>Ga0209697_10002404_pt1 | contig 27006 bp, 23 predicted proteins | sample AliMusrvi5mmetaG_FD_184115 | JGI IMG/M metagenome (GOLD analysis project Ga0209697, IMG submission 184115) | Freshwater lake bacterial and archeal communities from Alinen Mustajarvi, Finland, to study Microbial Dark Matter (Phase II) - Alinen... | ecosystem: Environmental > Aquatic > Freshwater... | reverse complement strand
CGCTTTGGTCGCCAGAGTCGGCGGCTGACCGAGGCATATCCACTGTGATCTGGTGAGGGAAGCTGACGGCTCTGGCGGCCAAATGGTTAGCAAGATGGGCCGCCTCTCTGTGATTTATCCGGGTTAGAGAGCAGGTTTTCTGGCTGGTGTGACTCTTGGCTCAGCGGTGAACAACTTGAGAGTAAATGGTCACCGCGCCGTTCCCAGAAACGGAGCCACGACGCAAGAAAGACCGAGCAGGGAGAGCAGGACGAGTGTGATGAACGGGAGGATCACGGTGGATTCGCGCTGCCTGTTTCAAGGGGCAGACGCTCAAATGTCTGACATCGGGGGTGGGCAGACGTTCATTCCCAATGGGTCAAGATATTTGTGCGACGCTGGCGAGAACGGTAGCCAACTCTGCCCTTTTGAACGGCTTGGAGAGGAAATCGTCCATGCCGGCGGCAAGGTATTGATCGCGGTCGCCGGGCATCACGTTTGCGGTGAGTGCGATGATCGGAACATGGCCTCCGGCAGTCGCCTCGATCTCTCGAATTTTCTTAGTGGCTTCAACCCCGTTCATCCCCGGCATCACCACATCCATGAGGATGGCAAAGTATTTTCCCGGCACGAATGCCTTGACCGCTTCGACCCCGTTGACGGCAAACTCGGCGCGGTAGCCGAGGCTCAGGAGCATTTTGCCCGCCACCGTGCTGTTTTCCGGGTCATCCTCGACGACGAGCGCCAGATGGCCTGGCGTTCCGCCCGTTTGGACTGGAGGCTCCGTCTGCTCCGGTTTGGTTGACTCCCTATCCAAAGCAGGGGATTGCACGGAGGGCATCTCTCCAGCACGAACAGGCGCTGATTCCAGCGGGAGGCGGAATGTGAACGTGCTGCCTCTGCCTAGAATCGAGGCGACCGTGATCGTGCCACCCATGGCTTCAGCCAGGCGCTTCGAGATCGCCAGCCCGAGCCCGGTGCCTCCAAACGTCCGAGTCGATGTCATGTCCACCTGCGTGAACGGCTTGAACAGGTGCCCGATCGTATCGGGAGAAATTCCGATTCCCGTGTCCTCGACCGAGAAATCCAGGAACCGGCCCTCCGCAGCGGGCGCCACGCGGAGGACAACCGATCCGCTGGAGGTGAATTTGACGGCGTTGCCGGACAGGTTGATGAGGATCTGGCGGATCCGAAGTGCATCGCCGGTGATCTGGTGCGGCACGCCGGGCTTTGTCTCGCAGCGGAGTTCGAGGCCTTTTTCAACGGCGGTTTTTCGGATGGTGTCCGCCGCCGTCTTCACGAGGTCGGCGATTGACATCGGCGCAACCTCGATCGCCAGTTTGCCTGCCTCCATGCTGGAGAAATCGAGGATATCTTTGACAATCGCCAGGAGGTGCTCGCCGCATTTGTTGACTGTCGCCGTGAGAGCTTCCTGCTCCTCGTCGAGCGGGGTGTAGGTAAGGAGTTCGGCGGAACCAAGCACCCCGTTGAGCGGAGTGCGCAGCTCGTGGCTCATAATGCCGAAGAATTCGCTCTTTGCCCGGTTGCCAGCCTCGGCGGCGATGAGGGCTTCGCTCAGACTGGCTTCCATGGCTTTCCGCTCGGTGATGTCTTCCTTGATCGCGATAAAATGGTGGAGTTCTCCCTTGTCGTCCTGGACCGGCGAGATTGTCGCCAATTCCCAGTAGAGCGTGCCATCCTTGCGCCTGTTGTGAAACTCGCCGCGCCAGGTTTTTCTGGAGGTGCTCGTCTCCCAGAGGGCGCGGTAAAATCCCGCGTCCTGCTCGCCGGATTTGAGAATCCGGGGATTTTGACCAATCGTCTCGGCAACCGTATAGCCAGTGGTTTTTTCAAAGGCAGGATTCACATACCTGATGTTCCCCCGGATGTCGGTAATAACGACGGTGTTCGCGCTTTGCTCGACGGCCTTCCGCAGGTCGTGAAGCTCTGCTTCCGTCCGCTTGCGCTCGGTGATGTCGCGCACGGTGGCTTGGATGATCACCTTTTCGCCCAGATGCACCCGAGTCATAAGCACGTCGGCGGGAAACTCCTCGCCACCGACCCGCCGGTGAGTCCACTCGAAAAAGTGCGTGCCTTCGCGCAAGGCCACCTCGATCATCTGCTTGGCTTTCTCGGCGGAAGCGCGCCCATCCGGCTGCCGCTCGGGAGACAAGTCTGCTGGCCCGTACGAAATGAATTCCTCCTCGTTCTTCGCCCCAAACAGTTCCGAGGCAGCCGCGTTTCCGGAGGTGAAATTCCAGGAGGGAGGCTCAATGGTCATGATGGCGTCTCGGGAACTCTCGAAGAGGCTTCTGTATTTCTCTTCGCTCGCCCGCAGCGACACTTCCGCCCGCTTGCGCTCGGTGATGTCGCGGCCCACTTTCGACACGCCGATGACCGTGCCATCGGCATCCTTGATCGGCGAGGCGGTGACCGAAACATCCAGCAACCTTCCGTCCTTTGTCTGCCGCAGGGTTTCAAAGTGCTTGACGCTCTCGCCTCGCCTGATCTTCCCCAGAATGTCCTGCTCCTCCTGCTCCCGGTCGGCGGGTATTATCCGCAGGATCGACTCCCCCCAACATTTCGTCGGAGCTGTAGCCGAAAATCTTTTCCGCCCCCCGGTTCCAGAAAGCGATGGTGCCGTCCAGATTCTTCCTGATGATGGCGTCGTCCGAGAATTCGACGATCTCCGCCAGCCTGCTTGCAATCGCCTCCTGCGCTCGCTTTCCGGGCGAGTTTTCAACCAGTGAGGGGCTTGTTTTCATATTGCTCGCACGACATCCCGCACGGGACAGGAACCAGTCTTGGCAAATTACATTATTTTATATTCTCGGGCGTCTGGGCCATTTTAGCAAGGGTAGGTTTGCTCAAGACAGAATTGCGGCATGGGGTGTCACCCCATAAACAGGCCGTTGTGGCAATGGTAAGCTTATCGAGACGGCGATCCTCCGACAACTTTTGGACATCGCGCATCAGGAGAACATAGCGAAGACGGAGGAAACCAGCAACGGGCTGACAACAATATGGGTGAACGTGAGGAGCGTGGTGGCACGCGCCGCGCAATCGTAGCGCGCGGCAAATACGGGTCCGAGAATTGCGGCGGGCATGGCGCTCATCAGAACCAGGATCTGGCTGTTTTCCGCGCTGACATGCAGCAGGTGCGCCATAAAAGAGGAGAACCACGGCTGGAACACCATCTGGATGACAATGGACACGATGATCAGCTTGCCAAACCCTTTCAGCGGCTGGAACGAGAGTTGGAGGCCAAGGATCGCGGCCGAAACGACGACCAGCGCGCCCTGCACCATTTTCAGGGCGTCCCTGATGGTCGCGACAAATGGCGTTCCCATGGGAATATCAACGCGGGACATGGCAAGCCCGAGGACAACGGCCAGGAATATCGGCGACAGGAAATAGCTCTTGGCCAACGTGCGAAAAGTTCCCGCGCCATTGAACGTCCCACCAAAGAACATCGCCACCGCAGGACACAGGATAAAAATGGGCAAGCCAACGCCGAGTTCGCTGATGACAATCCCCTCTGCAAGAGCGCGGGCATTGCCCGCGAAGGCGTATTGGACGATGGGATAGCCGATGAGCGCAGACGACCCGAAGGAGGAGACAATCATCAGCGCACCGATACTCTGGCGGTCGAATTTGAGCGCGCTCCCCGCGAGCCAACTCGCGGCGAGCGCGACAACCCCAGTAAGAAACATGATCAGGACGGGCACCACGGTCGCGCCGGAAAGGGGATGGGTCCAGAGCTGGTAGAAAATTGTGGCGGGCAGGACAGCATGGATGAGCAGCTTGGAGAACACCGCGCCGTCCTCCTGTTTCAGAATGCCCTTGCGCTTCATGAAATACGCGCCGATGGCCAGCAGGGCAAAGGCAACCACCGTTTCCGCAACACGCAGGCCGACGTCGGACATCCTATTTCGAGGTTGGCAGCGTTGCTCTAATCAAGAGCTGCACGTTCAGAGGGGAGCCTGCCGGCACATCGTTGCCGTTGACAAGGGCGGCCAGCCACCATGACCAGATCGGGTTTCAATTTCAAGGCAGCGATTTCCTGGGCGATGGCGGGCAGATCCAAACTGACCCCCGTCGCTGTCGTGTCTCCGATGCCGCGGGTGTCGCCCAGCATGACGAAGGACCAATCTGCATGGGCTGCCGGCGCACACAGAAAACACGCGATTACCCACATCCGAAAACCCGGGAGCATTTTCGCTTTCATAGACCGGACTTACTCTGAGCTCGGAAGAGCCATTTTGGCAAGGACTCCCCCCGTATGGCATTTCAGGCCCCGCGGACGTAGTCCAAGATCTTCTCGCGATCCGCCCCGGAATCCCGCACCTTTTCGAGGAAGCCCGGAAGCGTGAGGAGAAACTTCCGGAGAAATGCCCGGTCCCCGCTGCAGCCAAACATGACTTCTTTGCTGAGCGTCCCTTCCAAAAAGCACTTGGCCTTGTGCGTGATCCTCGGCAGCCAGGCGATACCGTCCAGTTCGTCCGTCTTGCGCGGAAGTTCGGGCTCAGGAACGATCCGGGTGGCCGGGACCCCATTCTGGACTTTGCGGAAATAGTCGCCGCGAATCTCGGCCACGCGCAGAAATGTCGCGCAGTCCGGCTCCCCGTAGCGGGCAAAGTCCTCCGCGTAATCGAGCAGGACCTGCGAGGAAATGCCGAGAGTCGCAAGGAAATCAACATCCTCGCGGGGCACCAGTTCGCCCGCGTCGCGGCCTCCCTGCTGATAAGCCGCCACGGCTCTGCGGTGGATTTCTTTCAGGCGGATTTGATCGGTGTTCATGTGAAGTTTTACAGCCCGGTCGGGTGGTCGATGAACTGCCACGGCAGCGCGAACTTTTGGGAAAGCTCCGCCGCGAGCGCTTTGACGCCGAATGTCTCGGTGGCGTAGTGGCCCGCGTAGAAGAGGTTGACTCCGAGTTCCTCCGCGGCCGCGAACGACCAGTGCGGGCCTTCGCCGGTGATGAACGTGTCCACCCCTTCCTTGGCCGCCCTGGCGACCTCGCCGCCGGCCCCTCCCGTCACAATCCCGATCTCGCGCGACACCACCGGCCCGCCGGGGGCCAAATGCACCGGGCTCCCCACGGCCTTCTCGACGAGATCCCGCAGGACCTCCCGGTTGATCTCCGCGTCGAATTTCCACCCGATCTGCCCACCGAAATCCTCGAAAAACGGTTTGCCGTTTTCGAGGCCGAGCGCCTCCCCAAGCAGCGCGTTGTTCCCGAAAAGCGGGTGGGCATCGAGCGGCAGGTGCGCGCTGTAAACCGCCATGTCGGCGTCGAGGATCGCCCGCGTTTTCCGGTAGGCCGCCCCGGTCAGCGGGGAGAGCCCGCCCCAAAAGAGCCCGTGGTGGACCAGCAAAAAGTCAACCCCCGCCTCAGCCGCCTCGACAACCACCGCCTCGCACGCATCCACGGCGGCCCCGATCTTCGACAGCCCGCCGGAGTTTTCCACCTGCAGGCCATTCCAGGCATTCGGGTAGTCTCCGATCTGCGGGATCCGCAGAAGCTCATCCAAATACCCGGCCACTGTTTTCAGGTCCATCGGATTCGAGATCAAGCGCCGGTTCCAGAATCGCAGATGGTTTTCATATTCGGGACGCGGTGAAAATAAAACGCGGAGACCGTAATGACAACCGTTTTTCGAGTTGCACATCGGCGCCTCTCCATGCCTCGGCCTGCTGGTTGCTGGCGTGGGTCAAGCGGTTGTAGGCCCATGCTGCCCAGCCGAAGATCAGCAGGATGGGAAGGAGGACGATGAACGCGCTCATCGCGAGTCTCCCGGAAGGTTGATTTCAAAGACCGTGGCCCCGCCCTTGCCGCTTCCTTCGTGGGGTTCGATCCCGAGATCTTGGTAGGCCTGTTCCAGGGCCTTGGGGTCGAGGCGGAGATCGGGGTAGATCCGCTTCAGCCGCTCCTTCACCCAGCGCTTCGCCAGCCTGCGATCCATCGGATGCAGGGGAGGTTCGCCCTGGAGCCGGCTGCGGAGGAATTCGAAGATCGTCATGGGAGCAACATGGCAAAATTCGAGGCGAGGAAAAGGGCATTTGCGCCCAGCCATGCCGCCAGTCCGGCGCTCCAGCGGCTTTGGCGCATGCGGGTGTCGGCCGGAAAAACGAGAAAAACAGGACCAGGAAAATCCATTTCAAGGGGAATTTTCCTTGGCGTGGGCGAGCCGTTTTCTCTCGCGGTATTGGAGGAGCTTCAGCATTCCCACAAACGACAGGAGAGCGGATGGTGCCGAGAGGAACACCGAGCCGATGAGCAAGGGCAGGCCCACATAAAAGAACGTCGTCCATTTCAGCATGTCTTGGAAGCGGAAGTGGCGCATGTTGATTTTCGGGGGAAGCTTGTCGAAATTCCCGAGAATCCATGCTCCGATATCGTATTCGACCTTGAGGACGACCGGCCAGAACGGGATGAACACATCGTGGAGAGAGACCGCGATCACGGCGGCGATCGGGTTGCAGCGCAGCAGGTACGCCAGAGCGAGGGACAGCAGGGTTTTCAGCCCGAAGAGCGGGGTGAAGCCGATAAATATCCCGATCGCCGCGCCGCCTGCCACCGCATGCGGGGTGTCCCGAAGCTCCAGGAGCCTTCTTCCGAGAGCGGCAAAGTAGGCGGGCAGTCTTTTCATGCTTGGTGGACAATCTCCCGCAGACAGGCTGGCCTGACATGCTTCTGCGGACGGGGGTGGGGAAAACTCATCACTCCCCCGGAGTCCGGTTATCTTTGCAACTGGGTGTCGAGGAGGCAGACCGTGCTGCGGGTCTTTTCATCCTCCTCGATGCGCTTCTTCACGAGCTTGCAGGCGTGGATAACCGTGCCGTGGTCCTTGCCGCCGAACGCCTCCCCGATGTCGCTGAGCGAGGAATTTGTGTGTTCGCGCGAGAGATACATCGCGACCTGGCGGGGAAACGCGATGTTGGCGGGACGCCGTTTGCTCGTCATGTCGGCCAGGCGAATGTCGAAATGCTCGGCGACCCGGCGCTGGATCTGGTCGATGGTCACCGACTTGCGGGCCTGTTCCTGGAAGATGTCGCGGAGGAGGTTCTCGATGACTTCGCGCGTGATCGGGCGGTCGCTGAGCGATTTGTAGGAGGCGACGCGCATCAGGGCGCCCTCGAGGCGGCGGACGTTGTTGCGGATCTTGTCCGCGAGAAAATCGATCACCCACGGGTCGAGCTGGATGTTCAGCCCGGCCGCCTTGCTGCGGAGGATCGCGATGCGCGTCTCCGAGTCCGGCGGCTGGATCTCGGCGGTCATGCCCCACTCGAATCTCGAAACCAGACGCTGCTCGAGCTTGTCGATTTCGCTCGCGGGACGGTCGCTGGAGAGAACGACTTGCTTGTGCCCGTCGTGCAGGGCGTTGAACGTGTGGAAAAATTCCTCCTGCGAGCGTTCCTTGCCGGCGAGGAACTGGATGTCGTCGATCATGAGGACGTCCGCGTTGCGGTATTTTTTCCGGAACTTCACGAGCGTTCCGTGCTGGATCGCGTCGATGAATTCGTTGGTGAACTGCTCGCTCGAGAGGTAAACGACTTTCGAGGATTTCGCCGTGGCGATCACGTGGTGGCCGATCGCCTGGAGGAGGTGGGTTTTTCCGAGCCCGCTGCCGCCGTAGATGAAAAGCGGGTTATACGTCCTCGAAGGGGCCTTGGCGACGGCCATCGCGGCCGAGTGCGCGAACTGGTTGTTCGAGCCGACCACGAAAGCGTCGAACGTGTTGCGCGTGTTCATCCCGGCCGCATTCGCGGCAGCGGGTTTTTCTTTCGTGTTCCGCAGGGCGGAAGCCGGGCGCACGGGCAACTCCGCTTCCGGGGAGACGGTCGAGAAATGGACGGCGGTGACCGCGGGAACTACCTCGCGGACCGATTCTTCCAAGATGGGGAGATAGTTGCTTTCGATGAAAAACTGGTGGATCGGGTTCGGCACGCAAAGCGTGATCGAGTCGCCGTCGAGCGCCGAGGCCGTGACCCCCGAGAACCACCTCTCGTATCCGTCCGCGCTCACGCGCCGGCGAATCCGGGTGGAAACTTCCGACCAAATATCCTTCGTCTCTGTGATCATGACTTCAACCTTGTTTTGTTCTTCCCCCGACAAACAGCGCCCCTCAAAGCAATCCCAAGAGGGGGTTCAGAATTGCAAAATTTTCGTGGCAGGGGAAGGCCGGATTTTTTCCGCCGGAACCACGTGGCGGTTAAGTCGCTCCTTTTTAATTGATTGAAAGCGGAAAAAAAATTCTGCCCGCCCGCTCTGGCCTTCACGGCATGCAATTGGTGGCATGACAGCAGCGCAGGCATTTTCAAGTTCCGGGAGGAGGTGTTCACAAATAATTCGCGGCCAGCAATCCTTTGTTATCGCATGGCGCTAAGACGATAAAAACACCAGGAGCAACGGCTCAAGAAAAAACTCTGGATTTCGAGGGATAAATGTTTCGGGAAAAGCGATTTTATCTTGACCGTGAAACGGGCCGACCTCCGATCAAGCAGGGGAGCGGTTTTCACGGGCGTGGGCTTCCCGGAAAAATTCTTCGGGAGCGCAGGCATCCCTGCCTGCACTCGCCGGCATCCTGCCGGGGAGATAGAGCCCAACCAAAGAACCAGTCGGCAAGATGCCGACTGGAGCAGGCAAGGATGCCCGCGCTCCCGGTCCTCTCCGCATCGGCAAACCGTCACAATTTCCGGAGTCGCGAGATCGCAGAAACTCCGGTGGGGAAGAGAACTCCCAGCAAAAATGTCACCGAACTTCCGATGAAGACGAAATACGGCCACGCGATGGCCGGCCACCACGCGGGCAGGAGGATCCCGAACTGGAATTCCTGCTTCACTGCTGCCCCGGCGCTGTCCGCGGTCTCCCAAAGCGGCACGGAAATCTTGCAGAGGACGAGAACGGCGAGGATTCCGGCGATCATGGCGAAAACATTCGAGCGGTCGTTTCCGCGCGTGGTTGTCAGGACGCCGAGGAGAAAGACTCCGAGCAGCGACCCGTAGGTATAGCCGAGGACGCCCAGCGCCAGCGGGATGATCGTGATGTTCGTGTGCATCACCGTGTAGGCCGCCAGCGTCGCCACGGCGATCATCAGGATCCCGAAAACCGATGTCGCCCACCTCGCCGCGCTGACGCATTGCCGGTCGGTGGCCGAGCGCCGGATGTAGGGCTGGTAAAAATCCTTGATGAACGACGTGGCGAGCGCATTGAGCGCCGCGGAGGTCGAACCCATCATCGTGGCAAAAACCCCCGCGATGATCAGCCCCCGGATCCCGACCGGCATCTCGTTGACGATGTAGTGCGCGAAAATTTCGTTGTCCTCGGGCGGCAGCGAGGGGTCGGGATGCACCTGGTAGCGCACCCAGAGGAGCAGTCCCACGGTCAGGAAGGACAGGACGATCGGGATGTCTGCGAACCCGCTCAACACGAGCGAAAGCCGGGATTTGGCGGTGTTCTCGGCGGTGAGCATGCGCTGCACCATGTCCTGGTCGGTCCCGTGAGTGGCCATGGTGAAAAATGTGATGCCGATAATCGCGGCGAAAACCGTGTATTCGGTGCCCAGCATCCCGGCGAGCGCCTCCCCGAATGGTTTCGCGGCATCCCAGCCGGTCTGGAACATCGAGAGGTTCTGCCCGGCGAGGTGCTCGTGCACGGTCCGCATCCCGCCCGGGATGTCGTGGAAAACTGCGGCGATCGAAAACAGGATCGCCCCGAGCATCAGGCAGGCCTGGATGAGGTCGGTCCACACCACCGCCTTGATCCCGCCGGCCGCGGTGTAGAGCGTGGTGATGAGCGTGACAAACACGATCCCCCAGAAATACGTCCAGAGCGTGATTTCCGAGCCGGGAAAAAGGTAGCGGTAAACGACGACCAGGATCACGCCGCCGAGGTAAAGGCGCACGCCGATGCCCAGGACGCGCGTTGCGAGGAAAATCCCGCTGGCCATGTTTTTCGTGCGCTCTCCGAACCGGAGGGTCAGGAACTCGTAGATGCTCTCGACTTTGTAGCGGTAGTAGGGGGCGATGAAGATCCAGGCGATGATGATGCGCGCGAGGATCGTGCCGACCGCGAGCTGCGCGTAGGCGTAGCTGCGGGTTTTGAAACCCTCGGCCGGCGCCCCGAGAAACGTGACCGCACTCGTCTCGGCCGCGATGATCGAGGCCAGCACCGCCCACCAGGGGATCGAATGGCCGCCGAGCGCGAAATCCTGCAGCGTCGAGTTTTTCCGCGCCGCGTAGAGCCCGATGCCGACGATGCCGACGAAATAGACGAGGATGACGCCCCCGTCCACGCCCAGGTTCCACCAGGTCTGCGCGGGGTGCATCTCAGGTGTGGAGAACTTTCAGGAGAACCTTCGAGTTCCTCCCGCTGGCCTCGTATTTCGCCCGGCGATCTGCGGGCAGCAGGGAGGGCTCCGCGGGTTCGTAGCCGCCTTTCTGCTGGAGGTAAGTGTAGGCTTGGGTCGAGAGGGCGAAGAGGTTTTTCACGCCTTTTTCCCGCGCGAGGTTTTCCACGAACGCCATGAGCTTCCGGCCATGTCCCTGGTTTTCGAGCGCGTTGCTCACATGGAGGCAGGCGAGCTCGCCCGCGGAATCCGCCGGGTAAAGGTGCAGGGCCACGCAGGCGACCGGCGAGCGGTCGATCTCGAGAAGCCAGTAGTCCTCGAGGTGATCGAGAATCTCGCCCCGCGTCCGCCGCACGAGTTCCTCGTTGTGCACCGATTGCCGGATCAGCGCCATCACCGCACGCACGTCTTTTTTGAAGATCCGCCGGATCTGCTGGTATTCGTTCGAGTAGATCATCGTCCCGATGCCGTCGTGGCTGAAGACCTCGTTGAGCAGCGCCTCGTTGACCCCGCCATCGAGGACGTGCACCCGCGGCACGCCCTGCACGCAGGCCCTTGCCGCGTTTTCGAGCTTCGAGACCAGCCCGGGGTCGAGCTCGGACCGCCGCTTTTTCAGGAGATCCTGGGTCTCGGCGACCGAAAGTTGGCGCGGGAGCTCGCCCGCGGCGGGGAAGGCGCCGCTCGGTGTCAGGTAAAGGATCTTGGCGGCGGAGAGTTCCTCCGCGATTTCGAGGGCGATGGTGTCGGAGTTGACCCGGTAGGTCCTGCCCTCGCCGTCGAATCCGAGCGGGGGAACAACGGGGATGATCCCCTCGTCCAGCAGGAGCTTGAGCGCCTTCACATCGACCCGCTCGACTTTGCCGGTGTATTGCTGGTCGATCCCGCCCAAAATCCCCGCCGGGTGGGCGATGAGCGCGTTGATATACGCGGCCCGCAGATCGACCGACGAGAGGCCCTCCATGATTTCGTTCGTCAGCCGGATGGCCGCATCGATGCTGAGCTGCAGGGTTTGCGGGTCGGTGACGCCGATGCCGTTGGAATTCGAAATCGGCACCTTCCGCTCCGCCGCGAGCTTCTCGATCTGGTGGCTCGCCCCGTGGACAAGAACCACCCGGATGCTCAGCGACTTCAGCACCGCCAGGTCCAGCAGCACATTGGAAAAATTTTCCGAGGCGACGACCTCGCCGTCCACGGCCACCACGAACGTGCGCTCCCGGAACCGGGGCACGTATTGCAGGATCTCGCGCAGGTCAGAAACGTTCACTTCGTTGGAATTCGCTTGATAACTAGCACAAGCCGTCCGCGAAACACAGGGGAAAATCCATGGTTGCCGGATGAAAATCCCCCGCATCGAAGGTGCCTTTATTCTCGTGGCAGCCGGGCCCGCCGCCCCACAGAACACCAGCCCAAAGAGCGTCTGTTATCCGCGGATTTTTGCGGGCTGGCCTTCGGTTGTGCGAGCAATTATCGCGTGAATTTCCCGGATGTTCTGTCATGGTCACGCCGTGAAATCTTTCTCTTGGGTGTTCTGCCTGTTTCTTATCGCGGCGTCCGTTCGCGCGGATACTGAAGCGGAAGAGATCCTCAAAGCCGCGCGCACGAACCCGCTCGGCCAGCCGATGGTTCTGAGCGCCCAGCTTCGCGCCAACGGGCAGAAGGTGCCGTTCCAGATCGCCGTCCGGGACGGGAAGATCTCCTATCTCTTCGAGAATCCCTCCCAGGAAATCCTGCTCGGGCTGGGGGAGTCGAGCTCGACGCTGGAGGAACGCAAAGGCGGCAAAACCCGGCCGGTTGCGCCCGCGCGATACGATGATTCCGTCCGGGGAGGGCTCCTGACCTACGAGGATCTTGCGATGCGGTTTCTCTTTTGGAAAAACCCGACGCTTTTGGGCGAGGAAAAAGTCGGCCCGAGCACCGCGTATAAAATTGAAATCCCCGCCCCGCCCACAGCCACCGAATATGGCGTCGTGCGCGTCTGGGTGGACAAAAGCACGGGCGCGCTGACGAAAATCGAAGGCTACGACCGCAAGGGCCGTCTCTCGAAAAAATTCACGGTGGTCTCGGTCCAGAAGATCGACGGGCAATACATGCTGAAGTCGATGAGTGTCGAGCGAGTGGATCCTGAGACCCGCAAAGCCGCCTTTCGAACCTACCTCGAAATCCTCGGCAAAGCGGGCCCTCCAATTAGCGAACGTCCAGCGGCCGGTAAACAATGATCCCGTAGTGGTCGTTCGAGCGGTTGAGGAAATCCGAGACCCGCCCGTCCAAAATGACCCTGTGGCCGGAGCTGCGGCGCGACGTGGAGTGCATGAAGTGGACCCCGTCCGGTTTGCGGACCGCGATGCCCACGTGCGAGGTGTATCCGCTTTTGTCCCGCGACGTGATCGCGATGATGTCGCCTGTCTGGATCAGCCGCTCCGCCCCGGCCACGCGGTCGCGGGGGATGTGGTAAACCGGCAGGGAGGAGACGCGGTCTTGGATCCTGGCCATCTCGGGAAGCAATCCGGGGTTGTGGTGGAGATACCGGTAGCTTTTCCATGCGGCGGTCATCTCGGTGATATTCCGGATGAGGCGGACTCCGCCCATCTGACTGGTCGGGTTGACCGAGAGGCCGCGGGCCCCGTTGTTGGCGAAAACCTCCTCGAGGAAATGCATCCTCGAAAGGAAGCTGCCCGTGCAATGCCCGTCCCTGTAGCGTTCGAGTTCGATCAGCGCGAGGAGATCCTCCGGCCGGTAGCCGCCGTCCTTGACTCTCAGCATCCGGGCGAACGCCAGCGAGACCTCGTAGAATGTCCAGCAGTCGAGCCCGTTGAAATTGGCCGACGGCGACTCGATCCGGTCGTCGAGTTCGAGCGTGTAGTTGACGTAAGGGGTGCCGAGCAGCGCCTGCCCGACCCGCGCCGTCCGCTCGCCGATCGGCAGGGAACGCCAGTCCTCCCGCACGGCCTTGGCGACGAGACGGTCGAATTTGTCTTTTCCTTTGAAGACCGTGGAGAACGGCAGCCGGGGCTGGTAGGCCGGGATCAAGACCTCGCCGGAGGCCGGAGAGGCGGGCACCGCGAGAAGAATCCAGGCCGCGGCGGCGAAAATTGATTTAACCCTCAACCGGTTTTTCCTGTAGCGGAACACGGAACGTGTTTCGTCACCGAGGTGTTCGGGTTTATTGCGCATGCCAGACACTCGACTTCCCGCCGAAGAAATCAAATCCCAAAAATGTGCCAAATGTGGCCGGGTGGAGCAGGCGTTCTGGTTGGTTTTGGCGATTTTGACCGCGAAATCGTATTCCACGCCAACCCCGCCAATTACGGATTTCATATTCAATCCCGCGTTTGTTTGGTCTTCTCTCCGGGCGTCACATTCCCAAATTCAATGAGTTGAAGAGCGGTTTCAGCCAGTGTTCCGTGATGCCCATACTTGTATGAGACGATGCCGACTCCAGTAGCAAAATCCAGGAACTGGTGATCGGGATTCGTCCGATACGCGAGGTTGTATTCAACGGAGTCAGGAAACTTTTCCGCTCCGGGAAAAGATTTTCCGCTCTCACCCTCTACAACCCAGCAATAGCGGGATCTCATGAACCCTGAAAAGTCACCTCCAAATACTTTGCCCTCTGCCAGCGGAAAATCGAGTATCAGTTCACCTTCTTCGATACCCGATGGAATAAACCGCGCATCAGACTCCTGAAGTTTCGCCCAAAGCTCTTTTGCCCTCTTGCCCGAGTAGTGATAGTACCTAAGGTCTCCTACGCGCAGAATAAGATAGTCCCCCCCTCGCTTTTCCTGGCTCATACCACGCAAGATCCCATGGGCCGCCTTTGATGAGGGCTGCAAAAACATTTGGACGTTCCAGCGTGTCGATCACCTCCATTTTCCACGTCAGCACCTCGCTTTTCTCCTCGTTCGCTACGCCCTTTTGTTTTTCATCCCCAGCCGCATTCTTCCTGGGAACCAGAAACTTGGTCTCTCCGCGATATATCCAGTATGTTCCCTTTTTCAGCGGGAAGTAGTTAGGGTGTTTTGAGTCCGCAAAAACATCAGTGGATAACCCGAATAAGGCGGCTAATAATAGCAGCGTGAGGGGGCGTCGGCAGAACATCGATTTGCGTTTTCCAACTAACATGAACGGTTTTTTTTCGAGATTCAAACCTGTTCTTTCGTCGGCGCATGGGCCGCCAGCGCCCTGGGCAAGGGCGAGGAGAAGCGCATTTCTTCGCGCGTGGCGGGATGGGAAAATTTCAGAAACGTGGCGTGGAGGCCGAGGCGTCCGGCGGGGTCCGTGGCCGCGCCGTATTTTTCGTCTCCGATGATCGGGCATCCCTCGGCGGCGAGCTGGACGCGGATTTGGTGGCGTCGGCCGGTTTCCAGGCGGAGGCGGACGAGCGAGCCCCTCGAATCCTCCGAGAGGACTTTGTAATGGGTGATCGCGTGGCGGGTGAGCGCGGAGGCTTTGGAGATGCGGACCTTGAATTTGTTGCTCTCGTCGAGATCGCATGTCAGGACGCCTTCTTTGTTCTGGAGCCGCCCCTCGATCACCGCCTCGTAGTGCTTTTCATTCTCTTCCCAATGGCATTGGAGAAATTCTTTGGCCTCCGGTGTCTTCGCGAAAACCATGAGCCCTGAGGTTTCTTTGTCGAGCCGGTGGACGATCCAGACCCGCTCGCGGCCTTTTTGGTTGTTGCCCCGGAGGTAGTTAGTGAGCAGGAAATAGGCGGTCCTTTCGTCCTCGGCGTTGCTGGCGATGCTCAACAGTCCCGACGGCTTGTCGATCACCATCAGGTGCGCGTCCTCGAACCACACTTTGATCCCCGCAGAAATCGAGGTTTTCGGTGCCGCGTAGCGGACCGGGCGGATCCCGACAACATCCCCGGGCAGCAGGGGATGGTTGAACTGCGTCACCGGCTCCCCGTTTACCGTCACGGACTGGTGCTTCAACAGGCTGCGGATCTTGGTTTTCTTGGTCTCCGGCCAAGCCGAGAACAGAAAGGCGAGCAGCTCGCCCGGCACCTTGACAGTTACCGGCCTCGTCATTGACGGCGCTCGACGAGGGAGAACTCCTGCCGGAGCTTCGCGATGTGGTTGGGCGGCAGGAAACCCCTCCATTGGCTCCCGGGGTAAATGATCGAATTCTTCCCGATCAGTGACCCTGGGCTCAAAACGCTGTTGCAGCCGACCTCGGCGTGGTCGCCCACGATCGCCCCGAATTTCCTCAGGCCTGTCGCGAGCAGGCCTTCCGGCCCCGCCACGGTGACATCCGATTTGTCGAGCTTCACATTCGACAGGATCACCCCGGCTCCCAAGTGCGACTTGTAGCCAAGGATCGAATCTCCCACGTAGTTGAAATGCGGGATCTGCGCGCCGTCGAAAATCAGGCAGTTCTTGAACTCGCACGAATTCCCCGCGATCACGCCGTTCCCGATGAGGACGTTCTCGCGGATGTAGCAACCATTGCGGATTTCGCAGTTTTCGCCGATCCACGCCGGCCCCTTGATCATCGCTCCCTGCTCGATGACCGTGCCTTTTCCAATAAATACTGCATTGCTGATAAATGGCTTGCCTATGGTATTTCCTAAAATAGCGGGCTTTAGACGGAACTGGAGGTAAGCGGTAATTTTCGAAAGCGCCTGCCACACGTATTCCAGGTTTTCAAAGATCACCCGGTGTTCGGTGTGCTGGAGGTCGAAGAAGTCGGTCGGTGCGTGCATAGTTGTGCTCAAGTGGCATGGGCATCGTGCCCATGTGTCGTTTTCCGCATGGGCAGGATGCCCATGCCACGTTGGAAGCATTTCATTTTCGTATCAGTTTCTGTCCATCCTTGCCATCTTTGACCGTCCATCCGAGGGCTTGGATTTGATCCCGGAGGGAGTCGCTGGATTTCCAGTCCTTCGCGGAACGGGCTTGGGCGCGCTGCTCGACGAGCGCGTGAACCGCTTCAGGAATCTCTTCGACTTCTGGCTCCATGGCAAGGACAGATTGGATCCCCTGCAACCACTCGACGAGACCTTTGGCCTCTTCCGGGGTGAGTTCCCGCAAATCCATCCTCCGGTTGGTTTCCCTGATCACCTCAAAGACTGTCGCCAAAGCAGCGGAAATGTTCAGATCGTCATCCAAGGAAGCTCCAAACCCCTCAAGCCCTCGGATGGTTGATTGTTCTGCGTGCTTCGCGTTCTCCGCGAGTTCGCGTATCCTGCGACCCCATTCATCCAATCTGGCCAATGCACTTCGAGCGGCGGAAAGCCCTTCGATGGTGAAGTTGAGTGGCTCACGGTATTTGACGGAAAGGAGGGCGTAGCGGACCTCGCGACCGGTCCAGCCTTTTTCCAAGGTGAGATCGCGGAGCGTGAAAAAGTTGCCGGCGCTCTTGGCCATTTTCGAACCTTCGACTTGGAGGTGCTTGCAATGAAGCCAGTAGCGGGAAAACGGGAGTCCGGTGACGCATTCGCTCTGGGCGATTTCCGCTTCGTGGTGGGGGAAAATGTTGTCCTCTCCTCCGCAATGGATGTCGATCTGGGGTCCGAGGATCCCGGTTGCCATGGCGCTGCACTCGATGTGCCATCCCGGTCGCCCGCGACCCCAAGGGCTCTCCCACCAGACATCGCCGTCGGCTTCGTCCCAAGCTTTCCAAAGCGCAAAATCCCCGACATTTTCTTTTTCGTATTCGTCGCTCCTGACCCGGACTCCTGCCTGGAGCTCGTCGAGCACGATGTGGGCGAGCTGGCCGTAGGCCGGGAATGACCGGATCCTGAAATAGACCGAGCCGTCATCCGCCCGGTAGGCGTGGCCTTTATCGACGAGTGCAGAGATCATCGAGACCATCCGGGCGATGTGGTCGGCGGCGGTGGCTTCTGGGAAATGCTGCGCGCGCCTGATGCGCAAGGCATCGAGATCCTCGAAGAACGCCGTCTTGAACGGCTTGGTGAACTCCGCGAGGGGGAGCCCGGCAGCCCGGCAGCCGCGGATGGTTTTGTCATCGACATCGGTGAGGTTCATGACGCGGATGACGCGGAACCCCCGGAATTCCAGGTGCCTCTGGAGCAGGTCCTCGAAGATGTAGGCCCGGAAGTTTCCGATATGTGCAAAATTATAAACCGTCGGCCCGCACGTGTAGAGGCGGACGGCCCCCGGCTCCAGCGGAACGAAGTCCTCGATCCGGCGGGAATAGGTGTTGAAGAAGCGAATCGGCATGAGCCGGACAGTAAAGTGCGGCCCGCCGCAAAATGCAATCCCCTCATCCCCTCATTCCCCGGCGGGAAGCTCGGGGAGTGGAATGGTTGGTGCTGGGAGCACAACCGAAACGAATTGAACCATCGCCTGTGCTCACTGTATCAGCGAGACCCGGCGGGGATTGGTTTGCCCTGATGGAAGAGGCGGCAACCGAGATAAGCGTCAGACCTTGACCGGGCGCTTTGTTTTTTCCGACACGAAGCAGGCATCGAGGACCTTCTGGACCTCGGCCCCGCGGGCGAAGTCGGCCTCGCCGGGTTTGCCGGACCGGATGGCGGCGATGAATCGCTGGTAGTTCGTTGGGACCGGCTTGCAGGCGACCTCGCGCCACTCGCCTTTGTCGAGCCCTTTTCCGTTGCAGATTTTGTAGCTGGTTGTGGAGATTTCCGAATCCATGGAAATCGTGCCTTTGGTCCCCGCGATTTTCAGGGCGAGCCGGTTGGCGTGTCCCGCGACCCAGCGGCTTGTGTGGATCGTCCCGAGCGCCCCGTTGGCGAACTCGACATTGAGGACGGCCGAGTCGTTGGCATCGAGCTTGTAATCCCCGATGCGGTCGCCGGGGGCTTTGGGGAAGGCCCGCATCCGGCAATAGACCTCCTTGAGCGGCCCGCAGGGGAACGTGGCGTAATCGACGATATGGACGCCGACATCGCCCAAGGCTCCCTTGCTCCCATGGGAGGACGAGCAGCGCCAAAGCCACGCCGGGTTTTTGCGCCAGTCGCCCCACACCTTGGAAGCCAACCAGGCCTGGAGGTAACTGGCCTCGACGTGGCGGATCTCACCGATTTCCCCCCGGCAAATGGCCGCTGCGGCGGCCTGGATGCACGGCCAGTCGCGATACGAAAAATTGACCATGTTCACGAGGCCTGCGCGCTTGGCGGCATCGGTCATTTTCTTCGCGTCCGCGTAGTTCAGCGCGAGAGGTTTTTCGCAGAGCACATGCTTGCCGGCTTTGAGGCAGAGCAGGGCAACCGGCGCATGGAACGCATCGGGAGTGACGATCGTCACCGCATCGAACTCCGCGCCCGCCAGCAGCTCCTCGGCGCTGGTGAACGTCTGCGGGATCTTGTGCTTTTCCGCGAACGCCTTGACCCGCGCGGCGTCCACATCGCACGCGGCGACGATCCGGCAGGCCGGGTTTTTGAGGAAGTTTTCCGCGTGCCAGTTGGCCATCCCTCCGGTGCCGATGACCGCGAGCCTCACGATTTTTTTGATGGGTGCTTTCATGGGAGCAATCCTTAGCGGAACCCTTCTGTCGGGCGTGCGGCAGCGAACGGGTCGGCTGGCAGCGGCTCCAGCGCAGGGGTGTTCGGGCAGCCGTCGGGGATGCGCACGGTCGGGCGGGCCCAGAGGACGCCGTTGGCGATCACCTTCTGCACCTCGGCCTGGTGGTAGGTCGGGTAGGTTTCGTGGCCGGGACGGAAGTAAAAGACGCGCCCGTTCCCGCGCTGCCAGGTGGCCCCGCTGCGGAAAACCTCCCCGCCGGTGAACCACGAAATGAAGATCAGCTCGTCGGGATCGGGAATCCCGAACGGCTCGCCATACATCTCCTCGGCCGGGATTTCAAAATATTCGCCGATGCCCTGCGTGATCGGGTGGTGGGGGGCGATGTTCCAGATCCGTTCCTTGTCGGTGGATTCGCGCCATTTCAGCGAGCAGGTCGTCCCCATCAGGGCCTTGAAGATTTTCGAGTAGTGCCCGGAGTGAAGGACGACGAGCCCCATGCCTTCGAGCACCCGCTTTTTGACTTTCGCGACCACGTCGTCGGAAACATCGCCGTGAGCCATGTGCCCCCACCAGACAAGCACATCGGTTTTTTCGAGAACGTCGCCGCCGAGGCCGTGCTGGCCGTCCTGGTCGAGCCAGGCGGTCGAGACGTCGAGCGAAGGGTTCTTCCTGAGCGGCGCGGCGACCGCCTCGTGCATGCCGGCGGGATAAATCTCCGCGACTTTGGGGTTCTTTTTTTCGTGGCGGAACTCGCCCCAGACAACGACTCGTGTTTTCTTTTCCATAGGAGATAGGCCGGACATCTTTGTGGATCAGGCGCGCGTTGGCAAAGGCAAAAAATATTAATTCCAAAGCTCGCACGGAGGCCCGCCCTCCCATCGGCGTGTTCGGGATGGAGTGCGGGAAAATGTTGGCTCCCGCACAAGGAATTCACTACGCTTCGCAAGTGACTTTGCGAACCCTAGCGCTTGCGGCCGCGACCTGCCTGGCCCTCGGAGGATGCGGCAAGCCGGTCCCAGCGGCCGCCAAGCCCCCCCCAACGATTTCCACGCCACTGGCACCTCCTCTGGCCCCGGCCAACGCCATCCCGGTCGGCGCATTCCTTCCGCTGAGCGGCAGCCAGGCCGCTTTCGGGCAGGCGGCTCTCGAGGGAATCAAGCTGGCGGTTTCGCAGATCAATGCGGCCGGAGGGCTCGAAAAACGGCCGGTCCACCTGATCCTGCGCGACACGAATTCCAAGGGCAGCGAGGCCGCCCGGATCGTGCGGGAGTTGGTCGCCAAAGACAAAGTCGTCGCCCTCCTCGGGGAAATCGCCTCGGAAAATTCGCTGCAGGCGGCCCCGGTCGCGGCGGAACTGGGAATCCCGATGATCTCACCGGGTTCGACGCATGCCGGTGTCACCAAGGCCGGCCCGGGAATTTTCCGGGTCTGTTTTGTGGACCCTCTCCAAGGGCGCGTGATGTCGAAGTTCGCCATGTCCATCGGGGTGACCAAGGCGGCGATTTTATTCGATCCCGCCGATCCCTACAGCGCCGCTCTGGCGCAGAGTTTCGAGGTGGATTTCCTGGCCCGCGGAGGCGCGATTGCCGCGAAGGAAACCTGTGCCCGGAATGCGCCGGAATTCTCCGCGCAGCTCGAGGCCATAAAAGCCAAACAGCCGGAGGTGATTTTCCTGCCGGTCTATTTCCCCCAGGCGGCCGCGATCATCAAGCAGGCCCGGCCGCTAGGGATCGACCAGCCGTTCATCGGGACCGACGGCTGGGAATCCCCGGAATTTCTGAAGGCCGGCGGCCAGGCGGTCAACAACTCCTACTTCGCCAGCCACTTCTCCGCCGGCGAACCCTCGGAGCGAACCAAGACATTCGTCGTCGCTTTCAACTCCGAATACGGGCACGAGCCGCTCGCCCTGGCGGCGCTCGGCTACGACGCCATGAATTTCCTCGCGGACGGCATCCGCCGCGCGGCCGGCACCGAACCCGCCGCACTCCAGAAAGCCCTCGCCGCGACAAAAGATTTCCCGGGCGTCACCGGAACGATCACGCCCGACGCGGACCGCAACCCCGCCAAGTCCGCCATCGTCGTCCGCGTGGACGGGGGAAAATTCCACTACCTCGAAACTGTCGCCCCGTGAGCGGGAAGCAGCGTTTTCTGGGATTCTGCAAGAATTTCGTCCCCGGTATTCCCTCGAGGATGTCCCCGCAACCTCATGGGATGCCGTTCTCCGCTCCTTTTCCTTCCCTTGCGCGCGGCGCCTTTGCGGGAGGCTACCGCTCTTTCAGCAGAGCCTTGGCATGGGTGAGCGCGGAGGTGGGGTTGCCGCCGAGCATGCGGGCGATTTCGGCTTCGCGGGCGGGGCCTTCGGCTTCGGCGAGGCTGGTGCTGGTGCGTTTGCCGGCGGTGTCTTTGGCGACGATGTATTGGGAGGAGGCGAGGGCGGCGACCTGCGGGAGGTGGGTGATGCAGAAGACTTGGTGCGAGCGGCCGAGCTCTTTCATTTTTGCGCCGACTTTCGCGCCGATCTCCCCGCCGACATTCGCGTCGATCTCGTCGAAGATGAGGACGGGCACGCTGTCCTGCGCGGCGAGGGCGGTTTTGATGGCGAGCATCACGCGGGAGATTTCCCCGCTCGAGGCGATCGCGCGCAGCGGGCGCTCGGGCTCGCCCGGATTCGGCGAGAAGAGAAACTCGGCGGACTCGCGGCCCATCGGCCCGGGGGGATCGAGAAGATCGAGCGAGATCGAGAAGCCGGATTTGGCGAAGCCGAGGTCGGCGAGGTGGCGCTTCACCACGGCCGCGAGCTTCGGGGCGGAGTCCCGGCGGGCGTCCGAGAGTTTTTGTGCGGCGGAGTCCATGGCCGCGGAGGCCCTGGTAATTTCGCCGTCAAGGCCGGCTCCGCGTTCTTCGCGGCCGCGAAGGTCGGCGAGGCGGGCCGAGGCTTCTTCGCCGAATGCGATCACCTCCTCGACTGTGGCACCGTATTTGCGCTTGAGGGATTGGAGGACATCCAGCCGGGCCTCGATTTTCGAAAGTTCGGCGGGGTCGGTCTCGATCGAGGCGGCGTATCGGCCCACATCCCGCGCGAAATCCTGCAGGCTCTCGAACATCCCGGCGGCGGATTTTTCGAGCCCTTCGCCCTGGGGATCGAGGCGGTGGAGTTCTCTGGCGAGGCGGTTGACTTCGCCGAGGCGGGAGGAGAGGGAATCGTCCGACTCGGAGGCGAGGGCCGAGAGTTCCGCGCAGATCTCGGAGAGCCGCTGCCCGTTTGCGGAGGCTTTTTGCCGGGCGAGGAGAGGGTCTTCCTCGCCCGCCTGGAGGGCCGCCAATTCGATTTCTTTCGTCTGGTGCGCGAGGAGATCGAGCTCGCGGGCCAGCGCGGCGGAGTCCTCGGTGAGGCGTTGTTTTTCTCCGATAAATCTCATCCATTCTTTTCGCGCGGCGGCGTAGGCGAGCCGGAGCGGGTCGGCACCGGCAAATCCATCCACGAGGAGAAGCTGTTGGTCTTTGGAGAACAGGCTCTGGTGGTCATGCGGTCCATGGAGGTCCAGGAGCAGGTCGCCGATCTGCCGCAGGAGCGCGAGGGTGCAGGGCGAGCCGTTCGCGAATTGCTTTCCGGCTCCGTTGGCCGAGAGGGAGCGGCGGAGGATGAGCTGTCCGTTCTCGCAAGGTTCGACGCCGCTTTCATCGAGGACCGCGTGGAGGGGCGAGGATTTTTCGAGGAGGAAAACGCCCTCGACCGTGCAGGACTCGCAGCCGGAACGGATGGCGGATTTGTCGGCGCGTTCGCCGACGAGGAGCTTGACCCCGCCGACGATGATCGACTTTCCGGCGCCGGTTTCGCCGGTGATCGCCACGAATCCCCTGCGGGGTTCCCACAGAAGATCCTCGACCAAGGCAAGATTTCTGATTCGCAGAGAGGCGAGCGTTGCGGACATCCGCGGAGTATGCCACTCTCGCTGCCGAAAGCAAAGCGATGGGCGAGTTGGATATCACATTTTTAGGGACGGGCACATCGCATGGAATCCCCGTGATCGGATGCAGCTGCCGGGTCTGCCAGTCGCCGGACCCGCGCGACAAACGCCTCCGGACGGCGATCCTCGTCAGGACACCGGAGATGGTTTTTTGTGTGGATACGCCGCCGGATTTCCGTACCCAGTGCCTGCGGGAGGGGGTTTCGCGGCTTGATGCCGTGATCTATACCCACTCGCACTGCGACCACATCCTCGGGTTTGACGACCTCCGGAGGTTCTGCGAGATCGAAGACAAAAGCATGCCGGTCTATGGCGCGGAGCGGACGCTGAAAGATCTCGCGAGGGTCTTCCGATACGCCTTCGAGGACGCCCGGAAAATCCGGACCTACGTGCGCCCGGAGCCGAACGTGATCAAGGGGCCGTTCGACCTGGGGAAGACGACACTCGTCCCCGTCGAGCTCCCGCACGGCCGCGCGATCACGAACGGGTTGATTTTCCAGCGCGATGGCCGGAGGCTTCTGGCTTACATGACGGATTGCCAGTCGGTGCCGCCGGAGGCTGTCGAGGCCGCGAGAGGCGTGGACGTCCTCGTGATCGACGCCCTCCGCCATGCCGCCCATTCGACCCACCTCACGGTCTCGCAGGCGGTGGATGTGGTCGGGCAGATCCGGCCGAAAAAAACTTTCTTCATCCACATGTGCCACGAGCTGGGGCATTTTGAAACCGAGGCGGCGCTGCCGGAAAATATCCGGCTTTCCTACGATGGGCTTCGAATCACGGTTTAGGTCGAACAGGAGAGGGCCCATGGGTCGTATAGGACTGATAGGACTGATAGGACTTATGGGCTTTGCCGGAGGACTTTGCCCGGCGCAGGCAGGGTCGCGCGACTCGGCGGCGACGCTTGTCCTCTTCAATGTCAAGGATCCGGATTCCAAGAGCCTCGCGCAGTATTATGCGGGCCGGAGAAACATTCCGCCCGCGCAGGTTGTGGGCCTGGATTGTCCGGACATGGAGGAGATCACCCGGAACGACTACGAGTCAACGATCGCTGGCCCGCTGCGAAAACTATTTCGATCGAAGGGGTGGTGGAAAATGGGGAGGGATCAGTTGGAGTCGACGGTTGTCATCTCCTCGGCAATCCACTATGTGGCCATCATGCGCGGGATGCCGTTGAAGATCGCGCCGGACCCGTCGATCCCGCCGGCGGATCTTGTGAGAGGGCTTCCGGCAGAGATCGCCTCGCGCAACGAGGCCTCGGTGGACAGCGAACTGACGACGCTGGGAATGCCGCTGCCAAGTCCGGCCGGGATTTTTCCCAACCCGTATTTCCGGCGGTTCACCCCGATTCTTGAAGATCCGGTGTATCCCGGCCTGCTGCTGCCAGCGAGGCTGGACGGCCCGACTCCGTCGATCGTGAGGGCCATGATCGACGATGCCATCGCGACCGAGCGCACGGGGCTCTACGGCTGGTCGTATGTCGATGGGCGCGGCATCACGAGCGGAGGCTATGCCGAGGGGGACCAATGGATGGCCAACCTCGTCGTCTCCATGCGGTCCCAAGGGCTGCCGGTCATTTACGACAACAACCCGCCGACTTTTCCCGCAGGGTATCCCGTGACGGATGCGGCGGTCTATTTCGGCTGGTATGCGGGTTCGATCGACGGGCCGTTCGCGGAGAAGACATTCCGATTCCGTCCCGGGGCGATCGCCGTGCACCTTCATTCGTTCAGCGCAGCGACATTGCGGAGTTCGGACAGCTATTGGTGCGGGCCGCTCTTGGCACATGGGGCCGCCGCCACGCTCGGCAATGTTTATGAACCGTATTTGTCGCTCACGGCGAATCTCGACATTTTTCAGGACCGGCTCATGGCGGGGTTCACACTGGCCGAGAGCGGGTGGATGTCCCAGAGGGCGCTTTCGTGGATGGGGGTGGTCGTCGGCGACCCTCTGTATCGCCCCTATGCGACATGGCGCACGGTTGACCCTACCCCGGCTCCCGACCCCTGGCAGAAATACCGAGATATCGTGCTCAGGGCCTCCGGCAATGTCCTCCAAGCCGCAGCCGCGCTCCAGCAGGCGGCCAAGCAGACGGGCAACAGTGTTTTTCTCGAAGCGCTCGGAGCCGCGCAGATGGATGCGAAGCGCTGGTCGGATGCCATCGCGAACTTTGACCAAGCTAAGATTCTGGCAACCGACCCCGCAGTGCGGGTCCGGCTGGACCTGGAAACCATCGTCTCGCTACAGGCGCTCGACTTGAGGCCGGCGGCGTCGGTCTTGGCGCGGCAAGCGGCCGACGGTTTGCCACCCGGACCGCGCAAAGACCTCTTCACGCAATTCGAGGCCGGCCCGGCTCCCGCTCCGTCCGTGGAGCCGATTGCACTCTCTGGACCGGTGCCCGACTCCTCGCCTGCGGCAGCCCTTCCCGCTGCAAGTCCCGCAGCCACGCCGGAACCAACTCCGGCCTCCACTCCACCGCCTCCGCCTCCGATCCCCGAATTGCGGCCATGAACCGAAATCTTGCAGAAGAGACTCACGCCAAGGACGCAAAGCACGCAAAGATATGAAATTATGAAGAATGAAGCACTCACCACCGGGGTGTCATGTTTTCTATCCAATCCTTTCCTTATCTTTCTTCCTTGGCGTGCTTTGCGCCCTTTGCGTGAAATCCAACTGCTTTTTCAAGGATGAAGGCCAGCGACTACCAACACGCACGACTTGGTGCCAGCGTGAGCGAATCAATGCCAGGGCGGAAGTCGGAGATCGAGATCCAGGCGAGGCTGTTTGCCGGCGAGTATGGCACGGGTTGGAGCACGACCGGCGGACCGGCTGTGGAGGTTCTCCATTTCGGCCAATGGAACCGCGAAGCGGGACCGGATTTCAAAGGGGCGCGTCTGCGCTTCGGCGGGGAGGAAGAATGCACCGGGGATATCGAAGTGGATATGGATGCCCGCGATTGGGAGCGCCACGGACATGCCACGAACCCCGCTTACTGCGGAGTCCGCCTCCAGCTCTTTGTTCATCAGGCATCCCCGGCGGCATTCGCTCGCACTTCGGACTTCCGCGAAGTCCCGCAGGCGCACCTGGAGATCGAAGCGCAGCCGCCTCCGGCCCTCCGCCATGTTCCCGGGTCCGTGGATCTCGAAGCGGCGGAGGCGATGATCGAGGAGGCGGCGGAGTTTCGCCTGCGGATGAAGCATGCCGCCCATGCGAGGGCGGTGACGCTTCACGGGGCCGAAACCGCTCTCTTCCACTCGCTCGCCACAGGCCTCGGCTACAAAAACAACAGCATCCCCTTTCTCCTCGCGGCCCAGCGCACAGGCTTGCGGGCGGCCGCCTCGCCGGAGGGAGAAGCCCGCCTGTTCGGGCTCTCGGGTTTCCTCCAGCCAACTGCATTTGACGAAGCCGATCCCGCCACCAAGGACTACCTCAAACCGCTCTGGGAAAAATGGTGGGGCATCCGCGACAGCATGGCACGCCTGGTCCTTTCGCAAAGCCTCTGGAAATTTTCCGGAATCCGACCCTCGAACCACCCGCACAGGAGGATGGGCGCACTCGCAGCGGCGGCGGCCGGCTTTTCGCGATTGCTCTCCGGCATCCGGTCGGGCGGCAAACAGGGGTTCGAGGAGTTTTTCGAATCCCTGTCTCACCCGTATTGGTCGCGGTATTGGAACCTCTCCGCAGCCAAACTTGACGGCCAGATCGCGCTGGTCGGGCCGGACCGCGTCCGCGACCTGCTCGTCAACGCGTTTTTTCCCTCGCTGCCTCTCGAAAAGGCGCGCGAGGAAACGAAAGCGCTGCGGGGCGGGACCCCCAGCGGACGCCTGAGAAAAGCCTCCGAGTGGCTCGTCGGTTCGCTCGATCCCCAACTCATGCGCACCGCCCGCCAGCAGCAGGGCCTGCTCCAGTTGTTCGCGGATTTCGGCTCGCTGTCTGCGCTCGAAGCTTGGGGAAAAATTCAAAAGCCGTAAGGAAATCGCATCGATGACAGATCGAGAGCCCGAGGGAGGGCGAAGCTCCGTCCTGGGAGGGCGAGGCTCCGTCCGAGCCGTAATATATGGGTTCGGACGGAGCCTCACCCTCCCGTCCTGTCGTGATGCGCGGATTGGGTGCCTATTCTCAGGGTTGACTTCAGACCCGTCTTCTACAGTTTGGAGGGTCACAAAAAGTAAGGATCCTTTATTGATGCGGGTTTGCGGGCGGGCGGCGGCGTCCGAGTCGAAAATGTAGTGCAACTTCTGCTGGCCATTGGCATTTTGTTAT
>Ga0209697_10002401_pt1 | contig 27027 bp, 17 predicted proteins | sample AliMusrvi5mmetaG_FD_184115 | JGI IMG/M metagenome (GOLD analysis project Ga0209697, IMG submission 184115) | Freshwater lake bacterial and archeal communities from Alinen Mustajarvi, Finland, to study Microbial Dark Matter (Phase II) - Alinen... | ecosystem: Environmental > Aquatic > Freshwater... | reverse complement strand
GTTGAATATTAATACTATGATAAATTACAATTATTTAATCAATATTTTTGTAATTACTAATTTGAATACATTTTTGATTTTTAAGTTATTTCCTACTGCATAACTTTACAAAAAAATGTAAAAATCATGCAATCAAAAAAAATTATTGTGGTAGGAAGCTGCAATACCGACATGGTAATAAAAGCCGAACGGCTTCCAGTACCAGGTGAGACCATCCTGGGGGGGACCTTTCTTATGAATTCAGGAGGTAAAGGAGCTAATCAGGCAGTGGCGGCAGCTCGGTTGGGGGGAGATGTTACTTTAATATCCAAAACAGGGAATGATTTATTTGGAAAACAATCCGTTGTTCTCTATACTTCCGAGAATATCAATACGGAGTTTATTTTTTCAGATTCAAAACTTCCCTCCGGAGTTGCACTGATTACCGTAGATGCAATGGGAGAAAACTGTATTGTAGTTGCTTCCGGAGCAAACTCTCACCTGAAGCCTGTTGATATTGACAAGGCTTTGAAAGCGATCGAATCTGCTGATATTATCCTCATGCAGCTTGAAATACCAATTGAAACAGTGGAATATGTGGCTGAATTAGGTGCGTCAAAAGGCAAAAAAGTAATTCTGAATCCAGCGCCGGCACAGGCATTATCTCTTTCGCTGCTGCAGCATATTGATATAATTGTACCCAACAAAAATGAAGCCGAAATTTTATCCGGTATTAAAGTGAGCGATGCAAAATCCGCCAAACGAGCAGCAGATATTATTGCAAAGAAAGGTGTTAACAATGTGGTAATTACACTTGGTTCTCAGGGAGCTGTCATCTTGGAAAAGAATATATATCATGTGGTTCCCGCCTATGTGGTCGAAGCAATTGATACCACTGCTGCAGGTGATACATTTTGCGGTGCACTTTGCGTAGGTCTGGCAAATGGCAAATCATTGCTTGATGCTGTTAAACTGGCTGTAAAAGCCTCGGCTATCACAGTTACGCGCATGGGAGCTCAAAGCTCACTACCTTATTATTCCGAACTATCTTTAATTGAATAATTAACAAAACTAACGATTATGAAACAGGAATTTACTTGTGTATTTTTGAAAATAAAAAGTATCCTATTTGTGTTTCTCATTCTTTTTTTCGTGTTTTTTTTACCTGACTTGTATGCACAATCAAATGCAAAAGTTCAGATTAGTGGCATTATAAAAGATGCATCAACAAATGAATCGCTTCCGGGTGTGAATATTATTACAAAGGGGACATCGCAAGGAACAGTGACTGATTCTGAAGGGAAATTCAATTTAGCAGTTTCCAAAGGCACACGATTAGTATTTTCATTCATAGGATATGAACCTTCTGAGCTTGTCGTTTCAAAAAATCAAACGGTTCAGGTTTACCTTAAGTCTACCATTGCTTCGCTCGACGAAGTGGTTGTTATCGGTTATGGAAGCACTACAAAGAAAGAGGTAACAGGCTCAATAGCAACAGTAAAATCGAAGGATTTTAATAAAGGCGTTTTCAATGACCCAATGGGGTTACTCCAAGGGAAAGTGGCTGGACTAACAATTGTAAACCCGGATGGTGCCGATCCGATGGCAGGTTATACAATCATCTTACGCGGAACAAATACGCTTACTTCCGGACAAGGACCGCTTATTATCATTGATGGTGTTGCGGGTGCAGACTTGAGAGACATTAGTCCGGAAGAGGTAGAATCAATAGATGTGCTGAAAGATGGATCTGCTGCGGCTATATATGGAACGCGTGGGTCGAATGGTGTGGTTATTATTACCACCAAACGGGCTAAATCAGGACATAGTCAGGTGGAATATTCTGGTAAGTTTTCTGCCCAGGTTGATCCACGCGGTGTGAGGAATCTGACCGCCGATGAATTTAAATCAGCTATAAATACATATGCACCTGACAAAGTATCAAATATTTATACCGGTAATGTGAACTGGTTTAAAGAAATCACACGACCAAATCCTTTCAGCCAACAGCACAATCTGGCCATTTCAGGCGGAAACGAATCTTTTTCGCATCGGACAACCATTTTTGTGAATCAGGCCCAAGGACTGCTGCTGAATAATCAGTCTGGTAATGTATTAGTAAAGACCAATATTGTTCAACAGGCTCTGGATAACCTGCTTACACTTGATTACAACCTTTCATACGGACAACGGAAATACAATCCGGCAAACTACGATATTTTCCACCAGGCATTTATAAGGAATCCCACCAGCCCGGTTTATGACCCGTCAAATACTACATATGGAGGTTACACTTATTTACCGGGAGCGGATTTTTATAATCCGGTTGCGATGATAAATGAAAGGACTCAGGAGGGAAAGACTAACGATGCAGTGGGGAATGTCCGTGCGACTTTGAAACTTTCTCCAACCTTGAAATGGTCTAACTTTTTATCCTACTCGCTTTCTGATTGGGAAAGCAATGATTACATGACCCGATATTATCCTAGCCAAATTGGAGCTAGTGGAGTTGCTAATATCGAAAACGGAAAACAATCAGATCTACTTTACGAGAATATTCTTAACTATTCCACCAATATCGGTAAGCATACCATTCAGGCACTTGGTGGTTATTCCTATCAGAAAACGGTATATAACGATTCTTATATGACCAATTCAGGATTCGATTTTGATTACTATGGTGTAAATAATATGGGCGCTGGTTCCGCGCTCGCAATAGGAACAGCTGGAATGGGTTCCGATAAATATCAAAGTCAATTGATCTCATTTTTTGGACGGGTCATGTACAATTTTGACGAACGTTTTCTGGCCTCTGTTTCAATTCGTAGGGAAGGCTCTTCGCGTTTCGGGAAAAACAATAAATGGGGTTGGTTTCCCGCTGCTAGTATTGGCTGGCGTATTAACAGGGAAGAATTCATGAAAAATGTAAATTGGGTTAGTGATCTTAAGCTTCGCGTCGGATATGGGGTTACAGGTAATCAGGATTTTGCCGATTATCAGTCATTGGTCTTAATGCAAAGGAAACTGAATTCCAGCATTTTATATAATGGTCAATGGATTAACACCTATGGACCTAAAACTAACCCAAATCCAAATCTTCGTTGGGAAAAGAAACAGGAATTTAATACCGGACTTGACTTTGGAATCCTGAAAGGGCGGATAACCGGTGCACTTGATTACTATTATCGCTCGAGCAGCGATTTGCTCTATACCTTTACTGTATCTGCGCCTCCATATCTTACTGACCAGTTTTTCACCAATGTAGGTACAATCAGCAATCAGGGTGTAGAGCTTACAATGAACGCAATTGCTGTTAAAAAAACTCAGTTTACCTGGAATACAACCGCCACATTCAGTAAGAATGTAAATAAATTAGTGAAGTTTTCGAATGCTGAATTTACCAATAAATCTATTGATATTGGCTGGCTGGGTGGTTCGTTTCCACTAAATTGCCAGAAACTATCTGAAGGACAACCCATCGGAACATTTTATGGTCCGGTATGGCTGGGTGTTGATGCCACGGGACATGATAAGTTTAAAAACCAAAACCCGGTGGGACAAGTCAGTCCTGACAAATGGGAACCAATTGGAAACGCAACACCAAAGTTTATAGTGGGTTGGAGCAATACCTTCTCATATATCAACTGGGATCTTAATTTTTCATTACGCTCACAGATTGGTGGTAAAGCGCTGAATATGTACCGCCTGTATTATGAGAACTGGCAAAGTATTGGACAGAACATTGTATATACACAGCTTCAACATCCTGAATTTATTGGTAATGGGCAATACTCGTCGAAATATGTTGAGGATGCCAGCTTCCTGAAATTGGATAACATCTCATTGGGCTACAACTTTAAACATTTTACCAAATATGTTTCGAAAATACGGGTCTCAGCCACAGCTCAGAATGTTTTCTGCCTCACCAGATACAAGGGTTTAGATCCTGAAGTTAATCTGGGTGGACTTTCCCCCGGAATCGAAAATCTTAGCTATTACCCAAGGACTACAGTGATATCTTTTGGCGTTAATGTTTCATTTTAATTGTTAACACGTTGTCAATCATGAAAAATAAAAATATATATAGTATACTATTTCTGGCTACAGTTTTAACACTAGGCTCTTGCACCAAGCTTAACGAAACAGTTTATTCGGATATACCACTTGACAATTTTTTTCATACCGAAGAAGATGTGTTAATGAATGCCGGGCGTTCTTATGCCAAATTACAAAAGTATACTGAGGAATTCAGTTTGTGGTCGCTGGACGAACTAGCTGCAGATGAAATGGTTGCACCAGCACGAGACGATGGTATGGTCTGGGACAATGGCCGGTGGAATGATATTCAGAAACATCAGGTAAACCCAACAAATAAGATTCTCACTTTAGCCTGGGCCAATGTATTTGAAGGTATAAGCGGTTGTAATGAAGTGATTTATGAAACAGAACAGTCCCCTATTACTTTTCCTGCAAAAGAACAGGTGGTTGCAGAGATTAAAATCCTTCGCGCTTTCTACTATTATTGGGCTATGGACAATTGGGGAAATATTCCGTTTACTTTAGATTATACAGATAAAAGTTTGCCACTTCAAAAAGACAGAAAGTTTGTTTTTGCTGCCATTGAGAGTGAAATTCTCGCAAACATCGATAAACTTCAGGCTACCCCAACCACTCAATATTATGGACGTGTTACACAGGCTATGGCCTATACTTTACTGGCAAAAATGTATCTGAATGCACAGGAATGGATTGGCGCAGACGAAAACCAGAAGGCTGTTGATGCCTGTAATAAAGTAATTGCATTGAACAGTTATCATCTTGAAGACAATTTCTTTGCCAATTTCTTGGTTCACAATGAAGGTTCTGCAGAAAATATTTTTGTTGTACCCATGCAATCTGTTTTGACCAAAGACCATTTTTATTGGTACACACTGACACTTAATGATGCCAGTCGCGCTACGTTTAATTTCAAAGGTGGTATGTGGGATGAGTTTATTTTGGAACCAGGTTTTCTGGATAAATTTGCTGATAATGACCTTCGGAAGAACTCCTTCCTTTTTGGGCAGCAAAAGGATAAAAACGGTAGTGATATCATAATCGATGGCGTCCCATTCATTTATACCTCAACAGTTGCGAATTATATGGCGCGTAAAAAATGGGAAGGTGCACGTTGTTGCAAATATGAATACCAGGATGGACTGGAATACTATGTTACCGATATGGAAAACGATTTTGTCCTTTTTCGCTATGCTGATGTCCTTTACACTAAGCTCGAGGCTTTATGGCGACTTAATCGTGCCGGTGAGATGCTGAACGACCCTGATTTGCAAAAAATCAGAACCAGAGCAGGTTTAGCTCCGTTGACCATTTCCGATTTAACTGCAACAGGGTTTCTGGATGAACTTGGCCGGGAATTTGCATGGGAAGGCCATCGTCGTCAGGATATGATTCGTTTTGGAGTTTGGGGAAATGCCTGGTGGAATAAACCAGTTTCAGGCCCGGGGGCAAAGTTATTCCCAATCCCAACGACAGTTATGAGTGCTAATACGAACCTGGTTCAAAATCCTCCGATGCAATAATGATGAGAAAATTTTCCATTACATGGTCTTTGGTTTTTGTAATTTCAATACTTCCATTCATTTCGGATGGCAATAAGCCTTACAAAATACAAATCAGCGAATTGCATGATAAAATCGCTGGCGAATGGATTGGACAGTTGATTGGCAACATGTATGGTTTACCTCACGAATGCAAATATATTGCTGAACCCGGCCCTGAGAAATGGCCTTATGGTTACAGCAAAAGTCTCGATAAACTTCAAAAATGTGATGGAGCTTTTTCAGATGACGATACCGATGTGGAATATATGTACCTGCTTGAAATGCAGAAATTTGGTCCTGAGCCAACCTATGTGCAGCTTTGCAATGCATGGATGTATCATATCCGCGACCGCATTTGGCTGGCCAACCGGGCTGCTCTTGGCCTGATGCATTTCGGGTATACGCCGCCGTTTACCGGGAGCAAAGAATTAAATCCGCATTGGTACCAGATTGACCCTCAACTGATCAACGAAATATGGGGAGTGACTGCACCGGGCATGGGGAACTATGCGGCTTCCAAATCCGATTGGGCTGCACGCATCACCAGCGATGATTGGGGCGTTGAACCAACAATCTTTTACGGTGCCATGTACTCGGCGGCCTATTTCGAAAAAGATATTCGCAAACTGATTGAAATTGGCATGAAAGCTCTGCCTTCAAAGGGTCGCTTTTTTGGTACTGCCATGGAGATGATAAATCTGTATGCCAAATATCCAAAGGATTGGAAAGCCGCCCGAAAAGAGATGGCAAAGAAATATTACCTCAACGAGCCTGAGATGACCAAAACTATCTGGAATGCAAATCTTAACGGTGCCTGCGCTGTTCTGGCCATGTTGTATGGCGAAGGAAATTTCCAGCATACACTTGACTTTGCATGTGCTATCGGTTTTGATTGTGATAATCAGGCTGCAACTATCGCTGGGTTGCTTGGCGTCATCAACGGATTTAAGTCTTTGCCTGCCAATCTATATCTGCCGGTTAAAGGTTGGGAAAAGCCTTTCAATGACAAATATGTTAATGTAACCCGATATGATATGCCTGATGGCAAAATTTCAGAAATGATTGACCAGACGTTGAAATCAACAATTGACCTAGTGGTTTTAAAAGGAGGAAAACTATCGGGGAATCCTGGTAACCAAGTGCTGACCATCAATTCTGAAGCGGTGTTTAATCCGCCTCTCGAATTTTGCATCGGACCGCTACCGGTGATGGAAACAGGTAAACCGGTCGATTACGATTTTTTCACTCAGGCAAACAAAATCTATATCTGGAGTCTGATTTCAGGAAATCTTCCTGAAGGTCTGACCTTTAGCAATGGAAAACTCTATGGAATTCCTTCAGTGCCCGGATATTCAAAGATTACACTTCAACTTAGTAACGGCAAAGAACAGATTACCCACAATTTTAATTTACTGGTTCGTGGCGAAAATATTGCGATGAAAGCAGACACTATTCTGGCAAATGTCCGCGACCTAAACCTGGCAGTACTTGATTCCTGCTGGATTACTTTCGGAAAACCGATGTACGCCAGAAATATCAAGATTCTGAATGACGGGAAAACCAACGGTGTCGGCTCCGTATTTTATAGTCTGGCCGCCAAATCGAATATTCCTAAGGTTGACTACTACGGCTATGGATGGAAAACTCGGCAAAAGATCAGTAGTATAGCGCTGCATACCGGATGTCTTGAGGAATTCGGGGGATGGTTTACTTCGCTCAATGTTCAATACCAAAGCGAAACGGGAAAATGGATTCCGATTGAGAAAATTAATATTTCGCCTTCACTGCCAGAAAACGACATTGTCTTCTTTCAGCCACATTTTGTGGAATATATGATCAGTTTTCCATCTGTCGAAACTAAAGCTATCCGGATTATAGGCGATACAAAAATCCAGGATCACTGGCATAAATATACCAAACAGGTTTCCGGATTTTCTTCGGTCACTGAATTGTGCGTTTATCATTAATGAATTAAAAGGCTGGTTTTTTATTGTTTTTCAAGTTTAAATTTAAGTAGAAAATGCAATATTCGATAAAAAATATTTTTGGATATCTGGTAATTGGAATTTGCCTGCTGAGTTTTTCTGCTTCAGGGAAACAAAATGTTCTGACCAAAATCCGGCTTCAGGATAAAATCAAAGGGGGATGGGCAGGACAGACCATTGGTGTTGTTTATGGCGCTCCTGTTGAATTCAAATACCAGGGATCGTTAATCCCTGATTATCAGAATATTCCTTGGCGTGAGGGATATGTAAAATACTGGTTTGACAAGAAACCCGGTCTGTTCGACGATATTTATACCGATTTGAATTTTGTGGACGTTTTCGAAAAATTCGGACTAAATGTTTCTATGGATACCATAGCCCATCACTGGGCCGGAACTGCATACCATCTTGCACATGCAAACCAGGCTTCGAGATACAACATTCTGAATGGAATCATGCCTCCAAAGTCCGGGAATTGGAAAAATAATCCACATGCCGATGATATCGATTTTCAGATTGAATCTGATTTTATCGGGATGATGACTCCCGGCATGGTGAATTCTGCCACTGAGGTAGCCAATCGTGTGGGCCATATTATGAACAGTGGTGATGGCTGGTATGGAGGGGTCTTTATCTCTGCGATGTACTCTCTGGCGTTTGTTTCGGATGATGTCAGCGAAATTGTAGAACAGGCTGTACAAACTATTCCGGCAGATACAAAATTCCATGATTGTATTGCTGATGTTATTAAATGGCACAAACAGTATCCAGACGACTGGCAGGCCACATGGTTTGAACTTGAAAAGAAATGGAATAATGATGTTGGCTGTCCTAAAGGGGTTTTCTTATCCTTCAATATTGATGCAAAAATAAATTCGGCCTATGATGCCATCGGACTTTTATATGGTAAGGGTGACTTTACAAAATCTTTGGATATTACAGCCCGGTGCGGTCAGGATGCCGATTCCAACCCTGCTTCAGTGGGAGGTATTCTGGGTGTCATGCTTGGGTATTCCGGTATCCCGTTATTCTGGCTCAAACCTCTGAAGGAAATTGAACCTTTAAATTTCGAGGGAACCACTGTATCTCTCAATAATGCATATGATTTAAGTTTTAAGCATGCATTGGCAATGATTAAACTAGCCGGAGGAACCGTTGATAGCGACAAGGTAATGATTCCTTTTGCAGCGCCTGTTCCGGTGGCATATGAGCAGAATTTTGAAAAAACCTTTCCAATATTCCGTGACAGATTTGACCGTTCATTCACCGATGAGCTTTCATACGACTTTTTTGGAAACGGTTACGTTTTTTACGGGAATCTTGTGAAGAATTCGAAAATCGATAAAGATTATATCGATCGTGTCTCGAAAAGAGTAGGATCTGAGGTATTTGGTCTGGCTGAGCCTAATGACACATATGTAGCTGAACTGGAAGTGTATATTGATGGCAAACCGAATGAATTGGTCAAAATGCCCATGAAAAACACTTCCCGAAGACTCGAGCCGGCTTGGAAATACCAACTCAGTGAGGGAAAGCATAATGTCAGGCTTAAATGGCTGAATCCCAATAGTAAGTATGAAATTAGAATTAATGATATCATTATTTATTCTGAGAATCAACCACAAAGTAATTTACCGCAATAGCTCTCTTTATGAAAAAAAGAACATATTTTATCCTTTCACTTCTGGCCCTTTGTGGTTGTGTTTCCTCCTTATATGGCAGAGTAGTAAAACCGGTATCAGCTCTTCCAGGGAAAGCGACCCTGACATTAAGTGCATTGCAGGACAAAATTAAAGGTGGCTGGGCAGGTCAAACTATTGGCTGTACTTATGGGGGTCCTACAGAATTCCAGTTTAAGGGAACAATGATTCATGATTATCAGAAGATAGTCTGGTATGACGATTATATTAAAGATTTATTCTCTTCAGATCCGGGTTTGTATGATGATGTTTATATGGACCTGACATTTGTTGAGGTACTTGAAAAATGTGGATTCAAAGCACCGGCTGACTCTTTCGCACTCTCTTTTGCCCACCACGATTTTAAACTCTGGCATGCCAATCAGGCAGCCCGCTACAATATTCTGAATGGGATGATGCCTCCGGCATCAGGAAACTGGATGAATAACCCTCACGCAAATGATATCGATTTTATGATAGAATCTGACTTTATAGGAATGATGTCGCCCGGAATGATCAACTCAGCCTCCGAAATTTGCGATCGTGTGGGTCATATCACCAATTCAGGGGATGGTTGGTATGGTGGCGTTTTTGTGGCTGCAATGTACTCGATGGCGTTCATATCCGATGATATCGATTTTATTATTGCCCAGGCTTTAACATCCATTCCTGAAAAAAGTAAGTTTTACCATGCGATAAGTGATGTTATCAGCTGGCATAATCAATATCCGAACGACTGGAAGCAATGTTGGTTTGAATTTGAAAAGAAGCATACCTCAGAAGTTGGTTGTCCGGAAGGGGCTTATAATGCAATCAATATTGATGCCAGTGTTAATGCTGCTTACGTGGTTATGGGACTTTTATACGGGGCGAAGGATTTCTTTAAAACAATGGATGTCACTACCCGAAGCGGTCAGGATTCAGATAGTAATCCGGCAGTTAGTGCTGGTATTTTGGGCGCAATTCTCGGTTATGAAAAAATCCCTGCATTTTGGAAACCAGCCATTGAGAAGGTTCAGGATTTAAAATTCCCCTATAGTGATTTAACGTTAAACCAGATATACAAACTAAGCAATAAGCATGCAGTTCAGCGGATTATACAAAACGGGGGAGAACTGACAAATGATCAAATCACCATCCAAGTTCAAAAACCCGAAACTGTAAAGTTTGAACAATCATTCGGAGGAATGTTTCCCACCTATGAACTTCTGGTTCGGAAAGATTTTCTGGATGAAACCATAAAAATTGATTTTACAGGAAATGGTATTGTGGTTTTGGGAAATGTAAAAAGTCAGTGTGGTGTTGCTAAAAGTGATTTTGTAGCCCTGCTGGATGTTTATATCGATGGTGCAAAAGTTGAACAGGATCGTATGCCATACGATTATATCGTGCGAAAGTATGATATCTACCATAAGTATATGTTGAAAAACGGGGATCATAAACTCGAAATAAAATGGGTGAACCAGAATCCTGATTTCAGGATAACGATGAAATCGTATGTAGTTTATGCCGATGCTCCCGCCAAACTTATTAATCCATATTAATAAACCATAAGCTGATGCGATACCCTATACTCATTTCCAGATGCTTACGAATGCTCATTATTTCAGTTGGAATCCTCGTTTGGGGTATGATGGATTGCACTAAAACCCCTGATATTCCAAAAGAACCGGAAAAACCCTTTGTCCGTCTCCTCAAGAATGAATCTATAACCAGTAAAATACTCAATAATTCAGTTGGTTACGAAGTTTTGCTTCCGGATAACTATGCGAGCTCGAATGATTCTTTTCCTGTGGTTTACTTGCTTCATGGATTTGGTGACAATCAATCGGCCTGGGTTGGTGATGGACTGATTCAGTATTATGCCGACAAAGATGTGTCGGCAAACGGACCGATGATATTTGTTATGCCTCAGGGGTTTAACTCGTACTACGTAAATCGGTACAACGGTAGTTATCCATACATGAATTTCTTTGCCAGTGAACTTGTGCCCGAAATTGATCGGCTTTACAGGACCAAGAAGAATCCACAATCTCGTGCAGTAATGGGCTATTCAATGGGCGGTTACGGGGCTTTGATCCTACCGTCGATGCATCCTGAAGTTTTCAGTATCAGTGTTCCATTGAGTATGTCATTCCGTACCGACGAACAATACTTGGCCGAAACTCAAAGTAATTTCAACAGTCAGTGGGGTTCTATTTTTGGAGGTTTTGGAATGACCGGGCAAGCACGGCTGACCGACTATTTTAAACTGTACAGCCCCTTCCATTTCTTCGATCAGAATGACCTATCGAAATATTCGGGTCTGAAGATTTTAATGGATTGTGGTGACGATGAAGAATCACTTTACATTACCAACGGATCTTTGCACAACCTAATGCGTGACCGCAAGATTCCGCACGAATACCGTGTACGCAACGGAGGACACAACTGGGAATACTGGCATCCAGCACTTCCTGAAGCACTTAAATTTATTAGCTATGGTTTTGCAGGGAAAACCTATCCTGAAAATCCGGATCCTGTAAACATTGGAAATCTGATTCCATCAAGTCAGTATACTTTGGAAAACCTTAATGGAAGCGACATTCAGTTAGGAATTTTCAAACCGATCGATTACAATTTGGCCAGCAATTCGTATCCGGTAATTTTTTGGCTGCACGATTTTGCCGGTGCCTCACGTACCGAAAATGCCACCAGCGTATTATCATTCCTGAATAACAGCATGGTAGCCGGAAATATTCCAAATTCAGTAATCGTTGAGATTCCGGAAGGTTCCTCTGAGATTACAAGCGATGTTCTTACACAAATCATAAACCAGATTAATACCAATTATAGGCTGGTTGCGGATAATAAGGGGAAGGTTTTCATGGGAAATGAGCAAGGTGGCGCCAATGTTTGCGACCTGATTTCCGGAGTTCAAACGATTTTCAATGGCGTTTTCCTGTATAACGCCAAACTTCCGGCCAATACTCAGGCTATTCCCGGAGTTTATTATTATGTCGATGTAACCGATAAGTCAGACTTTTGCGAGAGTAATTACGACCTATTCGTTGATATCAGGAATAAAGGAAATGCGTTCGAATATCGTGTCAGACAAGGCACTACTTCGCTTCAATCAACCATTAACGGATTGAATCAGTCACTGTTTTATTTGTCCTTAAAATTGAAAAATCAATAATATGAAAAGGCTGTTGACTACTTATTTTTTATCTCTGATTTTACTGAACACATTGTTTGCTCAGGATGTCCGGATCGTAGAGAGCCTGAGCTTTTTCAGTAAAATTTTGGGACAGGAAGTGAAATATTCAATTTGCCTGCCGCAAGACTACTTTACGGTTAATCATAGCTATCCTGTTGTTTATCTGCTTCACGGATTGGGAGATGATGAAACTTCATGGCTTGAATATGGTCAAATTAGCCAGATTGCAGACAAAGCTGTTCAGGAAAAAGCGATTGTTCCGATGATTTATGTGATGCCGCAAGGATTCCGTAGTTATTACGTAAATGATTTTTCTGGTGCATTCAGGTATCAGGATATGTTTATCCAGGAATTGATTCCATTTATCGACAACAAATACCACACCATTGCCGATCGTCAGCACCGTGCAACCATGGGTTATTCTATGGGCGGATTCGGAACATTAATTCTCCCTATGAAAAATCCTGAGGTGTTCGGCTCTTGTGTCCCTTTAAGTATTTCCATCCGAACCGACCAACAATATATGAAAGAAGATTCTACGGGCTGGAATCAGCAATGGGGACGTATTTTTGGCGGCATAGGAAAAATTGGAAACGACAGAATCACGGACTATTACAGGCACAACAATCCCTTTCAGATTTTTTCTCAAGAAGATTTATCGAAACTAAGCGGATTAAAAATTTTCATTGCCAATGGTGATGATGAACAAACACTTTGCCGAAGTAATGAAGAATTACATATACTACTAAGAGACAAGAAGTTTTCGCATGAATTCAGGATTACGAATGGTGGCCACGAATTTGCTTTCTGGCGTTCATGTCTGCCAAACGGCCTTAATTTCCTCAGCGACGTATTCGAATCAAAACCATATCGGGGAGATATTCAGTTAAATTCTGCGGTTAGCAGGTTGCCCTTCAAACAAATGTTAAAACTGACTGTAGGCAATGAATCTGTTAATGCATTCGTGCCTGCCGAATATGAAACTACTTGCCGGTTGTATCCGGTTATTTACCTGGCCGGAAATTTCTCAGAATCGCAGCAATTTGCGATTGCCGGATTGGTAAACCAGAAGATCCAGCGTGACGAAGTATGCCCTATGTTAGTGGTATTTATATCCGCAAAGGATTTAGGTCAGTTTAAAACGAATCTTCCTGTATTTGAAGACAAATTAAGAATCCGCAAAGGATTTCGTTTCCGTGCATTGGCCGGATTTCAGGATGAGGCAATACAAACCTTTGCTACAATAATGAACACCGAGCAGTTCAGTTCGTGCATCCTTTCCGATGGGTTTCTTGCCAATGACTCCATTTCAAACCTGATTTCAGAATTAAAGCCTAAAACACTTGAACATACCGCAATATTTATTGATGCACCCGATAAGGGAAATTTTTATAGAGGCAACGGAAATGCACATATCTTACTGCATGACAAAGATATACGGCATGAATACCGCGTACGTGAAGGTATTGGGGGCTTTGAATGGTTTTTGACCGGCTTGCCCGAAATTAATGTATTTATATCAAATAAATTTCATCAGTAACTCTTAATTAATATTAACTAAAACTTTAAAAAATGTTTATTGTAGGAAGTTACACACTCGCAGTTGTTCTTTGTTTCATCACCATGCTTTGCTGGGGATCATGGGCAAACACACAGAAAATCGCTGCTAAAAGCTGGCGTTTTGAACTCTTCTATTGGGATTATGTATTGGGAATCCTGCTTTTTTCGCTCATCCTGGGATTTACTTTAGGGAGTAGCGGGACTCAGGGAATGGGATTTGTTGAAAACCTCAGGCAAGCCGAATCGGGAAGTATTCTCAGTGCACTGGCAGGTGGTATCATTTTTAATCTGGCCAATATCCTGATAGTTGCGGCTATTTCAATTGCAGGAATGTCGGTCGCTTTCCCGGTGGGTATTGGAATTGCTCTGGTTTTGGGCGTGATTATCAATTATATTGGAATGCCACAAGGAAACCCTGTTTGGTTATTTGGCGGTGTTGCTTTGGTGGGTCTGGCTATTGTTATTGATGCATTGGCTTACGGAAGAAAAGCGGTTCAGGCCCAAAAAGTACCAGCAAAAGGAATTATTATCTCGATTGTTGGCGGTGTTTTAATGGCCATGTTTTATCGTTTCGTTGCCGCTTCAATGGCAAAAAGTATGGAAAACCCTGAGGTTGGTCTTTTAACTCCCTATTCTGCATTATTTGTTTTTTCGATCGGAATTTTGATCAGTAATTTCCTGTTTAATACCATTTTGATGAAAAAGCCATTCGAGGGTTCACCCATTTCTTACGATCAATATTTTAAAGGTGGAATGAAAGAACACTTTACAGGAATTTTAGGTGGTATGATCTGGTGTATCGGCATGTCTCTCAGCATTCTCGCAGCAGGAAAAGCCGGATTCGCCATCTCTTACGGTCTGGGACAGGGTGCCACTCTAATAGCCGCGCTTTGGGGGGTATTTATATGGAAAGAGTTTAAAGGTGCTCCAAAAAGTGTGAATGCATTATTGTCTCTCATGTTTATACTCTTTGCTGTAGGATTGGTCATGATAATTGTGGCCGGAAATAATTAAAGTCCTTTAAATCAATATTCTAATAAACAATTATTCATTAACTAATATTTTTATTAACCCTTTATTCTTTAACTTTAAATTTACAGTATCATGAAAAAAAAGATTTATTTTTTGACAATTGTAGCCCTTGTAGCTATGTTGTTTTTCGCATGCAAGAAGAATAATAGCACCAGTGCTCCCTCAGTTACTACAGATGCAGTTACTGTCAGCGGCATTAATGCAACCTCTGGTGGAAATATAACTTTGGAAGGTACCTCACCGGTGACTGCCAGGGGTGTATGCTGGAGCAAAAATGCCAATCCAACCATTGCTGATTCCAAAACTTCAGACGGAACAGGAATAGGTGCGTTTACCAGCTCAATCACTGGCTTAACCGGTGCAACAGCTTATCACTTAAGAGCATATGCAACTAATGGCAATGGAACAGGATACGGCGAGGACAAAACATTTACAACCGGTTCTCAGATTAAATCAATCTCATTTTATGCAGCATGGGCTGGCGGTACGGAAGAATGGGATATAACCTATGATGCATCCGGCAAAGTAACCAAGATTGATGATATGTGGGAAGGTAGTCTGGATAAGACACTTAATTTTGATTATTCAGTATCCGGAAAATTAACTATTACCAAGGCTTCTGATGGTTCAACCTATGGTTTATACAACTTGGATTCTGCAGGCCGCATAATTAAAGACGATTGGATGGATGGCGGTGATTATTCTTCGTATGACTATAACGCAGGTGGATTACTTACTAACGGTCATGAATACTGGAGTTCAGCTGACCATATGAAATATCAGCTTGATTATGTAGCAGAAAGCGTTTCCCAATTAACCACATTTGCCGATGATGGAACTACTGCTAAAAAGATAAAAGCATTCAACTACACTATCGGAGATAATGTTAATGGTCTTCCTCAGGCAGTTAATGATGTAACTGGCACTGAATGGAAGGCATTGGGAAATCTATTTGGCAAACCAAGTGCAAAACTGGTTGACTATTTTGAATATTGGGATCCTCGGGTGACTCCGATTGTAAAGAACAGGTCAACTTATACTTACACGTTTGACGCTAGTAACAGGGTGACTCAGGCTGATAAGTTCCTTTCCGCTGATAGTTCGACCGAAACCTGGAAATATACCTACGCAAACTAACATTCGGCTCTTTATAGAATACTATTTGAATTGAGGAAGTTAGCTGATATGCTGTCAGTTAACTTCCTTTTTCTGAATTTCTTTTAGCTTGAAGACTTTTAGAGTTTAAGCTATATTTGATGAGAAAATTAAATCCTTGAGAATGGTGAATAAATCAATTGCTTCAGCTGGAAATAAAGGTGAAAAAGATCGCTCCGATTGTTTCTTATCGCTTGAATTGACCGGTTCAGGCGGTATTAAAATCGATCTGATCAGCAAAGTTAAAGCGCTTTATGGCAAAACCATCTTGTCACTTTGTAAAGAAGTACTTCACTTTTTCGGCATAGAAAATGCAATCATGAATGTGGAGGACAAAGGTGCACTTCCCTTCGTGATGGCTGGTCGTATCGAAGCCGCTATAAGGCAATTAATCGAATCAGATAAGGAATTTCTTCCTGAAACAATAGTGGAAAATCAATTTCAGACTGTCCGGGATAGGCAACGCATAACCAGATTATACCTTCCCGGTAATACCCCTGGCTTAATGCTAAATGCTGGAATTCATACTCCAGATGGTATTATTCTTGATTTGGAAGATGCCGTTGGGATCAATAAAAAATATGAAGCGCGTTTCCTTGTCCGAAACGCCTTACACGCCCTTAATTTTATGGGAGCAGAGCGAATGGTGAGAATTAATCAGATGCCAGGGGGTCTCGACGATCTCGACTTTATCATTCCCCATAATGTCAACCTTATTCTGATCCCCAAATGCGAGAGTTCAACTCATGTTCACCTGGTCAATGACAAAATTAATGCTATTCAAAAACGGTTTGGGTTAGCCAATCCAATATGGTTAATGCCTATTATCGAAAGTGCAATGGGTGTATTGAAAGCTTTGGAAATTGCTCAGGCTGCCGAAAATGTTGTAGCAATGGCTATTGGACTGGAGGATTATGCAGCAGATATTGGCACTCAAAGAACAATGGAGGGTACTGAATCCTTTTTTGCCCGCTGTCAGGTTGTCAATGCATGTAAAGCGGCTGGCATTCAGGCTATCGATTCTGTATTTTCGGATATTGTTGATATGGCAGGGCTTAAGGAAAATGTCTTGCGTTCAAAAGCACTCGGATTTGATGGTATGGGTTGCATACACCCACTTCAGATTAAAGTGATCCAGGATAATTTCGCTCCGAATGAAATGGAAATTAAGAATGCAAAGCTAGTTGTGAATGCATTTATAGAGGCTACAATGAACGGATATGGAGTGGTATCACTTGGAAATAAAATGATTGATGCTCCTGTTGTTAAGAGAGCCCAACGGACAATTGATCTGGCTGTTAAGTCAGGAATGCTGGATGAGAACTGGAGAGTCTTTCAGTAAACATCGAAACCAAAGCGTTAAAGAGACCAGAAAATGAAAAAAATCGATAAGTTGGTGACCAATTCGATGGGTAAAAGAGTACCAAGCGAGGTCAATGGTAAACCCGCAATTCCCTTTCGTGGCGTAGGAAAATATATTCCTAAGGGGCAAAATTATGGCGCAACTGTGGCATCCTGCGCAAGTTTCCCAACAGATGGAAACAAACTTGTTGGCTCATTAAAGGAATCACTGGTAAATGCCGGATTGAATAATGGCATGACTATATCGACTCATCATCATTTCAGGAATGGAGATCTCATTGCTAATCAGATTTTTGATATTGCTGCAGAGATGGGTTTCAAAGATTTAATCTGGTTTCCTTCAGCCTCATTCGAGTGCAATTCCTATTTGATTAAATACTTGGAAGACGGAACAATTCATCATATCGAGGGAAGTATGAATGGCTCACTTGGGCGGTTTACTTCAGAAGGCAGGATGAAAGGCCTTGGGGTCCTTCGCTCTCATGGAGGTAGATATCAAAGTGTTCAGGATGGAGAGGTTCATATTGATATTGCCATCATAGCCTCTCCTACAGCTGATTTTTTTGGAAATGCCAATGGTATTGATGGGCCTGCATCCTGCGGTTCCTTGGGTTTTGCACTTGTTGATTCACAGTATGCTGATAAAGTAATTGTCATAACCGATAATCTAGTTCCTTTCCCGTGTGTTCCCTGGCAGATACAGGGAAATTATGTTGATTTTGTAGTTAAAGTGGACAAAATAGGGATTCCGGAGAAAATTATTTCAGGTACCACTGAAATAACGAAAAGCCCGGATAGGCTATACCTTGCTGAACTTACAGCCCGGTTTTGTGAAGAAGCCCGTATTATAAAAGATGGCTTTTCATTTCAAAGCGGAGCCGGTGGAATTTCGCTGGCTGTGTCTGTCTATTTCAAAGAGATAATGATCAGGCAAGGTATCAAAGCACGATTTGCCCGCGGGGGTAGCAATAAGTATCTTGTGTCTATGCTGGAAGAGGGCCTTATCGATTATATTATAGATGGACAGACTTTTGATCTTGAAGGTGTGCGATCAATGAGAGAGAACCAAAATCACGTGTGGTCTAGTCCGTTTACCAGTTATAACTATCACAGTAAGGGGAATTTTGCCCAGTTAGTCGATGTCGTAATACTTGGAGCCACTGAGATTGATGTAAACTTTAATGCAAATGTCGTTACACATTCCGATGGTCATCTTTTACACGGGATAGGAGGGTGGCAGAATTGTCTCTTCTCCAAAACAGTCATACTAACTGTACCTTTATTCAGAGACCGGATACCGGTAATTAAGGATGAAGTGACTACTGTTTGTGGTCCCGGAGAGCTGATTGATGTCGTGATCACCGAAAGAGGAATTGCAATCAACCCGTTGCGAAAAGACTTAATCGAAAAAACGAAAAATTCCGGTTTGCCGATCGTTTCAATTCATGAACTGAAAGAAATGGCTGAAAAATTTTGCGGAAAACCTGCCTCTCCGATTTTCACTAATGTACCTGTGGCTGTAGTCAAGTGGGTTGATGGAACAATCCTTGACACGATTTGGCAGGTGAAACCCTCTGAATAAGATTAAATATGCAATATAAAAAAATTTATCCTTGGGTCGTGGTTGGCCTTCTTTGGTTTGTGGCGCTGCTGAATTACCTCGATCGGCAAATGCTATCAACCATGAAACCATCGATGATGGTTGATATTGCGGAACTGGAAACTGCAGCCAATTTTGGGCGGTTAATGGCTGTTTTTCTTTGGATATATGCCTTGATGAGTCCTGTATCAGGTATTATAGCCGACCGACTCAGCCGCAAATGGGTGATCGTTGGAAGTCTTTTTGTATGGTCAGGGGTAACTTTATTAATGGGATTTGCTAAAACTTTTGATCAACTTTATTTTTTGCGCGGTCTCATGGGGGTGAGTGAAGCATTTTATTTTCCGGCTGGACTTTCCCTTATTGCCGATTACCACCAGGGGAAAAACCGATCCCTGGCTGTGGGAATTCACTTGACAGGAATTTATATTGGTCAGGCCCTCGGAGGTTTCGGAGCTACCATTTCCGTCAATTATTCCTGGCAAACAACCTTCCACGCATTCGGTTTAATTGGATTAATATACAGTGTTGTACTCATTCTTCTGTTGAAAGAAAAAAAAGGATACATTCTTGACCCTGATCGTTCCCGTACTATTTGGAAAGGATTTTCAGAAGCTTACAAAGCATTGGGTGTATTATTGAAAAACCTCTCCTTTTGGGTTATCCTGTTCTACTTTTCTGCGCCAAGGTTAGCAGGATGGGCAACAAAAAACTGGCTTCCCACACTGTTTTCTGAAAATCTTCATATCAATATGGCCAAGGCAGGTCCCATGTCAACAATCACAATCGCAATGTCCGGGTTGATCGGAGTCATGGCAGGTGCAGTTTTATCTGACAAATGGATTAAGTACAACCTGCGCGGTCCGATTTACACGGGCGCCATAGGATTGATTTTAACCATACCTTCCGTGATGCTATTTGGATTTGGAACCAGCTTTTTAACTATCTGGCTTGGCACACTGATCTTTGGCTTTGGTTTTGGCATGTTCGATGTAACTGCCATGCCGATTCTTTGTCAATTTGTCTCTCCCCGCTATCGGGCCTCCGGATACGGATTTATGAATATGGGGAGTGTATCGACGGGCGCGCTGATTACCACCATATTAGGCAAATCTGCAGATGAAGGAAATTTAAGCCGGGATATGGCGCTCCTGGCTGTTTTTGTAGTTGCTGCGCTGGTGTTACAATTATCCATGTTACATCCTAAAACTGCCAATAAGATTTTGGATTAATATCTTATTAATCAGTACATATATGGTAAATTATTGCCATTCTTCAGGTATACAGATACCGTTTGATATTGCGCTTGGGCGTTTTTTCAAATTCCTTATCGACCAAAATAATCGAATTGAGCTGGGCGAATTTGGGGAGTTCCTTGTTGACCTGCTTGCAATTCTCTGTCATGATCTCTTTTAACCACTCCTGATCGGTCATTTCAGCTTCAATCAACTCCGGGTCGGGGAAAACGAAAGCGATCAATTTGCCCGCGCGTTCAGTAATCACGCATTCAAGAACATAGGGATAGTTGCCAAGTTTGGCCTCCAACTCTTCAGGATAGATATTCTGTCCCGAAGGTCCAAGCAACATATTCTTGCATCGTCCACGGATATAGATAAAATCTTCGCGGTCGGTTATTCCCAGATCACCCGTATGAAGCCACCCTTCGCTGTCAATGGCATCTGCTGTAGCTTTCTCATTTTTATAATAGCCAAGCATAACGTTAGGCCCCTTCACGAGTATTTCACCAACCTCCCTATAAGGATCTTTCGAATCGATGCATACCTCCATCCGGTCCACGAGTCTTCCTGCCGAAGAGGGTCGGAAACTGTTCCAGGGTTCGTAAGAAATTAGCGGTCCGCATTCGGTCATTCCATATCCAATTGTAAATGGAAATTTAATTTTCCTGAAGAAGGTCTCAACTTCATGATTCAGGGGCGCCCCCCCAATCACGATTTCGTGAAAATTACCTCCAAAAGTTTCAATGAGCGTAGCCCTGACTTTTTTGTGCAAAATCAGCCGGATCCCCGGGATCTTAAGCATGAATTTCACGACCGGTTTTTCCAGCGCCGGAAGAATCCGTTTCTTATATATCTTTTCAATAACCAGTGGCACCGAAAGGATCAGTCTTGGTTTTACCTCCTGAAAGGCCTTGATGATCAGCTGCGGAGTGGGAGCCTTGGAGAGGAAACTAACATGGCACCCAACCGATACCGGGAACAGAAACTCGAAGAGCAACCCGAAGACATGGGCCATGGGGAGGAATGAAACAATCCGCTCCCCGGCCTGTAAAGGCATGTGATCCTGTGCATAGATAATATTCGACAGTAAACTTCGGGCAGGAATCATCACCCCCTTGGTAAATCCTGAGGTGCCGCTGGTATACGAAATGATACTCAGCTCATCACCTTCATTTCCGGTCAATTCAAAATTTTCGGGCTTAGAGACCCCTGCATTTTCAACCGTAAAACACTTCTCCCAAAGTTCTTTTGCTTCAGAAGCATTAAACGAAATTGGTGAAAAGTCGGTTAGACTCACCACCCCATTAATTCCCGGAATCTTTTTAGCGTTCAGTTTGTCGAAAAGATTATCGGCAGCAAAGAGGAAAATCGATTCGGAATGGTTGAGGATATGCAGGATATCATCCGGATTGAAGTCTGGTAGCACGGGAACGATCACCCCTCCGTAACCTGAAATTGCCAGGAATGAGATCGCCCAATTGGATGAATTACGTCCAAGAATAGCAATTTTATCCCCTTTCCGGAAACCGTTTTCCCGGAAAAAGTGATGAATCTGTCGGATCTTTTGTGCCGCTTCACCATAGGTCGTTGTTGATCCCTGAAAATCAGTGAAAGCGGGTAACGACCAATTCTTGCGGAAACATTGAGTATAGATGCTGTTCAGTTTGTCACGCTCCATATATTCTAAATAATTCTGATTTCAGAAAAAAAGTAAAACACTCAAAATTAGTCAAACATTCGAAAGTCGTCTAAGAATTAATGAACTTCTGATCTAAAATAATTTATTTGAAATGTTTTGGCGAATAAAATTCGCCAGACCCATTCGCCCGACCCGAGCAACACTATTAATTTATCCAGACTTATGTTGTGCAACATTAATTTAAGTTTATCTTTTTTGACCTGTAAGGGATTATATTATTATTTTTGAACATCCATGTTTTGCCAAAGGCCTAAATAGCTGTAATCAGATGTGTCGCCAGATTAAAAATAAGCTGTTTAAACAGACTGATTGCATTGTCTGCATGAGAGTTGCCTCAGGCAATTTGGTTAAATAATTGGATATTCAGGATAAGATTTGACAGATGAACAGATTAGCGAAAATTAATTGGAATAAGGAAAAACATTTGGGTGTGCGAACCTTATTAATTTTAATGCTGGGGATCAGTATTATTAACCTTTTGTCGGATTACTTTATCAGTGAGTTTCAATTAGAGCCGCGGTCCTCAGAAATTTTAGATTCTTTCCTGATTCTTCTCCTGACTTTTCCCCTTCTCTATTTATTGGTGTTTATTCCATTCAGAAATAACACCATCAGGCTCAGACAAACTATAGATGATTTAATTATTGCCAAAGAAAAAGCTGAAGAAAATGAGGTAAATTTAAGAGCAATATTTGACAATTCACTGGATGCACTAAGTGTCTCAAAAGAGGGTTATACAGTTATGGTGAATAACGCCTTTCTGAATTTGTATGGAGTTACTGACAACAATGAAGTCATTGGAAAATATTTTCTGGAACATACTCATCCATCACAACAAAAGCAAATTGAACAAAATATACAAAAAAGAGCTAAGGGTGAATATGTCCCGGATTTTTATGAAAGTATTGGAGTGCGTAAAGATGGGGAGGCGTTTCCCTTTGAAATTAAAGTAGGACAATATCTGGTTAAGAATGAAAAATATTCCTTGTCAATAATCCGCGATATAACCGAACGTAAGAAAGCAGAATTAGAACTTATTAAGGCTAAAGAGAAGGCAGAAGAAAGTGAATTTTTTCTTAAAGAATCTCAAAAAGCTGGCCTTATTGGTTCGTATAAGACTGATTTTATTTCAGGGTATTGGAAATCATCCGAAACGCTTGATTTCATATTCGGCATCGATGATAATTATGACCGAAGTGTGAAGGGTTGGCTGGATCTTGTCCATCCCGATGACAAAGAGATGATGAACAACTATTTGGTGAAAGAGGTGATTGAAAATCATACGAAATTCGATAAGGAATACCGGATCAACCGGATAAACGAGAATGTGGTACGATGGGTACATGGTTATGGTAAAGTAAATACGAATGATGAGGGTAAGGTTATCTCATTAATAGGGACAATACAGGATATTACGGAGCGTAAAGAGGCCGAAATGGCAATAAAGAATGAACAGCTTCTGCTCCGTACAGTGATTGATAATATTCCTGATTCGATTTACATTAAAGACCTGAATTGCCGCAAAACACTTGTTAATTCAACCGAAATGCGATTCACAGGAGTAAGAAGTGAATCTGAAATTATTGGCAAAGATGATTTTGATCTTTTTCCCAACGAGTTAGCTGAAAATTTTTTTGTTGATGACCAAACGGTTTTATTGTCAGGCTTACCCGTATTAAATCGCGAAGAATTTTTATTTGATGAGAACCAGGAAAAACGATGGTTGCTCACCTCCAAAATACCTTTGAAAGGAGCAAATCATCAGATAATTGGTCTATTGGGAATCGGACGTGACATCACCGAAATAAAACATACTGAAATTGAATTAAAGAAGGCCAAAGAAAAGGCGGAGGAAAATGACCGTCTGAAATCAGCCTTCCTGGCTAATATGAGTCATGAAATCCGTACTCCAATGAATGGAATTCTTGGATTTGCTGATTTATTGAAAGAACCAATGTTATCATGTGAAGAACAGGAGGAGTATATCAGTCTTATTGAACTAAGTGGAAAGCGAATGCTCAGTATCATCAATGATATTGTTGATATTTCAAAAATTGAATCGGGTCAGATGACCGTAAATATTTCGGAGTCCAATATCAATGAACAGATCGAATATATTTATACTTTTTTTAAACCAGAGATTGAACAAAAAAGGATGCAACTTTTCCTTAACAATGGGTTATTGTCAAAAGAATCAGTAATCAAAACAGACCGGGAAAAAATCTTTGCAATACTCACCAATCTGGTAAAAAATGCGATAAAATACAGTGATTCCGGGACAATTGAATTTGGATATATTTTCCATCCTATGGGTGAAAAAGGTGAACTGGAGTTTTTTGTTAAAGACCAGGGAATAGGAATTCCACTTGACAGGCAGGAAGCTATATTCGAGCGATTTATCCAGGCAGATTCAGGCAATAAGAGAGCCTATCAGGGAGCAGGATTAGGATTAGCCATCACTAAAAAATATGTTGAAATGTTAGGTGGGAAAATCTGGGTAGAGAGTGAGCCAGGTCAAGGTTCAATATTCTATTTCACACTTCCCTATATTACTCCGGAGGGTAATAAAGTCGCACAGCAAAATTTACCCAATCCTTATTCTTTTGATAGTCCAGATTTAAAATTGAAGATATTAATAGCCGAAGATGATTACACCTCTGAAATGCTGATTTGCCAATTATTGAAAAAAAATAGCAGGGAATTACTCAATGTACGAACTGGAATTGAGGCTGTTGAAACCGTAGTAAAGAATCCGGACATTGATATAATCCTGATGGATATTCAAATGCCTGAAATGGATGGATATGAAGCAACAAGACAAATAAGACAATTTAACAAGAATATCATCATTATTGCTCAAACGGCCTTTGGACTATCCGGCGATCGTGAAAAGGCATTAGAAGCCGGATGTAATGATTATCTGGTGAAGCCACTTGACAAATACAACTTATTTGCATTAATACAAAAATATGTATAAATAATTTGAGGAGAGACTAAAACAAAATTGAAATCTTTACAAATCAGTTTGATACTTTTTTAGCCGGCCGGTTTGCCAGTATTTTTTTGTTGAAGTCAAAAAATTATCATCCCCAGGAATTTGACTAAGTTTTCCCGTAATAACCTTAATGATCTGCTGATCAGTGCTTCAACTGCTTTTGGGGTTATCCCCATTGCAGCGCCTATCTCAGAATAGCTTAAACCTTCTATTCTGCTAAATTCAAATGCCTTACGGCATCTTTCAGGCAGCTTGGCAACTGCATTCCACAAATGAGAACTTAAGTCATTTGCATCTATATTCTCTTCGGTAGCACATCCCTGAAATTCACTGGGATTGAATACAGGAGCCTGTTGTCTGCGTTTCTGCTCTCTCAGGTGATCAATACAACGGTTTCGAACCATAAAAAAAAGGTAGGAATAAAGATCCTCCAGGTTGTTTAGTTTATTCCGCTTCTCCCACAATTTGATAAAACAATCTTGTACAAGACTTTGGGCTGAATCCTGGTCGTGTACATAACGGATGGCCTGAATGGTTAGTGTCTTATAGTACTTCCTGAAAATGAAATCGAAAACCTCACTCTTACCAGATCGCAATTGTGCCAATAGAAATCTGTCAATATCTTCGTGTTCAGAATTCATTTGGATGGATTAGTTCACTTAGTTTTGGTTGTAACAAAAATAGACCGTTTTTCTTTACATACAATTTTTTTAATAAAAAAATCATTAACCATATAGGGTGTGCAAGGTCGAAAAACGTCCTGAATAAAACTCTAATCCATATGCAGGAAAAGCTTCATGATTTAATGTCCGCCTATATTACCGGCAATCTTACTGAATCTGAACAGCATGAGCTGACAGATTATCTGGAACTGAATCCTTCTGATCATAAGATTCTGGAAGATTATCGGCTTTTATGGGAGGAATCAGACCTTAAAATCGATATAAAATCAATTGATGTAGAGAAAGCATTAAGACAAACCAAATTAAGGTTGTCGTTTAACAAATCCAATATCCTCCTTTTACTGCAAAAAGCAGCTGCGATATTTATATTGGCGGGATTTCTCTCGATGACATATCTTTATTTTCACAAATCAGCATCAATTACTAATCTCAATCAAGATCAGGTTATTACGCAGGAGATTTCCACAATATTCGGCAACAGATCCAAATTCCAGCTCCCAGATGGAACAACGGTATGTTTGAATTCTGGAAGTAAACTCATTTTCCCGAGTGAGTTTAAAGGTAAGACCAGAAAAGTTGAATTAATCGGTGAAGCATTTTTTGAAGTGACCCCCAATACGGCTAAACCTTTCATTGTAAAGACTGCTGATATTGACATAAAAGTTTTGGGAACTGCATTTAATATTCAGGCATATCCAAAAGCTAAAGAGATAAGTACAACTCTTGTTCATGGAAAAGTTGTATTAGAAAGAGGATTCAAAGGTGTTATGAATCAAATTGCTGATTTAAAGCCTTCAGATAGGGCAGTCTTCAAACTTAACGATAAAGTAATTACTATTTCAAAAGAGGAAGATCTTGATAAATTCATTGCCTGGAAAGACGGTAAATTGGTGTTTTTTAATGATCCGATCGAAGAGGTGGCCAATAAGCTGGGTAATTGGTACAATGTCATTGTTACAATTAATAACCTGTCAATAAAGCGATACCGTTTTACGGCTACTTTCACCGATGAGCCAATCGAGAAGGTACTTGAATTGCTGAGCAAATCATCTCCAATCAAATATCAAAGCAAAAAAGAAATTAGACTTTCAGATAACTCGTATTCAAAACGGGAAATAATTTTAAACTAACAGGTAAACAAACTTAAAATCTTATGCCTATGGAATGAACCGAACAAAAAATAACGGGAAAGTGTTAGCGCACTCACCCGTTAAAATTAAATGTCTTCTAACTCTTGAAAAATTATTAACGAACATTTAAC
>Ga0209697_10002390_pt1 | contig 27108 bp, 25 predicted proteins | sample AliMusrvi5mmetaG_FD_184115 | JGI IMG/M metagenome (GOLD analysis project Ga0209697, IMG submission 184115) | Freshwater lake bacterial and archeal communities from Alinen Mustajarvi, Finland, to study Microbial Dark Matter (Phase II) - Alinen... | ecosystem: Environmental > Aquatic > Freshwater... | reverse complement strand
CATCCAGATGGTGAAATTCTCGGAAGAAAAAATGGCATCTACAGCAAAAAGACCAACAGCCAGGAATAAGGCGTTTCTGAATAGCTTCTCAAAGTGTGGAAGTTTATTCAACTTTGAAAATCGGCGGATCAGCTGATTATTTTGTTATAGTTAAAAATAGTTGATTTTTGTTTTCATATGAATATAGATTCATTGCTAATGTTTTTTTGTATTTTATTTTTTTGTTATGAGTGAATAATTTTTCGATAAATGATCGAGACTCCCAAACGGTCGCAGTTGGCTACCCCGACGAATCGGGGCTCGTTTCACTCGGAGCAAGTAACTACATGTAATTTAAATTTTAACGTTTAGTATTCCACGAAATGGTAACATGGGTGTTTAGCTCAGTTGGTTAGAGCAGGTCCCTCTTAAGGACAAGGTCCGGGGTTCGAATCCCCGAACGCCTAAGAAACAATTTATCAACAATTCACACATCAGAGAAATCGCTTACCAACTAAGGAAAATGGTGTTCGAACAACTCCATTTTTTTTATTCAGGCAAACATATACCTTCCAATATCAAATGATCATAAATACCAGTTTCAATCTTGGCTTATTGGTGTTCGAAGTTTTTATTTTTTTCAGGGCATTACCAGGGATTTCGGACTATAAGAAAAAACTCAAACCAATATACATAGAAATAATGTACAGTGACTTGAGCTAGGGACAGACCCTATATGCGACCATCAGTGATGGTTGTACTTCTTTTCTTTTGTTAATTGCACATCTTAAGCCACATCCTAGCGTACTAAAAAAAAGTATAAAAATGGCTTGACTTTTACTATATAATGATTATATGTGTAATCACAATATCGGGGCACATATTCAATCGTCCTCTCTTGTCCCTGAGATAAGTAGGAGGATGCACAATCGCCCCTGACGGAATGTGCCTTGACGCATTCTTATGGCCCACCAGTTCCCCATTCTATGACTTTTTGGTTAGTTCCAATAGTCATATCATGCATGATGTTATAATTCAGGATAATAACATCTAAACATAATGGTTAATTTACTTATTGCAACTCAGTGCAATAGAAACCATTATGTGCGGGAAAACCCACACGAAACCTCTTGCGTTCCCATGGCAATGAACAAGAGAGGTCAAGGCTTCTGATAGGATGTATGCCAAACATTCTATGAGCTGAACATTTCAATCCCCATTCTAACGCTCTGCGAAGACAGGTAATATCCCTGGTCCAGATAACGTATAGAATGACAGATACCAAGAATATCAGATTACTGGTATCACAAGCATAATTGATTAGTAGTCACTGAGAGACACTTGAATCACTATGCGGGAACAACTTTTTTGCTGGGGATGTCGCATTTGCGCGTTCTTGGCTATCCAAGAGTCGGGTCTTTGACCTGGCTCTTTGTTGTTATCATGAAAATTATGACATACTGTTGTGAATCCTGTGCCGAAAATATGAATTATTGATTTTTTGAGCTATCCTGCCTGCCCATGTATTCTTGATAGACTTCTACATCCCTTGATATCCTTTGTAATAACTGCAGTTCTGCTATAAGCTTTGGGAATAGATTTTGTTCGATACAAGTATTGTGGGCATAAACATTTACATACAAAAAAAATGCTCCAGGAGTACTGAAGCATTTGATATTTAGTAGATGATCAATTTCTTAATCTCCTTCCTACTATCCTGCTGAAATTCAACAAGATATATACCAGAAGATAATTGATAAACTGATATTTTTTCATTCGTTATATTTTTTCTTGCAATAAGCATTTTGCCTATAGCATCATAGATATATATATCTACAGGGTATTGTGATGAGATATCTACATATGTATTTGCTGGATTAGGATAAATCTTGAGCGCAGAAAGAGGTTCTATTGTTTCTATCCCGCTATGCGGGATATAAGGGCTAAGTTTTACCACCCAATAGTCGTAGTAACCATTATTCCCTGTTACCTCAAGATCATAGGATTTTGTGAATCCCGCAACAATGCATCCGCCATCAGCAGTTACATCTACGGAAGTCGCTTCATCATAACCAGTTCCGCCTAAACATGTTTGCCATTGTATAGTGCCTGTTGAATCAAGTTTCACTACCCAATAGTCGGCATTCCCATGATTGCCTGTAACATCGCTGTCATTTGAAAATGCAAATCCTGCAACAATGAATCCACCATCTGTAGTTGTTGCAATTGAATTTGCTCTATCATAATTACTTCCGCCCAAACAGGTCGTCCATTGTATAGTACCACTAGAATTTAGTTTTACTACCCAATATTCATCATCTCCATGACCTCCTGTTACCTCGGTGTCATTTGAATTCATGTATGCATATGCAAATCCTGCAACAATGTATCCGCAATCAGTAGTTTGATCTATAGAAGTAGCTTTATCGTAACCGCTTCCACCAAGACATTTGTCCCATTGGATATTACCAGTAGAACTTATCTTTACTACCCAATAGTCATAGTAACCATGATTCCCTGTGACATCACTGTCATTTGAGTTTGAGAATCCTGCAATGATGTATCCATAATTTTGTTGTAGAAAATATCCGCAATCTGTAGTTTGCTTTATAGAAGTGGCTTCATCACCACCACTACCACCAAAGGATTGCTCCCATTGGATAGTACCTATAGAATTGAGTTTTATTACCCAATAATCATACCCACCATGATTGCCTGTTACATCACCGTTCTTTGAATTTGAGAGTCCTGCAACGATGTAGCCACCATCAATAGTTGTTGCAATCGAGTTTGCCTTATCATCACCAGTTCCACCATAAGTTCTTTCCCAAATCAAATTTCCCAGAGAATCGAGCTTTATTATCCAATAGTCATAGTAACCATGGCTACCTGTAACATCACCATCATAGGATCTAGTAAAGCCGGCAATAATGTATCCGCCATCTGTAGTTGTATCTACAGCAGTAGCTTCATCGTCACCACTACCGCCGAAACATTTGTTCCATTGGAGAGCGCCTGTTGCCCTGAGCTTCACTACGAAGAAGTCATTGTCACCATGGTGATCCATTACATCACCGTGAGGTGAATTTGTGAACCCCACAGTAATACATCCACCATCGGCAGTTTTTTTCGTTGCTTTCGCCCTCTCCTCGCCAGTTCCGCCGACGCATTTTTTCCATTGAACTGCAGGCGATTGTGCCTGAAGTGATAATATCCCAAGAAACGAAAATACTACCAATATACAATTCTTCCATGCCGAAGAAAATGATGGCGCTACGGAGTTTAAAGTCCACGAGTTAGGACGTTTGAATAAATTAAACATGTTAATGATCTCCTTTTGTTTTAGCTAAAAATTTAGCTATGTATTTACTGTAAGATAGTTGACATCATTTACAAGTGATGTTTAGTAATTGTTCTAACTCTACTGTTTTTATATCCCTGCCTTAATAAAAAAAATCTCTTAGCAATCTAAAACTCCTTAAATCAATACAAGACTTTTTGCTTTTTGTTAGTTGAATTTCTATTTCTGCACCAGCTTATGTCTTTAGCATAGAATTGCATAAGACTCTGAATGAACGAGATCTTAACCTTTCGAGATTGTTATATATCTGTTCAAAGAGTGACCGGTCGTTCATAAAGAATGATTTATCAAAGATTTATACGTCAGGAAACTAAGTTACCAATTAGCTAAAGTGTTGTTCGGATAAATTCATTTTTTTTTATTGAAACAAACGGTTTCATACTATTTAGGATTATCGGTGATAAAAAAAAGCCAGTCCACAACAATGGATTGGCTGATATTATAATGAATGATCGGATTATTTCCACATACCGTGTTTATTGAAATCCAATATATCAATCTGATGTTCATTTATGAAACGAGCATCACCCCAGATGTTTTTTCCGTTTGAAAGAAAGGTCTCGAATCGGACATTTTCACGCCATACGTCTTTGTATAAGAGGATTTTATAGCCTTCTGTTGCTTCTACAAGCATTTTATTGTCCATCCCGGAGACTGTACATTTAGAATTGAGACCGACACGAGGTCCAGCATCAGTTCTTCCTGTCCCATCGGAGGGTATGTTGTATGAGTCGAAGTATGCTTTTACTTCTTTGAAGAATTTTTTCTTTGATGTTTTCAGTGTTAGTATCATGTTTTTGTTTTTTTGTATATATAAGGAAATACATAAAAATGTCAACAGGAGTGTTTGTGAACAATCATACCGTATAATATACTTCCTCTTTTTTTTCCTCTTTGCTTTAGTACACTTCATGTAGCTTGAAGCGTAAAGCTAAAAGCTCAAAGCACACTTTAGACTATATAGTGCATCAAGCATCAAGCATCAAGCATTTAGCATTTAGCAATTTAGTATGCGTTTTTATGATGAAGTTACCATAAGTGTCCAGTCCGGGAAGGGCGGTGATGGGACAGCTACCGGCAGAAGAGAGGCAGGCGTCGCTTTTTGAGGACCATCGGGAGGCGATGGCGGTAAAGGATGATCAGTCATCCTGCAGGCTGCTAAGAACGAAAATACACTCCAAACCTATAGATATAGAGCAACCTTCAAGGCAAAACCTGGTGATCCAGGGCTGTCGAGAGATCAGTACGGAGCAAATGCAGAGAATTTGATCCTGCCGGTTCCCGTGTGAACACTCATAAGAGACAAATTAACGGATGAAATACTCTACACGTTTTCCAAAGACGGCGAACAATGGACAGCGGTCGCAGGCGGCGAATGAGGAGTCGGGAATATCCATTTCAAGGATGCAGTACATCAGTTCCCTACCTTCTGTCTATTCGGCGAACCAGGACACAAAAAAGAGATCGTGCTTGAGTTGCAGTTATTAGCTGATGTTGCCTTGATCGGGACACCGAGTGTCGGCAAAACGAGTATCATCAATAGTATCTCAAATACCAAGGCCAAGGTCGCGGACTATCCTTTCACGACATTGATTCCAAATCTATGATCAGTGACCGTGCAGGAGACCAATTTCAATGTCATAGATATCCCAGGCCTCATCAAGGGTGCTGCTGAAGGGAAGTGATTGGGGAATGCGTTTCTTCGCCACATTCTCAAAGCAAGAGTATTTTGCCTCATCGGTGATATCTCTAGGTATGACAAGGGGATCAACGAGATTCCAGAATTGCTTGAGGAAATCTGTACCTATACGCGTACCAAATTCAGCAAAGATCCAAATGCGGTTGAGATTCAGATCAGAGAAGATAAGGGAATGATCACCTTGTTTATCTACGAAGAGGGGAAACTCGTCATCGAAAAAAGAATGCTCTTCCTCATCAACAAATATGACCTCGTCAATGATGCAGACATCCTCAAAGAATATAAAGCACAACTACGAAAAGAGATTCTCAATTTTTTCAAAAAGAATTCCATCTGAACCAAAATCACGAAAAAACTTCTCGAGGAGCATACCTTTACGATGTCGGCGGCAACCCATTTCGGTATAGATGAACGATTAAAAAAGATTGTTGAAATACTCAAAAGAACTGATGTTCAAGAAGTCTATCATATAGAGAACATTCCACATCATGAGGTCAAGCATAGAGAAAATTCAATCAGAAATATCAGTGATCATGAAAAACAAGTATTGATCGATGAACACTATATTGCAGCAGGAGATGCGCAGTATATCAATGTTCGAGAGATCTATAACGAAGAGTTTGCAAAGCTTGTCCGGCAGTTGCCACGAGGAAATGACGAAGCGGAAGCGCGATTCCGGAAACAGATCGGACAAAAATGAATGCTCGAAGAATTTGAGAATAGAGGAATTCAGAAAGGAGATATATTCAAAGTCATGAGTCCATACGAAGGACAGCAGCAGAGGTATATACAATATTAACTATCTTACTAAAATAATTTATCAATTCATTGATTGCGGACCTTGCCTGCGGCAGGCAGGTTTCGGATTGCGAATTAAATAAATATACAATAAATTCGTAATGCGTAATTCGTAATAAAGTAATTATTTAATCTTTGTTTAGTGGATATGTTTGTGATATTGAGTATTAGCGATTCAGATAAACATCGGAAGCTAGTTGTCGAGGAGTATAGCAAGCGTTTGGGAAAATCAGTGAAGATAGTTGATATCAAGCCGAGTAGAAATGGAAGCACCCAGCAAATAATCCAAACCGATACAGAGAATGTCATCAGCAGTCTCAAAAAATTTTCAGAATATAAAAAAATCCTTCTCAGTAAAGAAGGCAAACAATTGGATACTTTAGCATTACATACATTGCTTACCAACAAAGATAGCGTTTTCATTATCGGCTGACCTTACGGACTTGATGAACAGAAATTAACGCCATACATAGATAGTAAAATCTCCTTCGGCGCAATTACCCTGCCTCATGGCTTAGCGAAAGTCACGTTACTTGAACAACTTTACAGAATATGAACTATTGAACAAGGCAAGAGTTATCATTATTAGACTACAAAAGCTTGATTTTCCCATGAAAATATGTACAATCAAAACCATCTTTATTATGTACAATACAAAAATGAAATTTGAAATAATCTTAGAGGATGACTGACAGGTGGGGGCGATAATGAATATCGAACATGAACATATTTTTACTGTAGGAAAAGATTTTAACGATTTACTTAAAAACCTTAAAGAGGCAGTCGCTTGTGCGTTCGTAGACAAAAAAAAACAAACACCGAAATATATCCAGTTAGCAAAATTTTTACATATCAAAGACAAGGTATATGCCTCTTAGATATGAGCAAATCATAAAGATACTCAAAGATTATAACTTCGTGTTGGATCGTCAGATGTGAAGTCACAAAAGATATCAGAGGTGAGAATTATGAGTAACGGTATGATTCCACAAAGAATTTCCTCCTAAGACGGCCAAATCTATGTTAAAAGCTATAGCGGAAATAGTTGGTGTAGAGATAAAGTATCTCATAAAGAAATATAGCATTAAAATATAACAAGAAGGGCACAGTAAGTTGCTCTTTTTTTTGTAGTCAATAGGGTTGACATTCACAAAGAAATGGGTATATTTTGATCCTAAAACAAATACAGAACATATGATACAAAGATTAGTTTTTCACGCTGAAACCCCCACTGAAGACATCTATATCATCCATACGGGTGGAGGGTACAATTTCATCATCATCTGCCATGAGCATAAAACATGCGCTTATTATTGGATGAATTCAGAAATTGCAAACTTGCTAAGCATATCGCTTGGTGATCCAAATCAGGAATTTCCAGACAGTAACGAAGGAAAGAAATTTATTGTTGAAAAGGAAGATCCTAATGGATTGAGAAAGTTTGTCATCAAACTATCTAATGATGAAAAGGATTGGTGGTGGATGGACATGCCAAAGAATAAAACAAAAGAGTTAATCGGTATCTTAGCGAGGTAATCCTAACTGACGACACTGAAAATCAGAAATGTTACATAGATCTGACTCATTATCTTCATGTACCTCATGGAAATAACGGTCAGATTTTTTTTCATTTCTTTTTTGCAATCGCCGAGGAAATTATTATAGTTCTACCAAATAGAAAAATATAAAACAACAAATATAAAAGCAATAAATATGGAAAATCAAATTTCAACAGCTTGGTATAACACCAAAGAAGGTATTGAGATAAAAATCAGCACTTTAGAAGGGTTTCATGAACTCCTTGATGAACGTGTCAATGCCTACAAAATCCGGCACGAACGACTTAGTCAATTCTATCTTCTAGGTGGAAAATATCTGATAGATACATCAGCTCAATGTCTAATCCTGACGGGACTGGAAAAGATCGTGTTCCTTTCTGTAGCAACAGAAGAAGAAAAGAATTTACTAGTTGAGAACTATGATACCAGTAGAGGAGCACTAACTGCGAAAGAGAGTAGAGCCGATTTTAAAAAGGCAAGAGCATCTGGCAAACCTAATTGTAGTGGTTGGTCAGGAGAAGGATGGTGGCCTCCAGAGTTAGGTGTAATGTGTGTGGAATGTGGAAAACCTTGGCACATGAACAATATCAACGACTTCTATAGGACAAAAAGCGAATTTAAATGTTTTTCTACAGAGAGGTTTGTGGGCAAACCATTGGAATATATGTGGGAGTCTTATCAAAATAAAAACGATGCGGTATACACTATTTCCGAGAACCATCGTGTGTCAAATGATTCCTATGTTGATATGTCCCCAAATCCAAATTATTCTTCGCTTCCCATGAATCCAAATGGATTTTATCCTAATGAAGATGGAAAAACTGATCCAAAGTATGTCCTCAAAAAGCGTGATGTTATAAGATTATGGGTTCATAAACAAATCCATGAGAGTTGTCTGCATAATTATGTGGATCATATCCAAAACCATATCCAATAATTATCACTTCATTCCTCATATATCTGACTCATTATCTTCATGTACCTCATGGAAATAACGGTCAGATTTTTTTTTGATTTAGAATTCTTTTGCAAATCAGCTCATAATGATTATAGGTGTACATACAAACAACACTATTAATATGAAAGATATATTTTTACACATGGAATGGTGGCGATGGGTGCTGCTCTGTACCATTATGCCGGCATCGATCATAGGATCGGTATTTATTATAAGAGGGCTTTATAAAAACCTATTTTGTAATCCAGAACCAGACGAAAAGGTTTTTACTCCCACAAGTGATTGTACAAGTACAAGTAAAGAGCACAAAGACACTACTTCACATGATTCTGGATTGCACGCTACGGCTGCTGGTAGTGCTATAATCTTTACTGCAGCGAATATGTGATATGGTATGACGTCCGTTGCTTGTATACAAGCCGGATTTTTTTCTTTGCATTTTGATCATTAATCCCTATATTTTCCCCGAAAGAAATTATTCGCTGATTAGCGAGACAGATTAAAATAGTCAATAGTCTACAGTCGATTGTCGATAGCACGTTCCCACTGCTATCGTCTGCCGTCTATCGTCTATCAGCTATTTTAATCTGTCTAATTACGCGTTATTTTCTTTCTGACAGTGACTTAGTCCCTCGTCCCTCTTTTATTTTTTTTGTTTTTTTTCATGCCTATCAAAAAAAAGGAGTTTGAACTCCACACCCAGTCCTTCGATTGAGAAGGGAAAAAACTCTCGTTTGAAACGGGAAAATTAGCAGTCCAAGCTGACTGTTCAATCAGACTCCAATTTGGAGATGATGTACTTTTGTGTTCTACCGTGATGGAAAAGAATCCAAGATCAGATTCAGATTTTTTGCCATTGATGATCGATTTTAGAGAAAGTTTTTCTGCAGCAGGAAGACTCGGATGAGCTGCATATAGAAGAAGAGAGGGGAGACCTTCTGATCAATCTGTTCTTTACTGTAGACTTACAGATAGAGCACTCAGACCTATGTTCCCTAAGGGGATGATCAATGACGTAGTGATCACTATCACGCCATTGGCATTAGATCAAGAAGTAGATCTATGAGTATCGACAATCATCGGATCATCATTATCTATTATGGCTTCTGGTATCCCATTTGACGGGCCCGTAGGAGCAGCGCAGATAGGATATATCGACGAAAAATTTGTCATCAATCCGACGAGAGCCCAGTCAGAAAAAAGTCTTTTCTTGTTGTTAGTCGCAGGGAAGAAATGATCTATCAATATGATCGAAGCGGAAGCGAATGAAGTACCTGCAGATTTGCTCAAAGAAGCATTCGTACTAGGACAGAAAGCAATCGACACATCATGTGATTTCCAATCAGAATTTCTCAAAAAACTCACTATAGATGTCAAAGAAATTGCGTATAATAAACCATCAGAAGAACTTATCGCATATATTACTAATATTCTTACCCAAGATAAACTTCAGGCATTGACTGGCAATACTAAAGTACCATTCAATACACTTTGTTCTGCATATGAAAAAGAAGTATTAGAAATCGCCAAGGAAAAAATAGCTGACAAAGAGTTGACGGATTTCACAGAGACTAAAATCAAGATGTGAGTATTCAATGTCATCAAATATTTTCTCCGCCACAGAACATTAGATACCAAAAAAAGAATCGATGATAGAGATCAAAAAGATATCAGACCTATTATGTGTGAAGTAGGCGTGCTCCCTAGAGTGCATGGATCTGGATTGTTTTGGAGATGAGATACTCAGGTATTAACGACTATTACCTTATGAGGACCAAAAGAATATCTGATCCTCGACGACATGGAAAATAATAACGTACATCAGAGATATTTCCATCATTACAATTTCCCTCCATTCAGCGTAGGAGAAGCGAAAGGGACCAGAGGAACAGGAAGAAGAGAAATCTGACATGGAAGATTGGCAGAAAAAGCATTGGAAAAAATGTTGCCGACGATGGAAGAATTTCCATATACGATCAGAGCAGTATCTGAATGTCTAGGATCAGGAGGATCTACGTCTATGTGATCTGTGTGTGGATCTACCTTATCACTTATGGATGCAGGTGTGCCATTGAAAAAACCAGTAGCAGGTATCGCAATGGGACTCATGACTGAACACGATGATGACGGAACTATTTCTAAATATCTAATCCTCAATGATCTCATGGGAACAGAAGATTTCACTGGAGATATGGATTTTAAAGTTGCATGAACAAGAGACGGCGTTACTGCAATTCAATTAGATACCAAATTAAAAGGACTCACAATGGCTATCGTCCATGAAACCATCGATAGAGCAATTGAATGATATAATGAAATCATGGATCTTATGATCAAGACAATTGATAAGCCAAGATTAACTGTCGGTGAATATGCGCCAAAGATTAGAATAATAAAGATAAAACCAGATAAGGTAAGAGAAGTCATCGGAAAGGGTGGTGATATAATCAATGGTATCATTGATGCTAATCCAGGAGTTAAGATAGATTTCGAAGATGATGGAACATGTTATATCGGACACAGAGATCAAACAGTAATCGATAAAGTAGAAGCTATTATCTTAGAAATAGCAGCTGATCTTGAAGTAGGACAAGAATTTGATGCGAAAATCAAGAGAATTGAAGATTATGGTCTTTTCGTAGAACTTCCAAAAAAGAAGATGGGACTTTGTCATATTTCCAATCTTGGAGCGAGATATACCACACCATTGACTGCACATTTCAAACTCGGACAGGTAATCAAAGTAAAGATCAAAGGCATTGATCCTGATGGGAAAGTAGCAGTAATAAAAATTTAAAAAACTTGTAATTTATGTTTACAAACCCACCCCGACCTTTATCCCGCAAGGCGGGACTCCCTTGTCCAGCTGAGCTGGATTCCCTTCAGTCACAGGGCGGGAGCTAAGGAAAATATATCAAATATATTCTTCCATGTAGCCCCCTGTCAAGGGGCAAAGTCCTCAGCGAAGTCTGAGGGGAATTGGGGTTTGCTAAAAAATAAAAATAAAGTAATTTTACTTATTTAATATGTCTCCATGAAATTCCTCAAAACTCTCCTCAAACTCGTCATCATGCTTATTATTCTCGCCCTTATCAATCGATGGTATCTCGGATGATTTACCAAGCTTGAAGTCAAGGAACAAAATATGTGACCCTATACGATAGCATATACAAATTTCGTTGGTCCATACAGCAAAATATGACCATCTATGGATAAAGTCTATCAAATAATTTCTGGTGCAGGGATTACATCATATACAGGAATCGGCATCTATTATGATAATCCATCAGTAGTTTCATGAGCCAACCTGAAAAGCGATGTGGGGGCAGTAATTGATACAAAAGACATTAGTAAATTAGCTAGTAATAAAGACATAAAAATCACCAAAATCGCTTCCGGGACCAAGATAGTTGTCGAGTTTCCGCTAAAAAATAGTCTATCCTACATGGTGGGACCTATGAGAGTCTATCCTGTGATAGCAAAATATATGAAAGAAAAATGATACAATACTCAGACACCTATGATAGAACTCTATGCTATGACAGCTAAAAAAATTTACTATATGTCGGATATAGTGAAATAGTTAAGAGGTAAGAGTCCAGAGATATTATGAAAATAGTTAAGATAAAAAGTCGCTCACGAAGCGACTTTTTTTGTTATAAAACAGTTTATATATATTTTTATATTTTTTGGTGGTAAACAGATGCAAATTACAAGAGCAAAATTGCAAAAGAGTGGTGGTGTGAATATTATTAATACTAATAGCTTTATCTTTTTTTTACCTGCCATGCGTAGACATATAAACTGAGAAATAAATATAGGCAAAGATAATAATCTCAATGGAAATAATGAAATTTTTGATGCATTCAAAGAGTATGACTATCAATCAGGAGAATATATGAAGACGCTTGCTATCAGCGTATTTACAAGATTAGCACAGTATTATTATGGAACTGATGGGGTAGCAGACTATAGTATATTGACGTGAGAAGAAGCTCAAATAGGAAACGCAGCATATATCTATACCTTGATTACTTATGAAGGAAATGATTTACCTGTGCATATAGGAAATGGAGAATTTAATACTGAGGTTTTTACTAGGAGAAATATTCCAGAACTCATCTGATTTTCACATAGTCCATTGCCGTTGTTTGTCGTCAGTGCTTGAGATAGAGATAAAATTGCAGATAATGAACCAAAAATATTTTTTGATGATCATGCGCTGATCTATTCTCCAATATGATGAGAAGCAGAATTGCGCATAAGTGCTAAAAAAAGGCATCCTATCAATTATGGAGAGCGTAGTGGTATTATGGAATATTCGGACGCTATCATTGCATTGCAAAATGCAGTAATTCATAAAGTATTTCCGCTTGAGAAATCATCTACTGAAAAAGAGAAGTCTTTTGAAAAATTTATAGGAAAAATAGAGGACCTTAAGGGTTTTTCACTTGAACAATTAGAGAGCCGAAGCAATATAAAAGAGTGATATAAACGAGAAGACGAACATGATGAAGCATTCAATAAGAATATAATAGCATGCCTTTGGCGTTTAAGTGATGGTAATATAAAAGCCATGTACAAACTAGTCCAATCATTTGATATCCCATCTCAAAAGTTCAAACCCTTACCTAAAAAACAAAAAAATTCGTAATTTATAATATTTTAATATTTTAATCCATTGTAATATGAATTTCACTCTCCTCAAAAATATCGCTGAAGACATCAAGACGATAAAGATCCAGTGAGCGACTAATATCGCAAAAGCGGGTATTTCGACTTTGTGAACAGAAATCGATAAACAACAATTCTGATCTTGGCCCGATTTCGAGCTTTTTTTGCTTGAGGCGAAAGAACTCCTTACCCAAGCCAGAGAGACTGAACCTATGCTTTTTAATTGACTTAAATATGTCCAACACGCAATAGAAGATGAAAAAAGTAAAAGCGATGACATGGACCACATAAAAAAAAGAGCATTCATTGCTTGTCAGACATATATTCAAGAATTGGAGCATGAAGAGGCAGTGAGACCAAATATAGGAGCTGATCTTATCAAACGTGGATGGAATATCATGACCCATTGTCATTCTTGATCTGTGGTCAAGACACTTGTTACGGCATGGAAGCAAGAAAAAGAAATTCATGTATACAACACAGAGACAAGACCGCTTTATCAGTGAAGAAGGACATCCATTGAACTTTTGGCGGCAGGTGTACCAGATACTATGATCACTGATGATTCAGCGCCGTTTTTCGTTGATAATTTGTACGAATCACATGTATATATCGATGCAGTTATTATCGGATGTGATAGTATCAAGTTAAATGGTAGCGTTTACAATAAAATATGAAGTTTTGCTATTGCTATGGCTGCTTGGGATACATGAATTCCTGTATATGTTATTGGCAGTCTAAAAAAAGTCGATGAGCAGAATTCTATAAAAATAGAGAGAAGATCTGGTAAAGAACTTCGACCAGAAGCTCCTCAAGGATTAGAAATTATTAATTACGCGTTTGATATGGTCCCTGCTAAATTCATTACGGGGATTATTACCGAGTATGGAGTAATCAAACCTAAAGATATTAAGAAATACGTGAAGAAATATTATCCACGAATGATGAAATAATTTATATAAATAACAAGTAGATTGCATGAATGTCGAAATAAGCAATACACAATGAAATACTACCAATAAAGCTCTCTGGCAGTTAGTTCAGGATAATTTTTGAGTTAATCGAATGATATTCCAAAAAACAAATCAGGCACGATTAGCAAAAATGGCAAACGTTTCTGAAGAGGAATATATAAGGGCTCTAAAAGATAAAGATAAAGCAAAAAATATAGAATATAATATAAAAATCAGAGATAGAATATTGAACAAGGATATTCTTCCTTTGCATGAATATACCGATATAATCAGTAAATTTGATGTCTGACATCAGATTGCTATCAAAGGAGCTTTTAAGGATACAAAGATCAATACCTATATCAGTAATCTCTCAGATGATCAAATCAAAGCATTGAATAAGCTTACGTCTGAACAATTGATAGGATTTTTGGACCAGGAAATAGCAGGTAGAGATGCAAAAGCACAAGAAATCAAAACAAAAATGTGAATAGAGACAAATAGAGCGACATCAGAACAGATAGCCAATCTGACAGAATTGATGGATATGCAAGACAGATTGACAGCATTTCTGACAAAAAATAAAATGATGAAATTCGTCGTGAATGCATCTAGGACATTCAATGAAGAGGATGAAATTTTTTTCAAACAATATTTGGAAACACAGAAGAAGACACAAAAGGATGCTTATGATAAATTGATAAAGATCTATGGAAGCGAGGAATGAGCAGATAGATACATAAGGTATACCTATGTATTGGATCAAACCAAAAACTCTGATGAATATAAAGCATTGGATGAAACAGCAAAAGCTGACTTTGAAGATATACTGATGGATTTTTCTACGATGAATCAATCACTGGATATAGATATATCGGTATTTTGATATAAATCGCTCACCAGTGATGCTTCTCGTGCTATGATAGATAGGTACAGTAAAAATAAATCATACACGACATTGGTAAATAACATATATAGTGATTCTGATATCACTTCTTTTTTCAATGAAGAAGAAAATAAGCTCACCGAAATTGTACCAGAAAAAGAAAAAGATAAACCATATTATACGAAATTACTGACTTTTTATCCAGAATTGGATACCACGACACAGGATGGCCAAAAAATATCTGAACATCTCAAATATTTCAATGATGATATGACTGTACCAGAATCTGCTTCACAGGTACAAAAGAAAACACTGGCTGCGGCATTGCCCATACTGCAGAAACAGGCAAAACCTTATGAGAATAAATTATTGGAAAAGACAAATACAACCATGCAAAATGTAGCCATAGAGCAATGCGTGGCGACATTAGAAAAATTTATGGATGTCGATATCAACGAAAAAGATAATATTATGGAACAAATGAAAATACATGAAGATGCTGATACGGTATCCAAGGAGCTTGTATTACATATCAATGGTACGATGGAAGGCAAAAAAGTGAAACTCTCCTATAATCTAGCAAATGGAAGCGTTGCCTATCAAAATTTTTTATCCAAACAACAGGAGAACGACCAATGACCTCTATCGATAGGAGCTTCACATAAAGAAACCGAAGTACCTTTGGTGACATTACCTACATTGGGAGATTTTGTCCAGTGAGCAAAAGCCATTGATTATACGTGAATCATAGCATCAACAATTACACTAGATGAGTATGAAAAACAGGTTACAGAAAAAATACAGCAATCGGTGAAATACAATAATTTCGGGAATACTACTCTCCACAAAGATATGCTCAAAAATGTAATTATCAAAGATATGATAGCACAAAGTATATTTACCTTATCAGGAAGAGCAACTCCTTCCTATGATGAAGATCTCTTGATCACCAAGGAACAATATCCTCAATCTTATGGATTGTACAATTATCTCTACAAAAGTTTAGAATATTATTCATTAGGATCTACAAGCCAGTTACAGATATTTCAGCAAGATATAGAAAAATTACTCCAATATAGAAATACCAAGGCGACTCAGTCATCAGAAAATGTTATGGCATATAAAGCAACCAATGAAGAAATGTTTGTAGTCCAATCATTGGTAAATCAGACAACGTTGCCGATCGATACTACTACGTTAAAAAATCAATCACCAGATGAAAAAATATGTTCATTCTTCAAATGTTTCGAAAAACAGGTATGATGAACGGCTATCATAGATATAGAGATGATGGATGATTATTTTACAGCCACAGAGGGAACCAATGTAACAGAAAATAAGGTAGGGAAACGAGCCAGGAATCCAATATTTATAAATTTAGCAAACGATTTTGATACTAAGATAGCTTGAGATCAAGCAAGTACAAATCTAGAGGTACAATTAAAAAATACTGACATCTAAAAGACACTACCTCCCATTTATTTATTTTTGTCTCACATGAAAACTCTTTTAAAAGACATGGGCAAACATTCAATACATGTCATTAAGCATATCCATACGCATGGACATACATATGTAGGCTGAATGTTCGCATGATTTGCTGTCGTCAAAGCATTTTTCGTGATTGCTGGTTTTCTCGGTCTTATTAGTATAGGCAGTACATTTGCAATAGGTTGACCTCTTGCTACATGAGTAACGTTGACGGGTAATGCTTCCGTCGGAGGAATCCTTACGTGATCATATAGCTATACCAATCCCAATGATAATCGGAGTACGCTAGGCACCAAATGATTCTCCAGTATGAGTGCACAAGCTATTTCTCTCGCATTCAATAATGGGACTCCCTATATAGCATACCAAGGAGTCTCGTATTCTGATTGGGCTCATGCTTTCAAAGCTAATGTCATGAAATTCAATAGCGGAACAAATACCTGGAGTTTTGTATGACCAGCGGCTTTTTCTGCGGGAGAGGCATACTACACTTCACTTGCTTTTGATAATGGTACTCCATATATCGCATTTAGTGATACTACCCATGCAAACAAAGCGACAGTGATGAAATTTAATAGTGGGACGAATACTTGGCAGATTGTTGGTTCTGCTGGATTTTCAGCCAGTGCTATTCATTATCTTTCTTTTGTTATTGCTAGTGGTGTTTTGTATGTTGGGTATCAAGATGGAAGTAATGGCGATGGTATCCATAACGGGAAAGCAACAGTTATGATGTTCAATACGGGAACGAATACTTGGCAAACTGTCGGTAATGCCGGATTTTCTGATATGGACGCCTTGTCTACTTCGTTAGCTGTAGATAATGGAGTGCCATACCTTGCGTATCAAGATGGATATGATGAAGATCATATCAATAATGGGAAAGCTACGGTAATGAAATTTTATACAGGCACAAATACTTGGATTCCCGTAGGGAATAAAGGGTTTTCTGATGGTTCCCTATGATGACCTATATCACTGGTAATGAGAAATAATATCCCTTATGTCGCTTATGTAGATGGATATCTTGGATGGAGCACGGTTATGAAGTTCAACGGTTCAGGCCGAGAGCTTATAGGAAATTCTAATTTCTCATCAGGAGGGGTTATTTATTCTCTTGCTCTTGATGTGTATCAGGAAATCCCTTATGTCGCCTATCAAGATGGCTATGATGGAGATGAAATAAATAATGGGATAGGTACAGCAATGAAATTCAATTCACTGACAAATGTTTGGGAATCAATTGGTTCGGGATCTTCTGATGGATGAGTAGGACAAATTTCATTTGTCTTGGACAAGGGGATTCCTTATATGGCCTACGAAGATGTTGCTCATGATGATAAAGCAACCGTCATGAAATATAATTTTGATCCTGAAGGAGATTCACTGTATCAATGGTATAGAGATGGAGATCCAATAGGAGGAGCTACAGGAATAAATTATCTCCTGACTTCAAACGATGCTGGCACGACCATAACATTCGAAGTGACTCCCGTATCTCAATCAGGGATACAAGGAAACGCTGTCATGAGTAGCGGTATGGTGATTGCTCCTGAGACACTACCTACAATTCCAGAATTACTTTCACCAACAAGCGGAACGATATTCGCGACGTGAACGATAAACTTTTTGCGAAGTGGTGTAATCGATACAGGCGGATCAATCAGTTGATATCTCTATCAAGTGAGTAGCGATTCATGATTCATACATGTTATAATTTCCTGACATCAAATAAATACATGAATTATACTGACCGGATTCACGGACGGAACATATTATCGGAGAGTATTGGCCTTTGATAGTGTAGGGAATAGCTGATCACGAAGCGAGGTCTGGAATCTTTTGGTCGATACAACCGCGCCGACAATCCCTGAATTGCTTTCACCAGCAAGCGGAACGATATTCACTACATGAACGATGAATTTGCTTCGAAGTTGATCTATTGATTCAGGTGTAGGAGTAAGTGGATATCTCTATCAAGTGAGTAGCGATTCATGATGTACTAATTTAATATCTTCATGATCGACATCACTGACAGGAATTTTTCTGACCGGATTCACGGATGGAATATATTATCGAAGGGTATCTGCTTTTGATACCGTAGGTAATACCTGATTGCGAAGTTCGTGACGAGATTTTATAATAATTTTACCAATGGCAGATAGTTGAACATCCTTGACTTCATTAGTACCTACAGGATGATGATGAGGAAGTATTTTCCATCAAGATATCTGCCCGGCTCAGAGAGATTGTTCATCGAGTTATTATGATCGTATTTGCTGACCTTGTCCTACTACATGAAATCATGCAAGTGCGACCGTATCATGAGATATCCAGAATTCTTCTTATTCCGATGAATTCAATACTGCATATCAACGAGCGTATGTAAACGGCATCACAACGATTCCAACCATACAGCAGGCAAAGATCAATGGCAAAGTAACCAGAGAACAATTGTCAAAGATGATCACACAATATGCAGTCAAGGTAATGAAGAAAAAAGTGAATACAAAATTATCCTGTTCATTTCCTGATATCATTCACGGATCAGCAGAGATGAAATTTTATATCCAGACCTCATGTCAACTCGGATTAATGTGACGAGAAGCTGACGGATTGAGTATCAAGAAGACATTTGATCCTAAGCAAAACGTGACGAGAGCTCAGTTCGCTACAGTAGTATCTAGGATGTTGTATGGAGAGAAATATAATACGAAAAATTTCTCATTACGATATATAAGACATTTACAGGTATTGTATACGGCAGGTATTATCAATGATATTAGCACACCAAGCGCTGACGAACTCAGAGGATATATTATGCTGATCTTGCGAAGGACGACAAAATGAAATTAAAAAATTCAGAGAGTGGTTTATCCTTTGAGAACAGTTTGCAAAAAAGAGAAATCTAAGTATAATTAAGTATGTTTTTTACTCCTGTAATAGAAACAAAAATGACCATCCAAGAACTTGTTACAACTCTCAATCCTCACCAAGCAGCCTACGTCAATCTCGATCTTAAAGATCCTCAAGATGGCGAATATATGCTCGCGGTCTTTCATATGATCCCATGAGGAAAGTTAAATATCTTGCAAGCTGCATGTGAAGTGTCAGCAGAATCGAGTACCGGAACCAACTTCGCGGTGCAGACAGAGACTCCTTTTTCTCGTACGATGAATTCTCTGGTATATAAAGTAGATCTGGAGAAAAATCTCGTTTGGATTGCGTATCCACGAAGACTCTTCGACCGTGGAGGAAACGTCCAGAATATTCTTACGTATATCGCAGGTAATATTTTCTGAATGAAAGAAATCAATGCATTGAAGCTTCTCGACGTACGATTCCCACCAGCAATGTTGGAGCAATACGATGGGCCAAGTTATACGTTAGATGATATGAGAACATATTTAGACGTCTACGATAGACCGATTTTGTGAACGATTGTGAAACCCAAGATGGGATTGACCTCTGCTGAATACGCAGAAGTGGCCTATGATTTCCGGGTAGGTGGTGGTGATTTCGTCAAGAATGATGAACCTCAGGCCAACCAAGATTTTTGTCAGTATGATAAGATGGTGGAATTTGTCACAGAAGCGATGGCTAAAGCCGTCAAGGAAACTGGGCACAAGAAGGTGCATTCCTTCAATGTCTCTGCATCAGATTATGATACCATGATCTCTAGATGCGAGATGATTGTAAATTCATGAATGGAAAAATGATCCTATGCATTTCTTATCGACGGGACAACTGCAGGTCGGATGGCAGTGCAGACCTTGAGAAGAAAATATCCCGATGTCTTCATCCATTTCCATAGAGCAGGGCATGGAGCATTTACCAGACCAGAAAATCCTATTTGATATACCGTTCTCGTTTTGTCCAAGTTCGCTAGATTGGCTTGAACATCAGGAATTCACACGGGTACTGCAGGCGTAGGAAAGATGGCAGGTACGCCTGACGAAGATGTCACTGCAGCGCATAATATTTTCGGACTAGATGCTCCAGGACATTTTTTTGAGCAGTCACGAGGCGAGATCCCAGAAAACGATCTTGATCGAATACAGAAAGTCCAAGAAGATCATCATCAGCATGTCACTGCAGAAGACGATATGTGGAGAAATATGAAAAAATGTTGCCCGATCATTTCATGAGGACTTAATCCAACACTGTTGAAACCATTTATTGATATCATGGGTGATGTAGACTTCATTACCACTATGGGCGCTGGATGCCATGCCCACCCAGGTGGCACACAGAAAGGCGCGACAGCGTTGGTACAAGCTTGCGAGGCCTATAAGAAAGGAATAGATATCCATGAATATGCCAAAGATCACGAAGAATTGGCTCAGGCGATAGCATTCTTTGAAAAGAAGGATAATAAAGAAGTCAGACATGCAGCTAGGAGAGAGAGTAACTAGAACTAGACGATAAACAAAATATGACTTTTATATCTCTATTTGCTTGTAAACAATGAATGAAACGACGACTACAAGATCACTTGAAGAAATTAGTACTATCATCAACGAAAAAGAGACAGAAGCTTCTGATTTATTTAAAAATTTTGATAAAAGAAAAATAAATAATTTCAAACAACTTTTATCGTTGTTTAATGCAAGATATGGTAGAGAACACAATAATACAAACAGTGAAAGCAACAAAGCAATGGAATTGGAATTAGAAAATAAAGTACAACAGCTCATTACTGTATTAAATAATCCTATAGTAGAGCCATATCTATGCTTAAAAAAAGAGGTAATAGAACTAAAAAAAGAATATAGAGAAAAATCTGAAATTGAATTGGAACATAAGAAAAAGGAATTTACAGAAAACGTTTATACACCTCTTCTAGCCAAGGTTGAAGACAAATGGGGAAAACTCTATAATCAGTTAGAATATGCACTAGAGGGAGCAAAAAAAGAGGCGGATTCTTATGGTATGACATTAAAAGCAAGTAAAGACCTCCTGCCAACCCAAGAACAATATGCTATTTGAAAACTGGAAGATCATATGAGGGCTTTGGAAAATATGGAAAAAGTGATAAAAGCAAATTATCCATTGGTAATATCTGCAAATAATCATCGTGGCTATGAGCGAGGAGTAGGAAGATTTAATTTCTGTATAGAGAAAGAAGAGGAAAAATTTACTAGAAATAATTATAACGGTGAAACTATATATTAGAATCTAAGAATCCTTTATTATTCCAACAAGAGAAAGTAATGACGTTTTATTTACCTTGTAGCATATTCCATGATTGATAGTATCGGAAATAGTATACATACACAAGAATATGTAGTTGATGATAGACAAACGCTTTTGTCCAATGATTTAACGTCCAATGATGTAACGTCCAGTGATATTGCACCGATACATAAGTCTTATGAGAAGATAACCGATATCTCTCAGATACCAAACCTAGTAGAAGCACCATTGGTATCTGCAGTAGAAAAATTATTCAAGAAAAAGATTGAGACAATAGATACCTCTGCAAATAATGAGAAAATTTGGATACAGATATATTACGACTGACTTAATCTCCATAATCTCGAAATTGTTGAAAAATTAATCAAACAAACCTGATGATGATTCTCTATCAGTTGATGGTCATGAGGTCGCCCAACGGTAACATTCTCTTTACCACCGATAAAATCTACTCCTGTGAACTATATACAAGAGTGGGGAAACCGGATAGCAGATAGTTTTGAATCACAACACATGATCATAATAAAAAAGGCACGAACACTCTCAGAGATGGCGAAATTTAGACACAAAGAATGAGCGACAGAACAGGAGATAGTGAAAGATGCGGAGTGATTTATTACAATGAGGATGATGACCTATGATCCGTTGAAAAAACTATTCAGTAGAAAATAATTTTTTTTTTATTATTTCACTACCACTACCTATGAAAAATGTCTTCCACGCAAAAACAAAAATCATCGATCTCTACCAATGAGATGAGTTAGTCGTTTTACTCAATGAGGGACAAGCAGTTGAATATGGAATTGCTGCATTGGACAAAGTATCTCTCGTCTATGAAGGGAAAGAATATGTCTTTGATGCAAATCTGACAAATAAATATGTAGAGATGCATGAAGTCGGTATTCCTAGGGATATAGCCAAAAAATATGGAATCAAAAAAGATAAGTCCGTACAAATAAATTTTACGCAGACGAGTTCTGTAGCATTAGAAGCACTCAAAAGAGTAATGAAAGGAAAGAGAACTACACAATTCACTCAGAAAGAAATTGATCTGATTATGAAAGACATTTCTACCAATCGTTTCACGGATACCTTGATTACGTATTTTTCAGCATTAGGATTTTTCCATGATTCTAGTGACCAGGAAATGTATCGGATGGCTAAATCGATGGCTGAGGCAGGAGAGATGCTCCATTTCAAGTGAGTCGTTGCAGATAAGCATTGCATGTGAGGAGTACCTGGAAATGAAACGACGATGATCATGATTCCCTTGCTTACCTCATTGTGAATTAAAATGCCCAAGACGTTTTCCAAGGCGATAACCACACCAGCAGCGACAGGGGAATGTGTCAGTGTCCTCATGAATATCTCTTTCAGTAAGCCGGAGATCGAAGCATTAGTCAAAAAAAATAATTGTTGCCTCGTACGAGGTGGTGGATTAGATCTCGCTCCTGCTGATGAAAAGCTGATAAAAGTCGCTTATCCCTTATCAATGCAATCCTATCCAAGGACGATTGTCAGTATCATGGCCAAGAAATATGCGATGGGCATCAATCATTCACTGATCGATATTCCCGTATGACCGACTGCCAAAGTGCCTGATATGAAAACAGCTAAACGACTCAAGAAAAGATATGAATATGTAGGAAAAAAACTCTGAATGAAAGTTCACGTCGAGATTACGGACGCGTTACAGCCTATCGGAGCTGGGATTGGCGCGGTACTTCAAGTGAGAGAAGTATTGAGAGTTTTGCAGCAGCATCCACTGAGGCCTACAGATCTCGAGAAAAAAGCAGTTTTTCTTGCAAGCAAAATCATCGAATTGGTCGGTATGGCCAAAGGCAAAGAAGCAGAAAAATTAGCATATGGACAACTAATAAGTGGCAAAGCACGAGAAAAGATGCAAGAAATCATCACGGTTCAGCATGGCAAAAATCCAAACATAAAATCAGAAGAGCTTGAATTAGCACCTATTCACCAAGATATCAAAGCGCTCAAAGATGGGAAAGTAAAAAATATCGACATGCACGTGCTCAATTCACTCGCGAGAACACTCGGTTCTCCTGTGGATTTAGAAGCGGGGGTTTATTTACATAAGAAGCTAGGCGACACCGTAAAGAAAGGAGAATCACTGTATACGTTATATGCTAATGAAGAGAGTAAAATCACATTAGCCAAAGACTTTTTGAACGATAAAAAGATGTATGATATTAGAGCTTAGAACTTAGACCTTATACTTTTGACCTTAGACTTTTGATATTACGACTTTATAAACCTTTTAATCTTTCAAATCTTTTAATCTTTTAGTTGAAATATGACAGGTATCATCGCGACATTAGGACCAGTGAGCAGCAATAAGGAAATGATTACGAAGCTCCATCAAGCAGGAGTAGATATTTTCAGATTGAATTTCGCGCATGAAACGATTGAGACCTGAACCAAGGTAATAGAGATCATTCGTGATGTGGAGAAAAAACTGGGAAAGAAAATTCAGATACTTTTGGATGTCGAAGGACCTGGCATTAGAACTGGTATCCTGAAAACTCCGATTGCTTATGTAACGGGCGAAAAATTCAAAATATGTATTACTTCAGATGATAGTGAAGACAAATCATTATATTGCGATTATCCTTCATTGCCCGATGATGTGAAGGTAGGAGGTATTGTGAAAATAGATGCGTGATTGTTTCAGGTGAAAGTGTTGGAAAAATCAGAAAAATATATTTTGGTCCAGGCCTTGAATGACTTCAAGGTCGGTTCGAGAAGACATATCAACCTTCCAGGAGTTCATATCAAATTACCAAGCTTTACAGACAAAGATAAGCAGGACGTCCTTTTCGCTATCCAAGAAAAGTTGGATTACATAGCGCTAAGCTTCGTTAGGTCAGCAGCTGATATGCATGAACTCAGAAATTTTTTAGATGATAATGGAGGAAAAAAAATTCAGATCATTGCCAAGATAGAAAATCAAGAAGGATTGAAAAATATTTCTGCTATCGCCGAAGCATGTAATATTATAATGGTAGCAAGAGGTGACTTATGAACTGAATTACCCGTACAGAATATCCCAGTCTATCAGGCGAATATTATCAATGCAACCAAATGAGCGAATAAACAAGTGATCGTAGCGACAGAGATGATGGAATCCATGATGCATTCTCCTGAAGTCAAAAGATCAGATGTGAGTGATGTTTTTTATGCCGTAGGTGAATGAGCTGATTATGTAATGCTATCATGAGAAACAGCAGTCGGAGAGTATCCTGTAGAATGTGTAAAAATGATGGAAGAAGTAATCGCTACAGCAGAAAAATATAAAAAAAACCAATGAAGGATCGACGTTCGTACTTCATCTCCTGAATAATTAAGAAAGTTGAAACGTTAAAATGTTGAAATATTGAAAAATTGAAAGATTATTGTTTCTATCTTTCCATGTTTTTTAGTCTCTATACCATTGTTTAAATCTTTCATACTGAATGAGGATATGCGCATATGCGTCGAGTCCGATTTTTTTAAATTTTTCAAAAACATTCGTCCGATAGTCATTGAGATATGACCCTCAGATGACGAAGTCAACGAGCCGGTTATTTAAGTCTCTTTCTAACTTTTTGAACATATGTTTTTGCGTGTAAAAACCGTAAATACCGATATGCGTAAATACCGTATATGGTCAGTATAAAAAAAGTCTTGTAATTATCAAACTAAAAAACTAAGGTACTATCATATTATATCATTCCCGAACGCTACACCACGTCATTCCCGACCTGATCGGGAATCCATACTAGAGTACTTTAGTATGGATTCCGGCTCCAAACCTTAACGCCGGAATGACGTAACCATGGGAATGATGATAAAAAATATGTTATGTGTTTTATAAGGTCGTTTGTATAATGAAGCAAATCCTAGCAATAATTGTCATCTTTTCGTGAATCGTAAGCTTCACTAGTGCTTTAGATCTTTCCGGTTGTCAGGAGAAAATGTTCACGGTGACGGCATATTATTCACCGACAAGCGGACAGATTTTTTATTACAAGCCAACATTTCAAGACGAAGTGACTCTCAATGGCGAGTGATATTTCTGAGCGTCGGGCAAAGAAGTGTTCAATGGAATGCTCGCATGACCAGCCTGTTATTCTTTCGGATCAGTGATTTATTTCCCAGGTCTTGGACTAGGAGAAATCGCTGATAGAGGAGGAGCTATCGTATTGTCCGGAGAAAGGGGGCAAACTTACGACCGTATCGATGTGCGAATGGGGAAGGGAGAAGAATGACTGATCAGATCTCTGACTTTTGGCAAAAAAAACATGACGGGCTATTTTTGCGATGATTCAGTAGTTAGGTCTTCACCTAAGGATTCTCTTTTACGAGACAATGTCCCTGTACTCAAAAACTTCTTTGATATCGCACTGCGGATCCAACAACTCAAGCCATGAAGAAATGATATCCGGACACGGACATTACAGAAATATCTCGTCAAACTCTGATATCTCAATCAGAAATATCGAAACGGTACCTATGAATCGAATACCAAGAAAGCACTTTGTACATACCAAGTAACTAAAAAAATTATTTCTAGAAAAAATCCTGACTGCGGAATATTCGGCAGTGCGACAAGATATACAATGAAGCTGGATGTCCAAAGCAAAGGTCTTTTACCAACTGATTTATATGTAACAGGAACTTTCACAGCTATCCTGGATTTAGCGAAATATTACAACGGAACTCCATCGCAACCTTCTGAACCTTCAAAACCTTCCAACGTTTTAACTACGGCTCAACAGAAAGTATTCTTGTTTTATAGGTCGTATAATAAAGGTCAGCAAAGCTCAGAAATCAAAATCCTTCAAGATTTTTTGCAGACCCAGTGACTCTATAGCGGAGTCATCGACTGAATATACTCATCATCGACGATGAATGCTGTCTACGATTTCCAAAAAAAATATTCTCTGATTTCCGATCACGATCCATTGATACTGAGAGGATACCTTTGACCAAAGACCAGATCCAAGATCAATGAATTGAGAAACAAATAAAAAAAAACCCGAGGAATATCGTCCGGGGTTAATGATAGTGGGAGGTTAATTTAAGCATACCCTCTTAAGCGAGCTGAGATCAAATCTTCCTGCTGCAATCAAATCTTTGACGCTCATTACCACCTCTGGTTCTAGTTGATTGAACGCATGTATCAGACAGGTTTCGCAGGATTCTTCGCACTTTTCAAGTGGTAAGAAATTTACTTTGATATAGTCTGACTGTAAAATCTTGTCTTTGATAGGAGAGAGTGTTTTCTCCAATTCTATAAGTTCTTCATCAGTCTTGTTGGTTCTTTTTTGAGAAAGAATATCAAGGATGATGTCAGGGTTTTGTGTACAGGTAATGGTCTGCCTGATAATTGGTTCTTCGTCGGAAGAACAGTTAATCTCATATGCTATAGAGGTCAATTCACCAAGTTCAGGCTTGGGTGTAGATATTACACTGATAATAATAAGTTTCTTCATATGAATAAGTGTTTTTTTGTTTTATAGAATATGCATAAATAGATATAAAAGTCAAGTAT
>Ga0209697_10002381_pt1 | contig 27204 bp, 28 predicted proteins | sample AliMusrvi5mmetaG_FD_184115 | JGI IMG/M metagenome (GOLD analysis project Ga0209697, IMG submission 184115) | Freshwater lake bacterial and archeal communities from Alinen Mustajarvi, Finland, to study Microbial Dark Matter (Phase II) - Alinen... | ecosystem: Environmental > Aquatic > Freshwater... | reverse complement strand
TCGCCAACCTGATGCGCCCTGCGAAATTGAACGCTTAAGCACTGATGAAGTGGAGATTAAATTTGGGCAAAAACAATGGGCGGTAACGCCGGGGCAGTCTGCTGTAGTCTATGAAAGCAATGTTTGCCTAGGTGGCGGAATTATTACCGCCCCCTTGTAAGAGCGATGTGCGACCTAAACCTGAGGAAGGCTGTCCTGAAATGACTGGCGTGTTAGCAACGCCTTATTTAGGCGCTGTAAATTTGGATATTCCGACTCTAGATTAATCACTGCGCTAAAACGCAGTTGCACATATCCCAACATACAGCCAACAGCAATGTCGGCTAGCGTCAGACCGTTGCCAAAACACCATTTATTTTGACCTAAATCGTGATTAAGCACTTGCAAGCCTCTTGTCACCTTGTCCATATGCTTGGTTAGCACTCCGGCATCTTGCACCGCTCTGCGCTGTTCTAACATCACGGCAACCGCGGCATCACACACGCCATCAGCTAAAGCTTCCCAGCGCCTCACTGTCGTTTTTGCACCATTCACTTGTGGGATTAAATGCGCCAACGGGGTGCGATTGTCCAAGTACTCCACAATGACGCGCGAGTCATACAAACTTTCACCATCATCCAAAATGAGCACTGGCACTTTTCCCAGCGGATTATATTGTGACACTTGGCAATCCGGCGCGGCCAAAACTACTTCCGTGAGATCAAGCACAATATGTTTTTCTGTGGCCACTATGCGAACTTTTCGTGCATAAGGGCTATTAACGGTATATAAAAGTTTCATGGTATGGCAATAGTTTAATTTTTATTAGAGTAAAGTCTAGCTAGCATTATAATTCAAGCTTGCTGGTTTAATCAGCACAACCGACTCATTTTTTCATGACTTTATTTACACTAGCCTACCCTCCGGAAACTCCAGCCTTCAAGCAATTGGTGCTCAATCAAGTGGCGTTAGCGCTAGCTGAAGATATAGGGAGCGGCGACCTTACGGCGCAACTCCTTCCTGCAGCGCAGTTAGCAACCGCCAGTATCGTAGTGCGTGAGAATGCGATCATTTGCGGTATAGAGTGGGTAAATACCTGCTTTAAACATCTAGATCCCAACGTCACCATTGATTGGCTAGTAGCAGAAGGTGAGCGCGTGCATTCCAATCAAGTGCTATGCGAAATTAGCGGCGCAGCGCGTGCTTTACTCACGGCTGAACGCTGCGCACTCAATTTTTTACAAACGCTCTCCGCTACAGCGACTGAAACGCGTAAATATGTAGATGTAGTGGCTGGTACAAAAACTCAAATCTTAGATACCCGCAAAACTATTCCTCAGTTAAGGCTGGCGCAAAAATACGCAGTAACCATAGGTGGTGGGCATAATCAACGCTTAGCTTTATACGATGGTATTTTAATTAAGGAAAATCACATTGCCGCTGCGGGAAGCATTAGCGTCGTAATGCAGCAAGCCTTAGCCCTAGCTGGAGGCGCTCATATACAAATTGAAGTTGAGAGTCTAGATCAGCTTGAACAAGCCTTAGACGCCGGCGCCACCAGTGTTTTACTGGATAACTTTAGCATTGATTTACTGCGCGCAGCGGTCAAAATAAATGCGTATCGCGATCAGACGGCTATTTTAGAAGCCTCGGGTGGCATCAGTTTAGATAATGTGCTTGAAGTTGCAATGACTGGGGTAGACCGGATTTCCATCGGCGCACTCACTAAGCATGTACATGCCATTGACTTTTCCATGCGCATTGGAAGTCTAATTTCATAAAAATCTCCCCCTGTATTTAGAACATGGCGCAACACAATGTTCTGGAAATTCTAAATACACTCCTAATATCTGCATCAATCTTGTTGATTTTTCAACAAATGAGCCAGTCATTAAACTTTCATCCTTGACCAAATAAGCTCAAACCGTTAAGGTGTAGGGTTGGTAAAATAACAATAAAAACAAGCATCACTAAGGGATAACCCTTCATGTTTTTGACTAGACATGAAATTCGCAATGGAACCAGGCATGGCAAACAGCTCTAAACAACTCTCAGGCGCGGAAATTTTAATTCGCTGCTTGCATGAAGAAAACGTTGAATTTGTATTCGGCTACCCAGGCGGGGCCGTCTTGCATATTTATGACGCTATTTTTCATCAAGATACATTTAAGCATATCTTAGTGCGCCATGAACAGGCAGCATTACATGCGGCCGATGCATATTCACGCTCTACCGGCAAAGTGGGTGTTGCGCTCGTTACGTCTGGTCCCGGCGCGACTAACGCCGTGACGGGAATTGCTACCGCCTATATGGATTCAATTCCTATGGTCATCATTAGTGGTCAAGTACCCACTTATGCCATCGGCGAAGATGCGTTTCAAGAGTGCGATACCGTTGGTATTACACGCCCATGCGTAAAACATAACTTCTTGGTTAAAGATGTAAAAGATATTGCTGCCACCATGAAGAAAGCATTCTACGTGGCTGCCAGTGGTCGTCCAGGACCAGTTTTGGTGGATATTCCTAAGGACATCACTGCGCATTTCTGTGACTTTGACTACCCAGAAACAGTACATCTGCGTTCGTACAACCCTGTAACCAAAGGTCATTTAGGCCAGATCAAGAAAGCGCTCAAGTTGCTGACTGAAGCGAAACGCCCTATGGTGTACTCAGGCGGCGGCGTGGTGTTGGGTGATGCTTCAGAGCATCTAATGAAGCTGATTCAATCGCTAGGCCTTCCTATTACCAGCACCCTAATGGGTTTAGGTGGCTTTCCAGCCTCTGACCCAAAGTTCTTGGGTATGCTTGGTATGCACGGCACTTACGAAGCTAATATGGCGATGCAAGACTGCGACGTACTATTAGCTGTAGGTGCGAGATTTGATGATCGCGTGATTGGCAACACAGCACATTTCTTATCCAATCCACGTACCATTATTCATATTGATATTGATCCATCTTCAATTTCAAAACGCGTAAAAATTGATGTGCCGATTGTTGGTGATGTGAAATCTGTGTTGGCTGATATGAATGAGCTGATTGCCACTGAAAAGCCGAAACAAAACACGGTCGAACTCGCATCTTGGTTTAAGCAAATCGACGCATGGCGTAGCAAAAAATGTATGAATTTTGCACAAAGTTCAGAGCTGATAAAACCGCAATACGTAATTCAAAAACTACACGAAGTGACTAAAGGTGAAGCCTTTGTTACCTCCGATGTAGGCCAACACCAAATGTGGGCAGCGCAATATTACAAATTTGAACAGCCACGCCGTTGGATCAACTCTGGCGGACTAGGCACTATGGGGGTAGGCTTACCTTACGCCATGGGCGTACAACTTGCGCATCCAAATGCACAAGTTGCTTGCGTGACTGGTGAAGGCAGTATTCAAATGAATATTCAAGAGCTTTCAACTTGCGCACAATATCAATTGCCAATTAAGGTGATTATGTTGAATAACCGCTATTTGGGCATGGTGCGCCAATGGCAAGAATTTTTCTATGAGAATCGCTATTCAGAATCTTATATGGATAGTCTGCCAGACTTCGTGAAATTGGCTGAGGCTTACGGCCATGTAGGTATGCAAATTACTAAGCCCGGTGATGTTGAAGGCGCACTTAAAGAAGCGTTTGCGATGAAATCACGCTTTGTATTTCTGGACTTTATTACCGACCAAAAGGAAAATGTATTCCCGATGATACAAAACGGTAAAGGCTTGTCAGAAATGATTTTGGCGGAGGATCTATAATGGCAACCACAGCTCGCCATATTATTTCGCTATTAATGGAGAATGAGTCCGGCGCACTATCACGCGTTGCCGGTTTATTTTCTGCGCGTGGTTACAACATTGAGTCACTCACTGTAGCGCCTACTGAAGATCCAACTTTGTCACGCATGACTATAGTCACTTCTGGTTCGGACGAAGTGATTGAGCAAATCATTAAACAGCTTAATAAGTTGATTGATGTTGTCAAAGTACTGGATTTAAATGATGGCAAGTTTATTGAACGCGAATTAATGTTGGTCAAAGTAAAAGCGACCGGCACGTTCCGTGAAGAAATGAAGCGCATGTGTGATATTTTCCGCGGCCGTATTATCGATGTGGCCGACGGCAGCTTTACTATTGAGCTTACCGGCTCAGGCACCAAATTAGATGCTTTTATCGAAAGCTTAGATAAATCAGCGATTTTAGAGACTGTCCGCACCGGTGCATCTGGTATAGGTCGCGGCGACCGTATTCTTAAAGTTTAAGCAGCATAATTAAAAAACCATATTTATAATTTACTCAGCATCAGCATAGAAAGGCGATGAATCAAATGAAAGTTTATTACGATAAAGACGCAGACCTTAGTTTAATTAAAGGCAAAAAAGTAACCATCGTTGGTTACGGCTCACAAGGTCACGCACACGCGGCCAACCTTAAAGATAGTGGCGTAAGTGTAACTATCGGCCTTCGCACTGGCGGTAGCTCATGGGCTAAAGCCGTTGCTGCTGGTCACAAAGTATTAGAAATCGCTGACTCTGTAAAAGATGCAGACGTGGTGATGTTGTTATTGCCTGATGAAACAATGGCGCAAATTTTTAGCGAGCACGTTGCCGATCATTTAAAACAAGGCGCTAGCTTGGCTTTTGCGCACGGCTTTAATATTCACTACAACCAAATCACACCACGTGCTGATTTAGACGTAATTATGATTGCACCAAAAGGCCCTGGCCACACCGTGCGTTCAGAATATCTTAAAGGCGGCGGTGTACCTTCATTGATCGCGGTTTACCAAGATAAATCTGGCAAAGCTAAAGCATTGGCACTTTCATACGCAGCAGCCAACGGTGGCACTAAAGGCGGCGTGATTGAAACTGATTTCCGTGAAGAAACAGAAACTGACTTATTCGGCGAGCAAGCAGTATTATGTGGCGGTGCGGTTGAGTTGGTAAAAGCTGGTTTTGAAACGTTGGTTGAAGCTGGTTACGCGCCTGAAATGGCCTACTTTGAATGCTTACACGAACTTAAATTGATTGTTGATTTAATGTACGAAGGTGGCATTGCCAACATGAACTATTCAATCTCAAACAATGCTGAATATGGTGAATATGTAACAGGTCCTCAAGTGATTAATGATCAATCACGTGCTGCGATGAAAACATGTTTAGCTAACATTCAAAATGGCAATTACGCGAAACAGTTTATTTTAGAAGGTCGTACCAACTACCCTGAAATGACTGCACGTCGTCGCTTAAACGCAGCTCACCCAATTGAGCAAGTAGGCGGCCAATTACGCGCAATGATGCCTTGGATTGCTAAAAACAAATTAGTAGATCAATCTAAAAACTAGGCCTTAAAAGCAACTCCAAGTAAAAAGGGCAAGACGCAACACGTCCTGCCCTTTTTGCATTATTACCGCATAAAATAACATCATTCATTTAGGATTTAACTGATGCCATCCATCGCCGTGATGATTCAATATCTATTGCCCAAGCAAGCTATTACTCATCTTGCAGGCAAACTTGCCAACCTACAAGGCGGCCGTTTCACTACGGCAGTAATCCGTTGGTTTATAAAGCGTTATCAGGTAAATATGGCTGAAGCAGAGATGACTGGCGCCTGTTGCTACAAAACCTTTAATGATTTTTTTACGCGCGCGCTCAAAGTCGGCGCGAGACCCATAACAAACGCTCAGTTTATTTGCCCAGTCGACGGTGCCATCAGCCAACTTGGAGCTATTGAAGTTGACCAAATATTTCAAGCCAAGGGCCACCATTACTCTACAACCGCCCTACTTGGTGGAAACCATGCATTGGCGAAAAAGTTTAACAACGGTCACTTTGCTTGTATCTACTTAAGCCCTAAAGACTATCACCGCATTCATATGCCCTGCGACGGCCAACTATTAAGCATGGCCTATGTTCCGGGAGCCTTATTTTCGGTCAATCCAACTACAGCAGAAGGTGTGCCCGGTCTGTTTGCTAAAAATGAACGCGTAGTCTGTGAATTTAATTCAGCGCAATACGGCAACTTTGTGATGGTCTTAGTGGGCGCCACCATCGTTGGCAGCATGGCGACGGTCTGGCACGATGCAGAGAATGGCATCATTAACCCACCGCGCAGAAAAAATGTGTGTTTATGGGACTATCAAAAACAGAATATCACCCTAAAACAAGGGGATGAAATGGGACGATTCTTACTTGGTTCAACTGTGGTGATGTTATTTGAACAACAGAATCTACAATTTAATGCGGATTGGCAGGCAGGAGCTACCGTTAGATTAGGCGATATGATGGCATAGTTATTAGCGGTTATTGACCGCTAATAACTCTACTTTATCTCGCTACTTTATGGTGCAGATGCGGGGCTAACTCATTTAGCGCAGACTCGTACACACCACGCTTAAATTCAATCACATCTTCCAACGGCACCCAGTAATCGCTCCAACGCCAAGCATCAAACTCTGGGTGCTCACTGGCGCGAAGAGAAACGTCACTGTCACGACCAACCATTCGCAACAAATACCAGATTTGTTTTTGACCCTTATAGCTTCCGCGCCATTCTCTTTTAACCCAAGTCGAGGGCACTTCATAGCGCAACCAGTCTTTAGTCCGCCCCAGAATTTTGACATGCTCAGGCTTAAGACCCACTTCTTCCATCAGCTCACGATACATAGCCTGCTCAGGACTTTCACCGTAGTTAATACCCCCCTGCGGAAACTGCCAAGCATGCTCACGGATACGCTTACCCCAAAACACCTGATTGCTGGCATTGCATAAAATAATGCCAACATTCGGGCGAAACCCGTCACGATCTAACATAGCGTTATACTGCCTTAATAATTTAGTGCAATTTTTTCATATTTTGGCATTTTTTGAAAGCTACCATTTAACTGTAAATCCTAATGCCATGAATATAAACATAAAATTTAATAATCTAATTTTGATGCTGGTCATTATATTGACCAATACCAGTTGCATATCAGTCCATAGGCCAACTCAAGCTAGTTTTGCCTATATTAGTAACCAAGGTGAAAATAGCGTATCTGTAATCAACACCTCGACCAATCGCGTGATTAAAACTATCGCAGTCGGCACAGCACCAGTCGGTGTAGCAGTATCTGCAGCATTGCATCGCGCTTATATCTCCAACGTTGAAAGCCAAGACATTTCAATTATTAACACGCAAAATCAATTGGTTATCGGCACGATCAAGGTTCATGGTTCACCCGTTGGCCTAGCACTGTCTGCTAACAGCAAAACGCTCTACGTTGCCGATTGGTTTACTAATCGAGTCTTAGCCATTGACACCTATCACTCAGAAGTAGTGCGCGAACTCAACATTGCAGATGCGCCTGCTGGCCTAGTGGTTAGTCCTGACAACCAATCGCTCTATGTAGCCAACCGCGATAGCAATGATGTGGCGATAGTTGACACGGCAACGCTAACGATCAAGCAACGCATTGCCGTAGGTAAGCACCCTTATGGCATCGCGCTAAGCACCAACGGCTTATGGCTAGCATTAGTGAATGTGCAAGATGATAGCGTCAGTCTAATTAACACTAACACCCAAGTGCAACAGCAATTCAAGGTGGGTTATCACCCCTATTGCGTAGCTTTTAGCATGGATGACAAAACCCTATACATCACCAATACCCAGGATGATAGTGTGACTGTGATTGACGTAGCCACCACAAAAACTATCGCTACTATTGCTGTTGGTAACACGCCTGAAGGCATTAGCCTTGACCATGAGTATGCTTACGTTGCCAACTGGGGTAGTAGCAATGTCAGTGTCATCGATCTTCGCACCAACAAAGTAGTCACCACAATAAAAACTGGTGAAAAAAGTCGCGCATTCGGGCACTTTATCCTTAACCAATAACGCTAGATTCACTTAGAATCTCAACATTAGTTGAGCCTGCCTATGACTGTCAAATAGAGGTAGGCAAAAATCCGGCAACCCTTGACAATATGTCGCGTTAAAATAACGCAAAGTGATGGATTATTTAATGCAACCTTACCCTCATAAGATTTAGGTTCTCATCTATAATATGTCGTTGTTTTTGATTAACTGCTCTCATAATGGGAGCCTTGGAGAAATTTGAATGAAAAGAATTTTAGCGTTACTCGCAATTAGTCTAGGTTTAGTCTCGTTTACAGCAGCAGCACATGGTCCATCGCCACAAAAAGTCGAGAAAACTATCACCATTAAAGCCGATCCAGCCAAAGTTTGGGCCATCGTCAAAGACTTCAGCGCTATTCATCAATGGCATCCTGGCGTTGCCAGCACTAAGGTTGAGAAAGTAGGCGATGACACTTTTAGAACACTCACTTTTAAAAATGGGGGCAATGTCTACGAGAAATTGCGCAGTATCGATGATGCGTCTATGAAAATTAAGTATGAAATCGTATCTGGCACACTACCACTCACAGATTACAACGCAACCATGACGGTCACTCCTGGTGACAATCCGGGTGAAACCAAGGTTATTTGGATGGCGCGTTTTTACCGCTTGTACAAACTGAATCCACCAATTCCTGAAGGTCAAGACGATGCGACCGCTATTAGTGCCATCACTGGTATATTTGATTCAGGGTTTAGCTAACTTAAAAACAGTAGCCGAATCAGCTAAATAAAAACATACCAAAGCTTATGCAAGCCTAAAACATCAATGGGCAAATATAAAAAGCGGAACTCAATGTTCCGCTTTTTTTATGGCGCAATGGCAATCTGATATTACGAAATTTACCTCATACTGCCACAACAGTTTATTAATGCTAATAATATGCTATAACTAATTATTTAACCCTAATATTCAATATGAACTATAAACCTCCATTAGAGCTTTCCAGTGATCACGAGAGCGAATTTAATCACAATAACGCAAGTATTATCTGGTTACACGGATTAGGTGCTGACGGCTATGACTTTGCGCCAATCGTGCAACAGCTTAATTTGGCTGGGGTGCGATTTGTTTTGCCACATGCGCCAGAGATGCCTGTGACACGCAACAATGGTTACATTATGCCGGCTTGGTATGACGTGTATGGTTTAACGCCAATTAGCCATGAAGATGAAGCTGGCATTAAAGTCAGTCAATCCTTCATCAACTCTTTAATACAAAATGAGTTGGACCGCGGGGTGCCCAGCAATCGTATTGTACTTGCAGGCTTTTCACAAGGCGGCGCCATTGCCTTATACACCGCTTTACGATATCCACAACGTTTGGCTGGAGTGTTGGCGCTATCTACCTATATGCCACTCAAAAAATCTCTTGCGGCTGAAGCGCTTGGGGCCAATGCCAAGCTACCTATCTTTATGGCACACGGTGTTTTAGATGAGGTCATTAGCTTAGAAACGGCGATGTTATCGCGTGAACTATTGCAAGATCAGGACTACGCAGTTTCTTGGCATGAATACGATATGGCACACAACGTAATCCCTGCAGAGATTAACGATATTCGGAATTTTTTACAGCAGATTTTGCAATAGTATTTGGTAGAATAGTGGCTTAAGAATTATTGACCACTGCCATGACTGCATCTAACAGTAAAACCACACCAAAAACTTCCAATGAAATTGGCGCTAGCGAAAATCAGCTGAGCTTTGAGCAAGCGTACGCCGAACTTGAAACTATCGTGGCTCAAATGGAGTCGGCACAAATGCCACTACAAACCTCACTTGCGGCCTATACTCGCGGCAATTTCTTATTGCAACATTGTCAACAATCACTAGCTAAAGTGGAACAGCAAGTGCTGCTGTTAAATGAGCGTAATCAATTGGTTTCGTTTACACCTGTAGATGACTAACTCCGTGACATCTTCGGCACAACTTGACTTTGATGCTTGGGTAAAACTAAAACAAGCACACATAGAAGCAGTTTTAGATCGAATTCTACCTAGCGCAGACTTAGTCCCAAAAACCCTACATAGTGCCATGCGCTACAGTATTTTGGGTGGGGGTAAGCGTGTGCGTGCCCTGCTCTGTTATGCTGCGGCAGAAGTCTACATTCAAGACACTTCATCAACTGATATTAGCTTAGCCGATAGCGCCGCCTGTGCGTTAGAACTGATACACGCATACTCACTAGTCCATGATGATATGCCATGCATGGATGATGATGACCTACGCAGAGGAAAACCAAGCTGTCACAAGCAATATGATGAAGCCACAGCACTCTTGGTAGGTGATTCACTTCAAAGTTTAGCTTTTAGTGCAATATCTCAAACCAGTCCATCTCAAAATGCGCAACAGCAATTACAGATGTTGCACATTCTGGCAAAGGCAGCGGGATCCTTAGGGATGGCAGGTGGTCAAGCAATCGATTTGTCCTCCGTTGGCAAACCGCTGAACCAAACTGAACTTGAAACCATGCATAGATTAAAAACTGGTGCGCTGATTGAAGCTGCAGTATTAATTGGTGCTACTAGCGCCCAATCAGTGGCTAGCACTAATAATACTGAAATATTAGCCTTGACCCGCTATGCCACCAATATTGGACTGGCTTTCCAAGTAGTTGATGATATTTTAGACGTAGAGGGCGACAGCAACACCCTAGGAAAAACTGCAGGCAAAGATGCCGATAACAATAAACCGACCTATGTGACTTTATTAGGATTGGAGGCCGCCAAAATCTATGCGAAGCAACTTCACCATGAGGCGTTGGCCGCGCTGAAACCTTTTTCCAAACAAGCATTGCGCTTACAGCAGTTGGCTGACTTCATTATGCAACGTAGATTTTAAGCCCACCCCCAATATGACCCCATTACTAGATACGATTGACTTCCCACAGCAACTACGACTGCTGGAGCGCAAACAATTACCACAATTAGCACAAGAGTTACGCACATTTTTAATTGATAGTGTATCCAAAACCGGTGGCCATTTGGCGTCAAATTTAGGCGTAGTTGAGCTAACTATTGCCTTGCATTATGTGTTTAATACACCAGATGATCGCCTTGTATGGGATGTCGGCCACCAAACCTATCCCCATAAAATCCTGACCGGTCGTCGTCAAAAAATGCAGACCTTGCGCAAAGTACAAGGCATCGCCGGCTTTCCACGCCGTTGCGAAAGCGAATATGACACCTTTGGTACAGGCCACTCCAGCACTTCAATTTCTGCTGCATTAGGTATGGCAGTAGCGGCACAAAAAGCTGGCCTAGAACGCCGTGCGGTGGCGATTATAGGTGATGGGGCGATGACCGCGGGCATGGCGTTTGAGGCGCTTAATAACGCTGGTGATATGAATGCCAATTTATTGGTTATACTCAATGACAATGATATGAGTATCTCTAATAACGTGGGTGCACTCAATAATTACTTAACTAAACTACTGTCAAGCCGCTTTTACAACACAGTGCGCAGTTCGGGTAAAAAGGTACTCTCCGTCATGCCTCCTATGATGGAATTTGCAAAGCGTGCTGAAGAACATGTAAAAGGCATGGTGATGCCAGGCACCTTGTTTGAAGAATTCGGCTTTAACTATATCGGCCCGATTGATGGTCATGATTTGGATACGTTGGTTGAAACCTTACGTAATATTAAGCAATTAAAAGGTCCGCAGTTTTTGCATATCGTCACGCAAAAGGGCAAAGGCTTTGAACCTGCAGAAGATAACCCAAATAGATTCCATGGCGTAGGTAAATTTGATCCTTATAATGGTGATGCAATTGCTGGCACTTCCTTGGCCGCAAAAAAAACCTATACCCAAGTATTTTCTGACTGGCTTGTAGATATGGCCGCCCTTGATCAACGCTTGGTCGCGGTCACTCCTGCCATGTGTGATGGTTCTGGTTTAAATGCATTTGCAGAAACTTACCCAGACCGTTATTTTGATGTAGGCATTGCTGAGCAACATGCACTAACCTTTGCCGCTGGACTCGCCTGCGACGGATTAAAGCCAGTAGTGGCCATCTACAGTACTTTTTTACAGCGTGCTTATGATCAGCTTATCCATGACATAGCGCTGCAAAAACTACCAGTGTTATTGGCCATAGACCGTGCTGGCTTAGTCGGCGCAGATGGTCCCACGCATGCTGGCAGCTTTGATTTAAGTTATTTACGCTGCATTCCCAACACTGTGGTGATGGCTCCTAGCGATGAAAACGAATGTCGGCAAATGCTTTATACCGGCTTTATGCACAACGGCTTGGCCGCAGTACGTTACCCACGAGGCAGTGGCAGTGGCGCAGTGATACAGCCCAAAATGCAGGCAATCGAAATAGGCAAAGCCCAGTTGCTTCGAACCATGCAGCAGGTTGCAGGAAAAAGAGTTGCGCTACTTGCCTTTGGCTCAATGCTGGTACCTGCTTTGCAGGCTGGAGAAATCATTGATGCTAGCGTAGCCAATATGCGCTTTATTAAACCCCTTGATACAGCCATGATTGCGAAGCTGGCTAACAGCCATGACTTACTCGTTACCATAGAAGAGAACGCACTGATGGGCGGAGCTGGTGCAGCGGTGTTAGAGGCAATGCAGGCCTTGAACATACATATGCCAGTGTTATGCCTAGGGTTACCAGATCAATTTATTGAACACGGCAACCATGAAACTATGCTGGCTGAATGCGGTCTAGATGCTACAGGCATCATCAAGGCAATTGAGCAAAAATTAACCTAGTGTTATACTCAACTATTAAGAATTAACCGTTAAACTGGATTGAAAATGAATCAAGCAACAACCCCATCTGCTATCGAAGACGTTCAAAATACTGTAGACACTCGTCATCTTGCCATTGATAAAGTCGGCATTAAGTCTATACGCCACCCAGTCGTTGTAAAAGACAAATCTGGCGGAGAACAACATACAGTAGCCATGTTTAACATGTACGTGCATTTGCCACAGCAGTTCAAAGGCACTCATATGTCGCGCTTTGTTGAAATTCTAAACATGAATGAACATGCAATTTCTGTGGAGTCTTTTGAAACAATTTTACGTGAAATGGTGAAGCGTTTAGAGGCAGAGTCTGGCCATGTAGAAATGACCTTCCCTTACTTTGTCAATAAATCAGCACCCGTATCTGGCGTCAAAAGTCTGCTGGATTACGAGGTAACATTTATTGGTGAAATTCATCATGACCAATTTGAAATTACGGTCAAAGTGTTAGTGCCGGTAACAAGCCTTTGTCCATGCAGTAAAAAAATATCTAGTTATGGCGCCCATAACCAACGCTCACACGTGACTGTAACAGCACTGATTAATGATTTTATTTGGATTGAAGACATTATTGATTTAGTAGAAAAACAAGCTTCATGCGAACTATATGGCTTACTAAAACGCCCAGATGAAAAATTTGTAACTGAGCGTGCTTATGACAATCCTAAATTTGTAGAGGACATGGTACGCGATGTTGCGGCTCAACTGGATGCAGAAAAACGTATATTAGCTTATACGGTTGAAAGTGAAAATTTTGAGTCGATACACAATCACTCGGCTTACGCTTTGATTGAAAACGACAAGCGTAAAAAGTAATAAGAAGTGTGCGCAGTCAGTCGCTGATACTTAGACTGCGCATTAATCCTTAGTGCTTTCTGGCAGCTGAAAAATTACCTTCACTTTAGTGCCCAATGAATGCACAACATTGCTAAAGCCTAACTCAACCCGCGCCTGATGTTGATGGGCAATTTCCCGCACGATGGCCAAACCTAGACCACAACCACTCTCCACATTACCCAACACCCGATAAAATCGGTCAAACACCTGCTGCTGCTCATGCAAGGCGATGCCGGGACCATTATCTTGCACCGACAACACCACCTCATTGTTCAACATAGCCAACCCTACAGTCACTTTGGTACCTGGCGGGTTGTAGCGAATGGCATTATCTATTAAATTGTTAAGAAGTTCTTGTAACAGCATGGCATTACCATTAATTTTTCGCTGCCTAAACAAGCAACTTACACCTAGATCAATGTTTTTTTCCAAGGCTTTAGGCACCCAGTCTGCCGTTACTTCATTAATCAATGGCACCAAATCAACTGGCAACATTGCCCTGGCATTAGATTCTGGTTCCGCACGGGCCAAACTCAATAACTGATTGGCTAGTCTAGCTAAGTTGTCACTGCCGGCACTAATTTGCTGTAATGCATGATGTGTACTGGCAAGACTTTCTTCCCTGAGTGCAGCTTCTGCTTGCACTTTAAGCCCAGCTAATGGGGTTTTAAGTTGATGCGCCGCGTTTGCAATAAACTGATTGCGTTCATCCACCGCGCCTTTGACTTTAAACAACAATTCGTTCATGGCGTGCAATAAAGGCTGCAACTCTTCTGGCGCGGACTGCTCTTCCAGGGGCTTAGTATCAGATGGCATACGCTTAGAAATTAAATCCTTTAAGCGATCTAAAGAGATTAGTCCTCGCCGAATACCTAGATTGACTAATAGGGCCACTAATACAATGAGTAGAAATTGTGGAATAAGCATAAATACTATAATCTCATGCGCCATCCTGTCTCGTTTAGTCGTAGTTTCACCGATTAAAATGGTGGCATTACCAGGGGTTTTTAAGCCCACTAACGGCAAATTCAAGGCCACCATACGCAATGATTTATCATTGAATTTAGAATCGTAATACATATGTTGCCCAGCCTTAAGTCCGATCTTAGGCTGTGCAAGCAACTCTTCACCAATCACAACTTGATGCTGAGGATCTTGTACTTGATAGTAAATCCAGTCGTACTTATCATACTCAATTAAATCCAACGTACTGTCAGGAATGTCTACCACCATTTTTCCTGCCTTAACCTCCACTTGATCTGCGAGCGCCAAAGCTACCCTAAACAAGGCGCGGTCATAGGCTAAGTTAGAGAAATAGTTCGCTAAATAGTAAGCTGACACAGTGCCTAACAAAAGCAGTGGCAACAGAAAAATCAGAAGCCAATTTAATAGCTTTTGGCGTATTGAGTTAGTTTTAATATGGATCATTATGTTTCGATATCACTTGCCGATTCCAACTTGGCCAATAGATAGCCTAAGCCTCGTATGGTTCGGATTTCTATGCCCAAGACATTTAATTTTTTACGTAATCTCGACACATTTACTTCAATCGCATTCTCACTCATATCTTGATTCCAAGTACAAAGATGCTCAAGAATTTTTGCTTTGCTAACAACCTTGGATGCCTTCAGAATAAATAGCTCAAGCAAGGCCACTTCTCGTTGCGATAGCGCCAACGGCACGTTTTTAAATAAACATTGTCGGCTACTGGTATCCATCACCAAGTCTCCAAAGCTTATTTTTGCACTGCCCCCAGAAACACCACGGCGGATCAGCGCGCGCACCCGCGCTTCCAGCTCAGCCAAATCAAACGGTTTAGCGAGGTAATCATCTGCGCCAAGATCCAAACCTTTTACGCGATTCTGGGTATCTTCTAGGGCTGTTAAAATGAGTACTGGCGTTGTATTGCCACGCGAACGCAACCTTTTAAGTACCTCGTAACCATCCATTTTAGGCAAGCCTAAATCAAGTACGATGACATCGTACTCTTGATAGCTCAACAATTTATTGGCGCTATCACCATCCGTCATCACGTCAACCGCATAACCTGACTTAGTGAAGGATCGCTCCAGCCCATCTTTTAATATTAAATCATCTTCAACCAACAACAATCTCAATTTAATAACCTCATTATTCAATAGTATGTCTACAGGGACTTTAGTGAAGCCGTAAGGAAAAACAATCCTTAAAAAAATAATTTCTGCATTATCCCCTGTCAGTTTGGCGTCAGCATATGCCTATATGATGACCTTCATGGCGAAAGATAATGAGCTCAATATCTCGAACCAGACAAATTTATATCATGCTTACTTTACCCTAATTATTGGAGATTTAAATGAACAAATTTTTATGCACATTATTGGCAGGCGCTTTTGCATTTTCATTAGGTTCATCAGCGTTTGCAGCTGATGCAGCTAAAGCTCCTGAAGCTGTTAAAGCGGAAGCCGCAACTGTAGCAACTCCAGCAGCTACGCCTGTAGCAAAACCAGCTAAAAAACACACTAGCAAACATGCTAAGACAGCCGCGCCTGCTGCAGCTCCAGAGGCAACACCAGCAAAATAATCTCAATTTAAATATATTATTGAGATAAAAAAGGGCAGTTTTTCTGCCCTTTTTTATTGACCTTAGAGCTTGGCAACTTATATACCAACGTTGGAAATGTTTTCTATAGCGAGAGTATGTTCAATAAAAGCAAATATTGGCGAGCCAATTTCATTTAAATAAAGCTTTGCTATGATGGCCATCATGACTCAACTTCAACCCGACACCAATGACGATTAAACCAATTAACGGGAAAATGGCAGCTAACATAAAGGTTTTTTGGCCACCCAAATACTGCAAGGCATATCCACCAGAGATGCCGCCGATAGTGCCACCAATCCCATAAGCAACACTATTGTAAATTGCCTGGCCCTTAGCCTGATGGCGTCCCTTAAAGAACTGCGTAATCACTTCCACCGAAGCGGCATGAAAACTGCCAAAGGTTGCTGCATGGAGGCTCTGAGCTAATATTAATAGCCATAAATGATCAATGGCCACCCCAATTAAACTAAAGCGAAGCACCGCCAGCGCCAAGCTGATAATTAAAATAGTTTTCAAACTGTAACGGTTCATTATTTTTGGCATCAGCATAAATATGCCGATTTCGCATACAACCCCTACCGCCCACAGTAAGCCTATAGTGCCTTTACTATATCCGTGTTGACTAAGGTAGATTGAGTAAAAGTTATAGAGTACCCCATGTGCGGTCACCATGAGAGAGCAGCCAATCAACAAGGCTATAACGTTCGGATGTTTGATGACTTGCCATATTGAGAAATGGTCATTCTCATGCGCCACCAATTTAGGGTCCGGTAGCGTATATGAAAGTGCAAATAAGGTCATCTGTACTAGCAATAAAAACCACAATACACTTTTAATGCCGCTAACATCTATTACAAAACCTAATACCACTGACGCCACGATAAAACCTAAAGATCCCCACATCCGTATGCGACTATAATGCCCATTCGTAGTAGCCAAATGCGCTAACGTCAGCGACTCAGCCAACGGTAGTGTTGAACTAGTAAACAGGCTTAATGCCGCCATCACAAAGAATAACCAGAAAAATCCATGTGCCCAAAAAACCGCCATAAAGCCGCATAAACCTAAAAAAGACGTGAGCTTAATCCACTGCGCACGCTTTCCGGTGTGGTCAGCCAGCCAACCCCAGAAATTAGGTGCAAAAATACGGCTGATTTGAAATAAAGACATTAGGATGCCGATATCAGCTGCTGAAAAGTGTTCAGACTGGAGATACAACCCCCAATATGGGACAAAGGCTCCTACAAAAAAGTAGTAACTAAAATAGAAACGTGACAGTCGCCAATAGAGATTGCTATGCATAGTTAACGCTTAGATTGCCTGATGGAAATCAGCAAATGAGGAAGTAGGCTTGCCTCTATTACAGACAAGTTATGACAATAAAGTACTGCATTGAAGACCCAAGCCCAAGCCGCAGTTAGACTTATGCAATTTTTGGTGTTGCACAGACCACATCAGCGTTTTGTGCGCGATGACGCAAAGCGTGATCGATTAACACTAGTGCCAGCATCGCTTCAGCAATTGGGGTAGCGCGCACACCCACACAAGGATCGTGACGACCCGTCGTTTGCATTGTCACCGCAGCGCCATTTTTATCAATTGAGCGGCGCTCTTGGGGTATGCTAGAAGTTGGCTTTAAGGCAATATTGACCCGAATTTCTTGACCCGTTGAAATCCCACCGAGTATGCCGCCCGCATTATTGGTAACAAAACCTTGCGGGGTCATTTCATCACTATGGACACTCCCTCGTTGCATTACGCTGGCAAAGCCCGCGCCTACTTCAACTCCTTTTACGGCATTGATACTCATCATGGCGTAAGCAATTTCCGCATCGAGTCGATCAAATACCGGCTCACCCCAACCCACGGGCACTCCCTCAGCTACAACAGTAATGCGCGCACCCACAGAGTCACGCTCTGCACGCACTTTATCTAGGTAAACTTCTAACTGTGGCAACACACTATTATTGGGCGCAAAAAATGGGTTGTCATTAACCACATCCCAAGTTTCGAACGGGATCTCAATTTCACCTAACTGACTCATATAGCCTCGCACAGTGACACCATAACGCTCACTTAGCCACTTCTTAGCAATAGCTCCAGCGGCAACGCGAGCGGCAGTTTCACGGGCACTAGAGCGGCCACCACCTCGGTAATCACGAACACCGTACTTTTGGCTATAAGTATAGTCGGCATGACCAGGCCTAAAAGTATCCATGATTTTGCTGTAATCTTGGCTACGCTGATCGGTGTTACGAATGAGCAATGCAATCGGAGCACCTGTAGTTTTACCTTCAAAGATGCCAGATAAAATCTCCACCACATCACCCTCTTGGCGTTGTGTTACGTGGCGAGAAGTGCCAGGTTTGCGGCGATCTAAATCAATTTGCAAATCCTCTGCACATAACGCCAAGCCTGGTGGGCAGCCATCTACGATGCCTCCAATGGCAGCGCCATGTGATTCGCCGAAAGATGTAAATGTGAACAGTGTACCCAGTGTGTTGCCAGACATGGTTTCTATCTCAAAAAAAGTTAAGGAATTTTAACATACCCGACAGTCACGTGACGCCGATTAATGCTGCAAGCCTTTAATCCACTGCGTATAGACTTGGCGTGCGACCTTATTAAGGAAAAAACAATGTAAAGGTAAGTCTTGCTGTATGGCGTCAGCTTGCTGAACACCTGCATATAAATGATCATGACTTACCGCCGCCTGTGCAAGCTCATCAGCCCCATTCATGCACCAGCTTTGCACCATTGGCACTGTCATTTCTAAATGGCATTGCAAGGCTAAATGTTTACCGAGTGCATAAGCCTGATTGCGACAGTTAGCACTAGCTAAAAGATGAGTGGCTCCCAAAGGGAGTTCAAAAGTTTCACCATGCCAATGAAAGCTATTAAATATTTCCATTTCCCCAAACCATGATTGCGCGACTTCATTCACACTTACTTGAACCTGGCCCCAACCAATTTCCTTTACCTTGTTTGAAATCACCTTGGCCCCAAAGGCTTTACTGATAAGCTGACCGCCTAAGCAATGTCCAAGCAGGGGTAGTCCAGCCTGATCTGCCTCACGTATCAGAGTCAATACTGGCCTAATCCATGGCAATTCATCATTAACACTCATCGGACCACCCATCAGAACTAAACCACTAAAATCTAGTATTGAGCTAGGTAAGTCATCCCCTTCATCAATTTTAATTATCTGAATAGGGATATGCTTTTCATCCAAGAACGTGGAGAAATAACCCGGGCCTTCAGTCGCAGCAAAACGGAGAATAAGTACTGGTTTCATATTTAACAGTTTGTCAGTAAATATATCATTTGATTGCCTTAAACTTTAACCCAGTTACCTGACGCTAGACTGGCGATACTGTAATCACCAATGGAGTAGCGGATTAGACGAAGTGTGGGATAGCCTATTTTTGCAGTCATGCGCCGCACTTGGCGGTTTTTACCTTCCGCTATTTTAATTTCCAACCAACTGGTAGGAATAGCTTTACGTTCACGTATCGGCGGATCACGAGGCCATAAATTTTCAGGCTCAGGCATTAACTGAACGCCGGCAGGCATCGTATAAAAATCACCTAAGTCTACGCCTTGCCTTAGGGCATGCAAGTCAGACTCACCGGGTATACCTTCAACCTGCGCCCAATAAGTTTTAATTTCTTTATGCTTAGGGTGACTTAAACGATGCTGTAATGTCCCGTCATCAGTTAAAATAAGCAAACCCTCACTATCGGTATCTAAACGTCCAGCAGCGTATACATTAGGTACCGATATAAAGTCTTTTAACGTGGCGTGCCCACTCCCCAATCCCGAAGGCTCATGCGGGCTAAATTGGCACACGACGTTAAAAGGTTTATTAAATAAAATTATCATAATTAGGAAATTTGTATGACTTCTAAAATTGTTGTCCCATCTAGTGGAAAAAAAATAACCGTTAATGCAGACAATACGCTTAACGTTCCCAACCAACCTATTATCCCATTTATTGAAGGTGATGGCATAGGTGTAGATATCACACCTCCTATGATCAAAGTGGTCGATGCAGCAGTCAATAAAGCCTATAGCGGTACCCGTAAAATCTCATGGATGGAAGTTTACGCCGGCGAAAAAGCTTTGAATATTTACGGTCAAGATAAGGAAGGCAAGGATATCTGGTTACCCTCTGAAACTATGCAAGCGGTTCGCGACTATGTCGTTTCAATCAAAGGCCCACTGACTACACCAGTCGGTGGCGGTATACGCTCTCTAAACGTGAGCCTTCGCCAAGAGTTAGATTTATATGTATGCTTGCGCCCTGTGCAATATTTTACAGGCGTACCTAGCCCACTCAAGCATCCAGAAAATACAAACATGGTGATATTCCGCGAAAATACTGAAGATATTTACACTGGTATTGAATGGGCTGCTGGCACTGATGAAGTTGAAAAAGTAATAAACTTCTTAAGCGACATGGGCATGCGGAAAAAAATCCGCTTCCCAGATTCTTCTGCTATCGGCATTAAGCCAGTGTCAAGAGAAGGTAGTCAACGCCTGGTGCGCAAGGCAATACAATACGCGATTGATAATAATAGAAAATCAGTCACAATCGCGCACAAAGGTAATATTATGAAGTTTACCGAAGGTGGTTTTAGAGACTGGGGTTATGAAGTAGCTAAGCAAGAGTTTGGCGCGGTTGAGATTGATGGCGGACCTTGGTGCAAATTGCCTAACGGCATGATTATTAAAGACTGTATTGCCGATGCCTTCTTGCAAGAAATTTTATTGCATCCACAAGATTACGATGTAGTGGCAACTCTTAATTTAAATGGTGATTACATGAGTGATGCACTAGCTGCGCAAGTAGGTGGCATTGGAATAGCCCCAGGTGCTAATTTAAGTGACACCATTGCCATGTTTGAAGCCACCCATGGCACTGCACCTAAGATTGCAGGTAAAGATATTGCAAATCCAAGTTCACTGATTCTTTCAGCAGAAATGATGTTGCGTCATTTAGGTTGGGTAGAAGCGGCTGACTTGGTGTTGAAAGGGGTGGCTAGTGCAATTACAGCAAAACGGGTCACTAGTGACTTTTCTAGCCAAATGACCGATGCAACACAAGTGGGGACAGCACAATTTGGCGATGAAATAATTGCCAATATGTAACTGGCTTGAAGGGTTAAACCCTTCAAAATGTAATAAAAAAAACGGCTCGTAAATGATACGAGCCGATAAATTCTACTATATTTCTAAAGCATTTAATCTAACCAGCACTAGCAGTTCTGAAAGTACTTCAGCTAGAAAAAACTTAAGCTTTTTGAATATTTGATGCTTGCTTGCCTTTTGGACCATCGGTCACTTCAAAGCTAACGCGCTCACCTTCTTTAAGACTTTTGTAACCAGCATCTACAATCGCAGAGAAATGGGCGAATAAATCGTCACCACCATCATCTGGAGTAATAAAGCCGAAGCCTTTAGAATCATTAAACCACTTTACGGTACCTGTTGCCATTTTATACTTCCTTACCTAAGACTAAAGGGGGCGCCCCAAAAAGTTTGCCTCAAGCATAGAGATTGCAGCCGCTTAATTAAAGTTGAGTGCAAAAAAACTCGAATCCAAACACCTAAGCCACTTTATAATTTGCTTAGGGATAAATGTCAAGTATTCCACACAAAGCTATTTGGCCTGAAGGCTTATTTACGTTGCCCCTTAAGAACCTCTGCTGTGCCTACTTTTTATTTGCCGCTATTAGCGCGCGCTCAATTTCTTTATATGGCTGCGCACCTAACATGCGCTTACCATCAGAAAATATTAAAGTAGGCGTACTTGTCACGCCCAAAGTTTTCGCCAACTCACCTACCCTTTCTAGTGGGACATCGCAGTTAGCAGTAGTTTTAGGTAGTTGGTTATGAAAAATCCAATCATCCCAAGCCTTCGCCTTATTTGTTGCACACCAAATCAACTTAGACTTAGCAGCGGCTTCTGGGTGTAATTGCGCTATTGGATAAAGGAAAGTGTACACCGTAACATCGCTAATATTGCTTAATTCATTTTGCTCTAAACGCTTACAATACGGACAGTCTACATCAGAAAATACGACCAACTTACGACTACCATTGCCTTTAACTACTTTAATCGCTTGCTCTAGAGGCAGACTAGAAAAGTCTATTTTTGTAAGTTCTTCTAGACGCTCGCCTGTAATGTCTTTTTTAGATTTAGGATCAACTAAGCGTCCTTCGGCAATTAAAAAACTCATTTTTTCATCGGTATAGATGATTTGCCCACCCATAAACACTTCATATAATCCTCCATAATTGGTCTTAGTGACGCTTTCAACCTTAAACTTTGGATAAGCCGCTTCTACTGCTTTTTTCACACCAGCCTCATCAGCCATGGCTAAGGTTGTAAATGCAGCATATAAGACCAAGCCGACTAATTGTTTAAACATGCAAATTCCTTCTATATAAATTGTGTAATCAAATGGTTACGATATACTTAAAGTGCAATAGCAATAGCCACCAACATTTTTTTTATGGTTGAATACTGCGCCATTGACAAGCCAAAATTCCTTACTTTTTTAACCACAGGATGTTGGCTCGAAAACAATTTATAGAGACCGTCAGTTAATAAAAGCATCTGCATCATATCGGCTTTTCTTAGGCGCGTATATTTTCTAAACACGCTACTATCGTTTATGGCTTGATATTGATTTTTCTCAGTCAAGATTTTAACTAGATCAATCACATCCCTAAACCCTAGATTTACGCCTTGGCCAGCCATCGGGTGAACTTGATGTGCAGCATCCCCAACTAGTAGCACGCAGTCTCGGTTTAGCGCCGCCGTTTTCTGCAAGCTTAAGGGGAATGTTGACGGCTTGGCCAGCAATTTAAAGTTGCCTAAACAATGTCCGCCAGCCTTGGCGACACAGTGCGTAAACTCCTCTTCGCTTAAAGCTAGAAGTTTAGCGGCGAATTCACTTGAGACCGACCACACAATAGAAATGGTATTTTCTGGTAAAGGTAGCCATGCCAAAATGCTTAAAGCACTATCTTCATTGCTGGAAAACCATTGTCGCGCAATATTGGCATGGAATCTCTCAACACTAAAGTTGGCCACCACTGCTACTTGCTGGTAGGAAGTTTTGACCACCGTTATACCGACATGCTGGCGTACCCAAGATTGACTGCCATCAGCAGCCAAAAGCAATTTGGCTTCAATAAGTTGTTCCGAATGAAGCTGGCTAGTCACGCTTAAGCTAGCTTTTTTGGTACTGCTTTTAATGGCCGTGCAACTCGTATCCATCATAGTTGGAATGCCTAGCTCAACCACCCTTTGGAACAGCGCCTGCTGCAGCGCGCGTGCTTCAACTATGAAGCCTAATTGATCTGAATGAACACCTTCAGCCTCCAGCAACAAGGGGGGGGCTGCGCTATCTCCATAAATTTCCATAGCCTGCATAGTGCCAATTCGCTTAGGATTTAATGAATTCCAAACCCCCAAACTTCCTAGCCAGTGTGCATTATTAGGGCTAATGGCGTAAATTCTGCTATCCCAGTTTTCGTCAACAAGGTCAAATTGCAATGGTCTTTGACTATCAATTAATCGCACCAGAAATCCAGCATGATGCAAGGCAATCGCAGCAGAAAGACCCACTAACCCTGCACCGACGATAGCGATATCTATGCACAATACTTCAACTTCGTGGCTCATTTTCCGAAACTCATTTTACCAACCAAATACTTTTTAACCGGCTTAATCACGTCAAAAACCCCTAAACTAGCGCCTCTCAAGGCGGATAGGCCAACCAGATCATTTGAGAATAAATTGACTAGAAAATCTGTAAAAAATAAACCGCCTTTAGTATCAGACTTGCGACTGGCTTGGTAACTAGCCAACATGTAAGCAGACCCTAACTCATCGGCAGAGGCACTGGCAATATATTGAGCTAGAGATTCCGCATCACGCAACCCAACATTAAAACCCTGCCCCGCGACTGGATGCATGGTTTGCGCAGCGTTACCAATCACCACTAAATGCTTAGATTGCTGCGCATCCGGTTTTAGTTGCGCCATTTTCAAGGGGAAGCTTAGACGTTTTTCAACACTTAAAAAATCGCCCACACGATCACCAAACTGTTGATGAAATTTTTCCAAAAAGTCAGCGTCACTTAAGCTGAGCATTGACGCAATAAAGGATTTTTCACCGGTCCACACCAATGAAAAGTCAAACTCACCTCCATTAGGCAATAAAGCAATCGGGCCGTTGGCAGTAAAGCGTTCATAAGCGACATTATGATGCGGTAGCTCCGCACGCACTTTAGTTACTAAAGCATCATGACCATACTCTTTGGTTTCACGACTCAAGCCTGTCAGTTCATCCAAGGTACGTCCGCCATCAGCAAGCACCACCAAAGGGCTACTAATGCTATGAGCTAGACCGCCATGAGTATAAGTCACCGTTGCCTGCGATACGTCATAAACAATGCTGGAGGCACTTGCTTCAAATATAAAATTCACAGACTTTGCATCGGCAATTGCACGATCTAATGCTGCGCTTAATACGCCATAGGATAAGACATAGCCCAATGCTTCCTGATGGTAATCACCAGCATGCAACTGAGTGCGACCAAAACTACCTTTTTGTGAAACATGGATACTATTAATGGGCGTTGCTTGAGTGCTTAGAGCTCCCCACAAACCAAGTTTTTCTAAAATGCGCCGACTGCCAAAAGACAAAGCTAAAGCACGGCTTTCACTATGCGCTGCACCAAGATTACGCGCTTCGAGCACGGTCACATTTACCCCTTGCTTGACAAGCAATAACGCTAAGGTTGCACCTACTGGCCCACCACCAATGATAATAATTGGTTGTGACATCTAGCTTTGCATTAACGCTTCAATATCGGCGACTGTTTTTACGGCAGCAGCTGTTATTACTTCAAAGCCATTGGCGGTCACCAGCACATCATCTTCTATGCGTATGCCTATATTCCAAAATGCTTCAGGCACATTGTCGGCTGGACGAATATAACAACCAGGCTCCACCGTTAATGCCATACCAAGCTCCAACTTACGCCAGTCATTCCGCTTATCTTTATACTCACCTGCATCATGTACGTCTAAACCTAACCAATGTCCAGTTCTATGCATATAAAACTGCCGATAGGTGCCGGACTCCAACACCGCATCGCGAGTACCTGTACATAACTTCAAATCAATAAAACCTTGTATCAGAACGTTCAAAGCGGCCTCGTGCGGCTCATTCCAATGACTACCTATATTCACTTTGGCAATGGCTGCCGCTTGTGCGGCTAATACGAGCTCATAGACCTCTTTTTGCGCGCCGCTAAATTTACCATTGACCGGAAAAGTACGCGTAATATCTGAAGCATATCCATCAAACTCGCAGCCTGCGTCTATTAACAACAAATCACCAGCATTAAGTTTCTGATTGTTCGCGTTGTAGTGAAGCGTGCACGCATTTGCGCCTCCAGCAACGATACTGGTATAAGCTGGCGATTGCGCACCCTTTCGATAAAAATCATGCAAAAACTCTGCCTCAACTTCATATTCCATCATATTCGGTTGCGTAAATCGCATGGCACGGTTATGAGCCGCCGCGGCGATTACAGCGGATTTTCGCATTAAGGCTTGCTCAAACGGCGATTTATATAGACGTAATTCATCAAGCATTTTGCGCACATCAACAATTTCATCTGGCGCGCTCACGCCTGTACGCGCCTGCGCGCGCAAATTATTGATCCAACCCGTCACTCGATTATCCCAAGTTAAACTTTCTCCTAGGCTAAAAAATAATTTAGGCTGATTGCCTAAGAGCTTTAATAACACCTCGTCCAATTCATGAATAGAGTAAGCTGCATCAAAACCAAAGCTCTCACGCGCTGCATCAGCTCCAAATCTAAAGCCATCCCAAATTTCACGCTCCATATCTTTGTCACGACAAAACAATATAGATTGTGCAGGACCGCTGATGCTAGCTGCCACCAACACCAACACTGACTCAGGCTCTTGGAAGCCAGTTAAGTAGTAAAAGTAACTATCGAAACGGTAGGGATAATGACTGTCTCGGTTGCGTATAGCTTCGTTCGCTGTAGGAATAATGGCAACACCATTACCCATGGCTGCCATGAGCTTTTGTCTTCTTAACTTGAATTCTGCGATATCTAAATTCATGCGGCCTCTTGTTTCGTTTCGAACGGGAATAATATTACCAATGTTTTTGGGCGCTTAACGGCCGATAAGGTTCAATCTAAGCCAGCATGATTAATTAAGTTCTGGCAGTTAGCTGTTGATCTAAATCGGCTAAACGTTCTGGTGTGCCTATATCATGCCATACACCTTGGTAATGCGTAGCGCTTACCAAGTGTTGCTCAATAGCCACTCGTAAAATAGGCGCTAGCTTCGCGGGTTGTCCACGCTCAATATTAGCAAACAAGCTAGGTTGATATACACCGACACCAGAAAAAGTTAACTTTGGTGCCCCAGTAACGAGCAATTGACCATTTTGATAGGCAAAATCACCTTCCGTATGCTGCACCGGATTATCCACCATAATCAAATGCGCTAACGACGGCGCTACTAAGGCATGCCGTATAGTAGAAAAATCAAATTCAGTATAGGTGTCACCGTTTACAACAACAAATGGTGAATATCCTAATAACGGCAAAGCCTGAGCAATGCCACCTGCCGTTTCCAGCGCCGTTGGCTCAGGGCTATATTGGACACTTAAGCCCCACTGACTGCCATTACCCAAAGCTGATTCAATTTGACTACCTAAATGTGCGTGATTAATAATCACTTCCGTAAAGCCGGCACTAGCCAACCGCTCCAAATGCCAGACAATTAAAGACTTACCCCCAACCGTCAACAAGGGCTTGGGGATGTTATCAGTAAGCGGCCGCATGCGCTCACCGCGACCTGCAGCTAGAATCATCGCTCGCACTAGAATGTGTATCCTACTTGCGGCTGCGACTGTTCCAATTGATTTAGCAGCCTTAACATAGGTCTTAATTCCACGTAGCGCTCACACACTTTGCGTAAATAGGCCATGACTATAGGCATATCATTAAGATAATTATGCTTGCCATCTCGATAGCTCAAGCGTGCAAAAATACCTAGCACCTTAATATGGCGCTGCGCACCCATCCATTCAA
>Ga0209697_10002371_pt1 | contig 27295 bp, 22 predicted proteins | sample AliMusrvi5mmetaG_FD_184115 | JGI IMG/M metagenome (GOLD analysis project Ga0209697, IMG submission 184115) | Freshwater lake bacterial and archeal communities from Alinen Mustajarvi, Finland, to study Microbial Dark Matter (Phase II) - Alinen... | ecosystem: Environmental > Aquatic > Freshwater... | reverse complement strand
CTTTATTTATTTCTGAACACATAAGGTACACACAAGGTATACTCAATGTATACACAAGGTATACACAACGTGGCAGGTTAGGGTTACTTTGGGGATATCCGGTTAACAGAGAATCCCGGATTGGGGATTGGCTTGTTTATTTCAACTTTATTAGCTGGTGCGGGCGATATTTAGTATTTTTAGCTCAAATCTAAGAGCTATGAAACTTTTTACCTGTAAGCAAATCGCAGCAATTGACCAACTTACCATGAAGCTTGAACCTATTTCGTCTATTGACCTGATGGAACGGGCTTCGGGAGAGGTGGCCGACTGGATCATCCAAAACATTGGAAACGACCGGCCATTCGTCTTTTTTGTAGGTCCCGGTAACAATGGGGGCGATGCCCTGGCGGTGGCCCGAATGCTGGGCTGGTGCAATTTCAACTGCACGGTTTACCTGGTATCCCTGGGTCGTGAGTTGAAGGGTGATCCGGCAATCAACCTGCAGCGATTGGAAGAACAAGATAAAGTTGTTGTGAAACGGATTGATTCGGAAGAGTCGATTCCCGATTTATCTTCCGGAGTGATTGTTATTGATGGCATTTTCGGTTCAGGATTAAATAAACCGCTGGACGGGCTGGCAAAGTCGATTGTCGGGCAAATCAACCGTTCAGGAGCAACCGTTATCTCCATTGATATGCCCAGCGGACTTTTCGGGGAAGACAATTCGCACAACGATTTATCGGGAGTAATCCGGGCCAACTATACGCTCACCTTTCAGATGCCTAAACTGAGTTTCCTTTTTGCTGAAAACAATCCGTTCGTCGGCGACTTGCAGGTACTGCCCATTGGGTTACATCCTGAGGCCATCGATCAAACTGAAAGTAAGTATTTCTACCTCGATCAGGCGTTTATTTCAGGGAAAATCAAAAAACGTTCCAAGTATTCGCATAAGGGGACTTATGGTCATGCCTTGCTGATTGCCGGGAGTTATGGGAAGATGGGCGCTTCGGTGCTGGCATCCAGATCATGTCTGCGTTCAGGGGTGGGTTTGCTGACCAGCCATGTTCCTCGCCTGGGGTATGAGATCATCCAGATTTCGGTACCTGAAGCCATGACTTCGATCGATAAGGATGACCAGGTATTTTCAGAAGCGCCTGAACTCCAATCGTACAGTGCCATTGGAATAGGACCCGGCCTGGACCGGAAGCCAAAGACACAACTGGCATTCCGTAAATTACTCAGGACTAAACCCGCAAAGCTTGTCATCGATGCCGATGCCTTAAATATCATGTCTGAAAATAAGGATTGGTATGAGCTTTTACCTGAAAACACGATACTGACCCCTCATCCCAAAGAATTTGAACGGTTGGCAGGACCCTCAGCCAATTCCTGGGAACGATTGCAGATTCAAATCAGGTTTTCAGAAAAATACAAGGTCATTCTGGTGGTCAAAGGCGCTGACTCCTGCATCACTTTACCGGATGGAAGAGTGTTTTTTAATCCCACCGGAAACCCGGGAATGGCGACCGGTGGCAGCGGAGATGTGCTCACTGGTTTGATCCTTGGGTTGCTGGCCCAGGCTTATACTCCTGAAGAAGCGGCCCTGATTGGTGTTTACCTTCATGGCCTGGCAGGCGATCTCGCAGCAACTGAAAATGGGCAGCAAGCCCTGATTGCCGGAGATATTACCAATCAAATAGGAAAAGCTTTTCTACGTCTTGAATAATAATTTGGCTATTTTTGGGTTTTCTTAATGAGGCACTAAACAAAACAGTAAAATCTGCCTTTAGAAAGATGCAATTAACAGAAAACAATAAAAACTCATGACAATGAAATCTTCGGTACTCTTTATAACACTGATCTTTGTGGCAGGCTCGTTGCTTGCGACCGGCAAGGACGACAAGAAAAAGGAAACCCCAGGCACTCCGGGAGTTCCTTTGGAGGGGGTAGTTTATTCCCTTCCGCAAACCGGCATCCGGGTTCATATTAAAGCTACCTGTGAACGCTTTGTAAACGGGCCATTTTGCATGTATGCCCAGAAATTGCTCGGGATCGACAATGCGCCAACCAGCAATAGCGAGCGTTGGAACCTTGACGAGATGCACCTGGAAACCTTTAGCGAACCCGATCCTGACCAGGTTCACAAAGCACTGGGACAGGCGGCCCAAATGGTGAGCCTCACTGAATCGGGCATCCTTACGGGCATAAATACCGCTGTTAAAACGGAGGAGTCCCATATTGAAACCCAGAGCTTTTTAACCAAAAATCTGGACAAGCAGGTGAAGTTTACCGATCTATCGATCTGGAGTTTCTATTCGCCTGCCGACTCGACCAAAAAGTTTAAGATGGTTTCGAAGAGCATGGATCAGAAGGCGGCAGAAGCTGCTGAAACAATATTTAACCTTCGGAACTCGCGCTTTGGTTTGCTGACCAACGCAAATGCAGAACCACTTCCTGATGGAAAATCGTTTGAAGTGATGACTCAGGAACTGGGAAAGATGGAGGAGAATTACCTTTCATTATTTATCGGAAAGTCGGTCAGGCAAACCTATGATTTCAGCTTCGACTATATCCCCGGACCAAAAACAGCAAAAGGCGATGTGTTCTTCCGGTTCAGTGAAGATCGCGGTGTTCTGCCTAAATCAGACTTATCGGGCCGTCCCATTGTGATCGAGGTAAACAAATCAGAGAACCTTGCTTCGAAACAAACAAGCCTGGGTACTTCAGAAAGCCCTGATACGGGTAAGAGCGGATTGTATTATCGTATGCCTGGCCAGGCCGAAATCCGTATTCTGGATGGCAGCACCCAGCTTGCGGGAGCACGGTTAGCCGTAGCACAGTTTGGTACCACTGCTGCAGTTCCTGAGAATTTGCTGGATGGAAAATACCGGTTGGAGTTTTATCCAAATACCGGAGCTGTAAAAAACATTCTTGAAAAATAAGCGGAAAGTAAATTGTAAGTTCCTGGTATCAAATAATGTCGGATTATCAATATTGTGTCACCGCTATGCGGCTCATCTTCGACTCTCTATACTTTTGCTACCATACTACCAGTGCTACGCACCTGAATAATAGCCGCATAGCGGTGTAAGTATGGTAGAATTAATTTGAATAACAAGAATAAAAGGCGCGTAGCGGTGACACAATTTGTCAATATTCATTAGCTGGTAAAATACAACATTAAATTGTTGCTATTCCATAAAATTTTCATAATCGATCCCGGGAGCATGGCTTTCGGGATTTTTTATTCTGTATTTAATCGTCGTTTGACGAAAGGATAATTTCTTATATTAGTGGCCTTAAAAATTATATTTCTAAACATTCTTACCCGTTAAACATGCAGGAAATTAAAAAATCGCTCCGCGACTCGAAATCAGCACGATGGCTAATGCTAATACTGGTGTCGTTTACTATGATGTGTATGTATTATCTGACCGATGCTATGGCTCCTTTGCAGGAAAGACTGCAGGGTGCATTATCATGGTCTGCTTCCGATTATGGATTTTTCACCAGTGGTTATGGTTGGTTCAACGTGTTTCTGCTGATGTTGGTTTTCAGTGGAATGATTCTTGACAAAATGGGTGTTCGTTTTACCGGGATACTTTCCATTGGAATCATGTTAATTGGTGCAACAATAAAATACTGGGCCATATCGGGACATGTTACCGGCATGTATGAAATGCATATCGGTTCATGGCAAGTGATTGAATCATCCAGAAAATCGGCAGTGGTTGCAGGATTTGGATTCGCGATATTCGGGGTTGGCTGCGAAATGTTTGGGATAGCAGCAAATAAGGCGGTTGTGCGCTGGTTCAGAGGAAAAGAAATGGCCCTTGCCATTGGATTAAACACTTCTACCGGCCGTATTGGAACTGCCCTGGCCATGTTCACTCCAATACCTTTGGTTAAGTTGACAGGAGATATAAGCGCTCCGGTTATCCTTTCCATCTTTTTGTTATGTCTGGGACTGCTTGTGTTCATCCTGTTTACTTTTATGGACCGCAAATTAGACAAGGAAGATGCTGATTCAGGAATGGCAGCTGATGAAGAGTTCAAGTTTAAAGACATTCTTGAAATAGGCCGTAACCGAGCCTTTTGGTATATAACCATTCTTTGCGTCTTGTTTTATTCAGCCGTATTTCCATTTATTAAGTACGCCACCAACATGATCGTTCAGAAGTTTGAAATTACAGACACTTTTGCCGGTTATATTCCTGCCTTGTTACCTTTTGGAGCATTACTGCTAACGCCGGTTTTTGGTACTTTATTCGACAAAAAAGGGAAAGGGGCTACAATCATGATTGTTGGATCTATCCTCCTTGTGTGCGTGCATCTGTTGTTCGCCATACCTTCCTTAAACAGTTTCCCGATTGCCATTGGACTGGTAATTCTTTTAGGCATTGCTTTTTCAATGGTTCCGGCAGCCATGTGGCCATCAATAGCAAAAATTATTCCTGAAAGCAAACTGGGAACAGCCTACGCGATGACCTTCTGGGTACAGAACTGGGGATTGATGGGTGTTCCATTGCTTATTGGTATAGTTTTAGACAAATATTGTATAACTGGCACCATAAACAAACTGGTTGATGGTAAGGAACAAGTGATTACCCAATACAATTACATGATCCCAATGTTGATTTTTGCTTTCTTCGGATTTCTTGCCATTGGTTTTGCTGTTCTTCTGAGAAATGAAGACCGCAAAATGGGGTATGGCCTCGAAAAACCTAATATAAAAGACTAAAATCCAGGAAAGAGGAAAAAGAAAAGAGGAAAGAGGAAAAAACCTACCCGACTCAGGTTATTCCTCTTTCCTCTTTCCCTTTTCCTCTTTCCCTTTAGTAAAAAATAAAAGCCTGCACTCCAAAAAAGAATGCAGGCTTTTTTATTGTTATGTTTTCAGAACAAAATCAATGGAATAATTGTACTTTTATATGCTGAATAATTCTGCGGAAATTTATATTAATAACAACTATATGAGCAACGAAATCTCAAAATTAACGCCCAACGAAGTATGGGAGAATTTTTATGCGATTACGCGTATACCGCGTCCGTCAAACCATGAAGAGCAAATCAGGCAGTTTATTGCCGATTTTGGTAAGAACCTTGGATTGGAAACAATTCAGGATAAAACCGGGAATGTGATTATTCGCAAACCTGCCAGCGCCGGAATGGAGAAGCACAAGGGTGTTATTCTTCAGGGACACCTCGACATGGTGCCACAAAAGAACAGCGACAAGGATCATGATTTCACCAAAGATCCTATTGAGACCGTCATCGATGGCGAATGGGTCAGAGCAAACGGAACCACCCTTGGAGCTGACAATGGTATCGGAGTAGCTGCAGCAATGGCTGTTCTGGCCTCCAAAGACCTTGTTCATGGTCCGATTGAAGCTTTATTTACCGCTACTGAGGAAACTGGCATGGACGGTGCAGTCGGCCTGAAATCGGGCTTATTGAAAGGCGACATCCTGATCAACCTGGATTCGGAAGACGAAGGAGAATTGTATGTCGGCTGTGCCGGTGGTGAGGATGCCAATGTTCTGTTTAATTACACTGAAGTTCAGGTCCCGTCTGAATCAATTGCCTTTCGACTGAATGTCACCGGGTTAAAAGGAGGACACTCCGGCCTGGACATTTTTCTGGGACGTGGAAATGCCAATAAAATCTTCTTCCGTATACTCAAAGAAGCGCATAAAGTGTGTGGTCTGAGATTGGCATCAATTAATGGCGGCAATCTTCGCAACGCAATTCCACGCGAAGCCTTTGGAATCGTTACGGTACCTTATGAAAAAGCAGACAAGCTGGTTGGTCTGCTTGCAGGATTGACTACTGTAATTAAACGTGAATTGTCAGCTACTGAGCCTACACTGAAAATCGAACTTTCGAAGACGGAGATGCCTGCTATGCTGATCGATGAACAGACACAGATTAATCTGACTCATGCCATTGTGGCCTGTCCTAACGGAGTAATCCGCATGAGCGACAGCATGCCTGGGCTGGTTGAAACTTCGACCAACCTTGCCATTGTAAAATCGGACAGTGATGCCAAAACAATCAGCATTGCCTTCCTGATGCGCAGTTCTGTTGATACAGCAAGAGCTGAACTGGGTTCACGAATGGATTCTGTATTTTCACTGGCAGGAGCAAAGGTATCCTTAGCCGGTGGCTATCCGGGATGGAAACCAAACATGGAATCGCCTATCCTGAAAACCATGCAACAAGTGTACCAATCCAACTTCGGACGTATTCCAGAAATCAAAGCTATTCATGCCGGATTGGAATGCGGTATATTGGGAGGAACGTATCCGAGCTGGGATATGATTTCCTTTGGGCCGACCATCCGCTTCCCACACTCTCCAGACGAAAAAGTAAATATCGAATCGGTCAGTAAATTCTGGGATTTCCTGGTTGAAACACTAAAGAGCATTCCGGTGAAATAGATTTACGTGGAACTTATATAAAAAAGATTCCGTCCCGAAAGAGGCGGAATCTTTTTTTTGTTTTGGGTTTGATGGTATTCGCCATGCACAAAACACAATAAAGTCCCACCTAATTGGGATGAGGCTAATCCGGCATTCGTAAGTGCATAAATCAAACAAAATGAACCTGACTTATTTCTTTTGCAAAGGCATGAAGTGATTTTTCAATCTTCTCTACCGTTTTTGGACTTGGCTTACGGTGTCCGGTAACATAGTGGCTTAATTGCCCTTGATTTACACCGGTGATACGCTGTAACCCTGATAATGATAGTATATTAGAGTAATAAGCCAGAAATGAAGCCATGTCGTATTGAAAAACAAATTCCAAATCATCAGGGAAGTTCTTACCTTCCTCTGCATACAGTTCTTTCATCTCATCTCTGCTGGTATAAAAATCGTCAATGGCTTCCTGAACTGTATTGCCCTGCCCTAACAATCCAAATGTAAGGCCTTTGGCATTTTCTCCAAAATGTACATCATATGTGCCATCTAATCCTTTTTCTATAAACGCATCTACTTTCATAATCTTATCTCCTATCTTTTTATCAGGGATTAAAATTTTACCCCTGAATCTTTACTAATCTATCGTTGTGTGCCAAACTTGGCTTCTTCGTTTTTGTGATGGCTTGTTTGAAATTCCTTTCCTGTTATCGGGCTGTACCAAATGGGATGCTTTTTACCATCCTTTTTCCAATAACAACCTGCTTTCTTTAGCTTTCGTTCAATCTCAGAATATTTCATATTGTCAATTTCCGTTTGATTAACGCCATTCAAAGATATTAATATTAATATCATGGTCCAACTTTGTGTAACCATTTATTTTACCTTCTCCAATATACCACATACAAAAAAGGAGCTTGTAAAGGCTCCCTTTCTTTAATTTAATTCTCCTAATTGAATATTATGTCGTAAAGATTTGATCAATTCATATCATCTTAAAACAATACTCTTTATAGGTGTGGATCCAGCCGTAAATGTTGTTTTTTGACATACTGAAAAAACCTAATGATGACCAGTTCTTCAGTGAACTGAGAATGATCACTTATACTTACCTACCTGAACAAGCTCTTATTTGGACTTGCACCCATTGTGAATTCAAGCATGCTGCCATCCATTATTTCCTGATGAGTGATATAGGTACGATCCAGCACTTTACCATTAAATTTTACTTCCTGGATGTATTTATTGGCTACTGATGCCAGCGGAGCTTTCATGGTGAAGTATTTGCCGGGAGCTACTTCTATTTTAGCTTCCTGAACCAGGGGAGAACCAAACTGGTATTTCAATTCGGATGGATTCACGGGATAAAAGCCCATGGCACTGAACACATACCAGGCCGACATTTGACCACAATCCTCGTTTCCGCACAATCCAGCCGGAGTATTGGTGTACATGGTTGTTTGAATCTGACGGTTCAGTTCTTGTGTGCGCCAGGCACGTCCTGCATAATTAAACAGGAAAGAGGTATGATGTCCGGGTTCATTACCATGCGCATAAGCGCCAATTAAACCTGAAATATCAGCCGAAGCTTCTTCTCCGGTAACACCTACCTCAACCTTGAACAACTGGTCCAGTTTATCAGCAAAGGGTTCTTTACCGCCAAGCAAATCAATCAGGGCAGGCACATTTTGGGGAACAAGCCATAAATATTGCCAGCCATTCCCTTCGGTGTAATCACTTCCTTCATGTTTCGAGAACGACGGATCAAAAGGAGTTGTCCACTTCCCGTTGCTTAGTTTCCCTCGCATAAAGCCAGTTTCCTTATCAAAATACTGTTTAAAACTTTCGGCACGTTTGCTGAAATAAGCAGCATCTTCAGTCTTGCCCAATTTCTGAGCTACGGCAGCAACACACCAGTCATCGATAGCAACTTCGAGCGATTTGGCCACTGATTGCTGAACCTTATCGGCCGGCATATAACCAAGCTTGTCGTATAGACCCATTCCATCACGGTCGTGCATAGAGGTTGCTTTCATGGCTTCGTAGGCCAGTTGCTGATCGAAATCACCAATTCCCTTCAGTATGGCTTCAGCAATAACCGCAATGGAATGATTCCCCACCATGCAGAAGGTTTCGTTACCTTCAAGCTCCCACACAGGCAGAATCCCGGTTTGCCTGTAATGATCGAGAAAGGTTTTAACCATATCGTTCACCCTCTCCGGCTGAGTTAAAGTATATAAAGGATGCAGGGCACGGTAGGTATCCCATAGGGAAAATACAGTGTAGCGTTTATAACCTGAAGCCTTTTGCACATCCCCTTTTACGCCCTTAAATTCACCATTGGCATCGGAGAACAAAGCTGGTGCAACCATAGTATGGTATAGGGACGTATAGAAGATAGTTTTCTGAACCTGATCATTGGATTGAATGCGTATTTTGGAAAGTTCTTTCTCCCATGCATCTGATGCAGCTTGTTGGGTGGCTTCAAAATCCCAACCAGGCAATGAGCCATCCAGATTGGCCAGCGCGTTTTCAATGCTCACGGATGAAACACCAACTTTTGCCATAATCTGTTTATCCCTGAATTTGAGAACCCCCACCGTTCTGCCTACACCGCCAACATTGGTAATGACTGATTCCGTAATTGGTTTGGAGAAACGAACGGCAAAGAATACATGTTGATCAGCCGCCCAGCCATTTGATAAACGGGAGCCAGTCACCAACATACTGTCAACCACATTAAGGGAAGTCTTATAGGGTTTATCCCAGTTAATTGCAAAACCCAGATTAATCAACAGATTGTTTTGACCTCCTTCAGGGAAAGTATAGCGATGCAATCCTGCCTGCTCTGTTACAGTAAATTCAGCTTTAACGCCATTGCTTTTCAAAGTGATAGCATAATAGCCAGGCTTTGCGATTTCCTGTTTATGGCTGTATTTTCCGGCATATCGTTTCACGAAATCAATATTCTTTTCACCATCAAGGAAAGAAACTTCTGAAGTAACGGGAACGAAAGATATATCTGCCAGGTCGCCAATGCCCGTTCCGCTCAGGTGTAGGTGACTAAACCCTGAAACAATACTATCTGAATAATGGTATCCTGAGCACCAGTCCCAACCCTGGGTACCATTATCAGGACTCAACTGTATCTGTCCGAAAGGATAGGCAGCACCGGGATAGGTATGACCGTGATCACCGGTTCCAATAAAAGGGTCGACGAAATCAGTTAGTCGTTCTACTGCGAGCTGTTTTGGTGCTGAACCGGTGCAGGAGAAAAGGAACATTATTGCTGAGGATAGAATGGAAAGACATTTATTCATGGGCTAGGTTTTTGATCAATCGACCAAAAGTACAAAAAAGGATTAATGAAACCCTAATGTCTCCCCTGCCCTGTTTTTATTTTATTACGTATATCCAGTGATGCATCCGAAAACAGGAATTCACGGGTGGAGTCAGGCAAGAAATCAATAAGCTTCTCCAGTCGATCATTCTTGATGGCCTTACGAACTTTGGAAGCGCTGATGTAATCAGGTAAACTGTTTACTCCGGTACCACTTGCTTTCCGGGTAACCTCAATGACCTCAACTCCATAATCCGGCAGTATGGTTTTCATTGCAAGGTTATAAGCCTCCGTCGTTTTGCAGTAATGCTCTGTTCCTACATAGCGTTTGGTAATTCCAAGAATGGGAACGATATAGTTGGCAAAGATTTGAACATCCAGTTCTGCCTGTTTCTGCATGACATCGCTAACCGTCTCATTCTTGAGGAAATAGGAAGGGAATATTGCTCCTGAAACAATATACATACCACCGCTAACCATTACCACATTCTTAAGATGTGCTATCCCTTTACGGATCAGTTCCCAGCGTATGGAAAACGGGAATACGGAAAGATCTTCTTCCACGACAAACAGATAGACCACTTCATTCTCTGTAGCAGCTTTCTCTATCAGGAATTTATGCCCGTTGGTAAAAGGATTGCAATTAACCACAATTGAAGCCACTGCCTTTGTTTTCACCTGAATCTTTAGGGTTTTCAGGTAATCCTGATAAGTAAGTATGGATTCAAAACCAAATTCAAGCAACGAATAAAGAGGCTTGGCCGATGCAATTTCGGTAAAGCCCAAACCCCTGAACCGGACTGCATTCTCGGGACGGGTAAACACAAAGGTGTGCTTGTATATCTTTAAAAGCTTCTCGGTCATGTAGGTGACAATCAAGGCAAAAGCAGTAGTATCTCTGAATTTTGGAGCTACTGCCACATATTTCAATATACGTCCCAGATGAGAACCCGTTCCGACCAGTTCACCCTTTAGGTTATATACGATCATCGTACATTCGACCTCCGAGGGATTAAATTCAAACCCAAGGTTGGAAAGAAAATCCTTCACCAGTTTCACATCGAACGGATTGTCCAAATCAAGGGTCTCCTGCCGGAAATCGGTATCTTCGAATGTCATTGTTTTAGTATATAGGGGTAAATCCTGTTTGCTGATCAAAGTTAATCATTAACCAGACAAAAATAGTCACTGCAAGCAAATCAGCCGATCCTCCGGGTGAAATATTTTCAACCTTACAGAAATGAATCACTTCTGAATAGCTTCCTTCGTTGAAATTCTTCAGTGCTGCATCGCAAAGGCTCTTAAATCTCTTAAGCACTTCAGGGTTGCTCCGGTAAAGGATATTCGTATCGTCATTGTTTGCGGCCAGGGCTAGTAAGCATTGTGTCAGCGCTTCATCATTAAGATCAGCCGTATCCATAAGTTGTGGTAAACCGAAAGCAAAGACCGTATGGAATCCACATTCGGCCTCTTTCCGGGCACCAGTATATCCATATTTCAAAAAGATATCCTCCCCATGACTCCTTGCTGTATGGGTAATCTCTACAAGTTCCTTTTTTACCATATCCTTACAAATACTCTGGATAATGGCCCGAAATTCTTCTTTATTAAAATGATCGTTTTGACTGAACAACTTTCCGCAGGCAAACAGTGAAAGACCCATTAAAAAGATAATGCCTTTTTGAGTATTGATATTATGTGTTGCCTCGAACATGGCAGCTTCCATGCGTAATCCGATGTTCCGTATGACAGGCAATGCTTTGGTTAGATCCTCCGTATTAAAAATGAATCCTTCAAGGATCAGCTCACCAAAGAAGGGAGCAATTGCTGCGGTGGAATCCATAAAGGTTTGATAACTCATGTCAGCATGACTGCCACTACTGAATTTATCCACTAATCCCGGTTTAGGAGTTAGGGATATTTCAGATAGAATTGCCTTCATAGCCAAGGAAGAGATCTCTTTACTGACCAGTTCTTCCCTTTGTTTCAGGCAATACATTGCCATTTCTGAAAACATATATGACCTTAAGGTTTCGAAATCATGGGCTTTCTCCCTCCGACATTCGATTGCAGGCTTCTCGTGACAGAAAAAACACATTTTAGATTTGCCTGAAGATACACTGTTTCCTTGCTGATCATTCATATCCACATCAACAAAGCGGCCCAGGGGATGATTCTCTTCGAAGTCTTCACATATCTGCTTAATTTCCGTAACGCTTAAATGAATGGTTGTACAGGGAACAATAAAAAAGTCTCCTGCTTGGTCGCAGTCTTCTACCGCCTCATCTGTATTAATCTCAAGGCAGTTTGCTTTTAAGGCGTATTTCAGATCGCGTAAACAGGATCTGAAGAACGCTTTTGTTGTAGAATTGCTCTTGGGGAAACCAGGCACATTCAGGCTTAAACTTAAGCTGCATAAGCCTCTTTTAGCAATCTCATTCTTCAGCAAAGCCCTGTTGTCGCGGGCTTCCAATATAGCATGGAGTGGTTTGATAGCAGTTGTCCTTAATTCTTATTTATTTCTCCTTTAACTGATGAATCACGTCGATGATTGTACCATCGCGGTATTCAACAATGCCCACAATCTTATCGGTGTATTCGAGTGGAGCAGGTATTCCGGTGATCTTATCCACCTCTATTTCAAGGTCATGAATATCTTTTACATTTAGTCCTGCCCTCCGGAGGTTTTCTTCCAGTTCCTTATAGGCAGGGTTTACACAAATCCCCCGTTCCGTAACCAGTACATGGACCGACTCGCCGGGAGTTACTATCGTATGCACCCGTTTCTTGATAATCGGGATTCGGCCACGGAAAGAAGGACACACCACAACGGTAAGTTTTGCGCCGGAAGAGGTATCTGAATGACCGCCTGAAGCCCCACGGATATTACCTTCAGAGCCGGTAATTACATTTACATTAAAATCAACATCTATTTCAAGCGCTCCCAGTACCACTACATCTATTTTGTTGGTTATACAACCCGAATTGAACGGATTGGCATACAATGCTGCCTGTATCTCTATATGTCGCCTGTTGTTCAGGAGTGAATTACTAACCACCGCATCAAAAGACTGCACATCGAAGATAGTCTCGAAGAGACCGTCATTCAACATATCGACACAATACGAAGTAATACCGCCCAGCATAAAGCTTCCCTTCAGGCTCTTGACTTTCATCTTTTCACGGATGAATTTGGCAACAGCCAGTGAAGCGCCTCCTGCACCTACCTGGAATGAAAATCCCGGTTCAAAGAATCCGGAGTGCTCAATCACATCAGCTGCAAGCTTTGCGATACGCAGATCCATGGGTGAATTGGTAATACGGGTAGTTCCTGTCGCAATTTGCGAAGCATCCCCAATCGAATCAACCACAACCACCAAATCGATAAAATTCTGTGAGATCGATAACGGAATGCAGGGATAATTAACCAGGTTGTCAGTTACAACAATCACCTGTTTGGCATATCGGGCATCAATAACTGCATAACCGATTGAACCGAATGCTGATTTCCCGTGCGAGCCTGTTGCATTTCCTTCGCAGTCGGCAGCCGAGGCAGCGATGATGGCCAGGTCGATATGAATCTTCCCCGTATGTATACTGCGGACCCTTCCTCCATGCGAATGAATGACTACGGGAATGTCCAGAACCCCTAAAGCGATGGCACGCCCCAGCTGGCTGCGGATTCCCGATGAAAAGATCTTAGTAACGGTACCGTCTTTCAGATACGTAAGGATCGGGTCATGACACTCGTTGAGGGATGAGGAAGCGAGGGTGATATCTCGGATTCCCAGATTATGCAATATCGTAAGGGTCTGCACCAGGAGGATATCCCCGTTTCGCAGGTGATGATGAAACGAAACAGTCATGCCATCATGCGGATTACTGCGCAAAATAGCATCTTCGAGCGATGTGCAAAGTTTGCTTTGGTGAGGAAGGTAAGCCCTGTTCGGTGCAGGAATGGTAGGTTCATCCATCCAGCCTTTGCTGAGTTTTGTGAGCGCCCCCTGAAAAGGTTCCAATTTCCCGATTCCCTCTATGTATTCAGGAATTTCCCTGCCTAAACTATTTAGCATTGTGCCTGTTTTTTAAATTTTATCAAAAATTATCCCACTGAAACGTTAGCCAGCCTCAAAATATATTCTGCCCGTGTGACGATCGGGGCATCAATCATTTTCCCATCGATGGCAAAAACACCTACACCGGCTGCACTGTTTATTTTGAATTCCTTGACAATCCGATAGGCCTTCCTGATCTCTTCTTCGGTAGGGGTATAAACCTGATGAATAATCTCAATCTGGCGCGGATTAATGACTGCCTTCCCGGTGAATCCGATAGATTTGGCATACTCAGTCTCTTTCCTGAGTCCTTCTTCATCATTAACATCCGGGAATACGGTATCAATCACATCAATATGACTGGCCTTGGCGGCCATGACTATCCGTTTCCGTGCAAAATCTATTCCTGTGCCTTCAGGAGTGTACACAATATTCATGTCTGCCGTAAGATCCTGTCCTCCGATGGTTATCGCGTCAACCCGTATAAACTGACTGGCGATATTGAACACATTCTGAACACCCATCGCAGTTTCAATCATAGCGTGAAGGGTCATCTTATTATGAGGAAGTCCATGGCGGTCTTCAATCTTTTCAATAATGGTCAACAATTCAGCCACCTCTTCAGCCGATTCAGTTTTAGGATAACGTATTGCCGATGGTTGCAGTGGCACAATCGCTTCCAGATCGGCCAGACCGAAAGGAGTACTCAGGTGATTAATCCTTACACAAACTTCTGCATGATAGAAATCGATCACCTGGATCATATTGCGGACTAAAATACGTGCTGCGTCTTTCTGGTTCAAGGCCACAGCATCCTCCAGATCAAGCAGGATACTGTCAGCACCGTAAACTCCGCCCTGCTGTATCATGGCCGGATTATTACCCGGAATGTAAAGCATCGACCGTCGTTTCTTAAATATATTTGTCATAGCGTGGTTTATTACAAAGTTCCTTCCTGTTCGCCAAGTGAGCGTTTGATAGCAGTTTCAAGACGGGCCTTAATGGTTGGTTCAAGTGCTCCCTTGTCTTTGGCGATCAAATGAATATCAGTCATCTCAAACTGATCGAGCATATTCACAACGATACGTTTAAAGCTTTCGCCAAACTGTTGCATGACGGTAGATGAGATCTCCAGCTTACGTCCCGAATTGTCGGGTAGCGGTTCGATGAGAAAGATCACATCACTCGATTCGAATGTGCCTGACTGTGCGGCTATTTTTGGTTTCATGAGCGGTGTATTTTGTTTCCTGAACAATTATTCCGTAAGGATTCTTCGAAAAAATGGTTTCAGATTTGTATCCGATTATTGCGAATACAAAAATAGGACTTTAATTCGTCAGGAAGATGATCTTTCACAATAATCGGTATAAATTCAGGTCTTTAAAATTACCCAAATAAAATATTGCCGGCCTCACATCTTCCTTATCCCCTGACTATCCCTAAAGGAATGATTCTATTCTCTGTCATACCTCTATCGTACCTTTGGTATGACAGAGGTAAAAGTTAATTGAGGAGCAATTCATTCTCAATCCATTCCCTGAACAGGAGAAAAGCCGAAGAATAGGTGCTTAATTCAGAATAAAGATTTAGAAAAGTAGCTTCTGAGAGAGAAAATTAGGGATCATTTCATAAAGGTACATAAAAAAAGAGGACAACTTTTGTTATCCTCTTTCGTGGGCGATGAGGGATTCGAACCCCCGACCCTCTGGGTGTAAACCAGATGCTCTGAACCAGCTGAGCTAATCGCCCTTATTGTTATTATATATTTGAACGCGCTTTGTTTTTTAAAGCGATGCAAAGATAGACTCCTTTTTGAAATGTGCAAAAGATTAATCAAAAAAAACTCATAAAACTTCAGCTACCACAAATGTACTGCCCCCGACAAACACCAGATCGTTTTTACCTGCCATTGCAAGCGCTGCAGAAAGTGCCTGACGAACAGTTGGGTAACAGTCGCCCTTTAATCCGAATTTCTCTGCTTTTGTGCTCAGATCTTCGGGTTCGGCAGCACGGGGAATGGCTGCTTTAGTGAAATAATACCGTGCATTTAAAGGAAGTAACGACAATACTTCATTCTGATCCTTGTCATTGACCATCCCAATCACGATGTGAAGCTCCTTCCAGGCGGTCTGTTTGATTTGTTCGACCACCAGTTTTATACCGGCGGGATTGTGCCCGGTATCACAAATTGTCAAAGGATTGTGCCCGATAATCTGCCAGCGACCCATCAGACCAGTGTTCCGGATCGTATTGAGCAGGCCTCGTCTTACAATATCTTCCGTCAAATGCCAGCCTTTCGAATTCAATACATCGATAGTTTTCAAAACAGTCGGTACATTATAGCGCTGATAAATTCCCAACAGATCAATCTTTAAATCAGGAAAGACCAGATCATTGTTTCTTTTAATATTCAGGCTTTGTTTCCCGTCGAGAGTCAGCATGGAATAATCGGTTCTGTATTCCTGATCGGCAAAGGTTATTTGAGTTTGCATCTTCTCAACAATCTGTTCAAAAACATAACTGGTCTCAGGAGAAGTTTCACCAATCACTACGGGTATGTCCTTCTTGATGATTCCACCCTTTTCGGCAGCAATCTTAGGCAAGGTATAACCAAGCAATCCCATATGGTCAAAACTGATGTTGGTAATGACGGAAACTTCAGGAGTTATGATATTAGTCGAATCGAGCCTTCCGCCCAGCCCCACTTCAATAACAGCTACGTCAACCTGACAGGTACGAAAATAGTCGAATGCCATTGAAACCGTTAATTCAAAGAAGGACGGTTCCAGTTGTTCTACCTCGTTTTTAGCAAGGTATGATTCAGTAAACTGAACAACTGCCTCTTCTGAAATCATTTCGCCATTTACTTTGATTCGCTCCCTGAAATCTTTCAAATGTGGGGAAGTATAAAGCCCTGTTTTGTATCCTGCTTCCTGTAAGACCGAGGCCAGCATATGCGAAACAGATCCTTTTCCATTTGTTCCGGCCACATGAATCGTTTTAAATGACCGATGCGGGTATTCGAACATCTCATCCAGGCGAATGGTATTGTCGAGGTTGTCTTTGTATGCTGCAGGTCCAGTCCGCTGAAACATAGGCAACTGACTAAACAAAAAATCGAGTACTTCCTGATAGTTTCGCATGAATGATAAAACTTATTAACAGCGGTTAAAAACTAGAAGGACAAAATTGAGAATTTAAGAGATAGTAACAGAGTTTTCCATTCTAATTTTTCTAAATTTATAGAAACCTTAATGAATACGGTGATGGTGAAGAAAAAGCAGACCAAAATTTTCGTGCTGGATACCAATGTTATTCTGCATGACCATACTAGCATTTATCAGTTTCAGGATAATGACATCGTGATTCCAATCACCGTTCTGGAAGAATTGGACAAGTTTAAACGTGGAAACGATCCGATTAACTTTCAGGCACGTGAATTTGTGCGCGAACTGGATGAGATTGTTGGCGACAAACTCTTTAACGGAGGGATTAAATTGGGTCCTGACAAGGGGAAACTGATTATTGAACCGGGGAAGCCTATTCCGGAGGAAATGAAACAATCGTTCCGTGAAGATATTCCAGATCATCGCATATTGGCTATCGCCATGTATATCGGCCAGAAATTCCCTGACCGCCCGACCATCCTGGTGACCAAAGACATTAATCTGCGGATGAAGGCCAAATCGTTGAAGATCCAATCTGAAGATTATTACAATGATAAGGTTAAGGATATTCAGATGCTGAATAAGAACGTCACTGAGTTCGAGAATTTCAGTGATATTCTGATTGAAAAACTCTATAGTGAGAATTCAATTCCCGTTGAAATGATGGAGATGCCAGCTACTCCTGAAATCAACGAATACTTTATCATGAAATCAGCCAAGGCCAGTGTCCTGGGGCGGTATGATGGCGGAGTAAAGAAGATCGTCCGCGTAGAGAAAAAAACAGCCTACGGAATTAAGCCCAGAAATGCTGAACAGACGTTCAGTTTGGATGCGCTATTTAATCCGGAGATCAAGCTGGTTGCATTAACCGGTAAGGCCGGAACAGGAAAGACCTTACTGGCTCTTGCTGCGGCACTGGAACAACACAAGAACTTTGGACAGATCCTGCTTGCCAGACCCATAGTGGCACTCAGCAATCGTGATTTAGGATACCTTCCCGGAGATGCACAGGAAAAGATCAGTCCGTATATGCAACCACTCTTCGATAATCTTGCAGTCATCAAACATAACTACAATCCAAGGAGCACGGAATACCAGAAAATAGAGGAACTGCTGAAGGATGAGCGGCTGATCATCACTCCTTTGGCTTATATCCGTGGAAGAAGTCTTTCTAATTCATACTTTATCATAGATGAGGCACAGAACCTGACCCCACACGAAATAAAGACAATCATTACCCGGGCGGGTGAAGGCTCGAAATTGATATTCACCGGTGACCTCCAGCAAATTGACTCCCCTTACCTGGACATGAAGTCAAACGGATTAGCTTATATGACTGAGAAAATGAGAAACCATGAGATCTTTGCCCACGTCAATTTGGTAAAAGGAGAACGCAGTTATCTGGCTGAACTGGCCAGTGATTTGCTCTAATAGTAAAATAAACCACAGAGGACACAGAGAAAGTACAGAGAATATATTTTCACCAATATGCACTACCCCCTCTGTGGTTTATTAAGCATTTCCTTTTCATTATTTTAGTACTTTTGCGTCCTGAATATCAAATGGTGGAAAGGATTTAATGGATTATTCAGGGAAAAAGGCTTCATTTTATACGCTTGGGTGTAAACTAAACTTCGCCGAAACATCAAACATTGCCCGTAGTTTCGAGGATATAGGATTCCTGAGGGTGGAGTTTTCGGAGAAGGCTGATGTCATCGTAATTAATTCCTGTTCGGTCACTGCCGAGGGTGACAAAAAGACACGCAATATCATTCGTCAGGCGATCCGTAAAAACCCCATATCGATGGTAATAGTTACCGGCTGTTATGCCCAGCTTCAACCTGAAACTATACTGAAAATCGAAGGAGTTGATCTGATTATAGGCTCAGCCGGGAAGCAGAATATTCCCGCCTATTTGGGCAACCTGATCAAAAAAGAACAAGCTGAAATATATATACAAGCCCCCAATGAGATCAGGAAATACTTCCATGCCTATTCGTTTGGTGACCGTACCCGTAGTTTCCTGAAGGTTCAGGATGGTTGCGACTATTACTGCACTTATTGCACCATCCCATTTGCCAGAGGGCGAAGCCGTAACGACAGCATTGCCAATACTGTAGCCGAAGCAAGGGTTATTGCAGATAAAGGTACCCAGGAAATCATCCTTACAGGAGTAAACATTGGTGACTTTGGTAAATCCACCGGAGAGAAATTCATTGATCTGCTAAGAGGTCTGGATCAGATTGAGAACCTGAAACGCATCCGCATCTCTTCTGTCGAACCGAATTTACTGACTGATGAGATCATTGAATTTGCTGCACAGTCGAAACGGATCATGCCACACTTCCATATCCCTCTTCAATCGGGATCAAATGAAGTACTGAACCTGATGAAACGGAAATACAAACGTGAAGTGTTCGAGAGTCGTGTGGCTAAAATTAAACAGGAGATTCCTCAAGCTTTTATCGGAGTCGATGTCATAGCAGGAACCAATGGTGAAACCGATGAGTTCTTCAATGATTCATATCGTTTTATAGCTGATCTGGATATTTCACAGTTACATGCTTTCCCTTATTCCGAGCGCCCCAGGACAAAAGCCCTTGAACTGAAACCAGTGATCCCGGTCGATGAACGGAAACACAGGACTCAGCGTCTGATTTCCCTTTCAGAGCGTAAGATGGAACATTTCTACCTGCAACATCTGGGGACCATACATGAAGTGCTTTTTGAAGATCAAAAAGACAAAAAATGCCTTTCAGGGTTTACTGACAATTATATACGGGTCGAAACTCCATATAGTGAGGGACTCGAAAACCAAATTGTTCAGGTAAAGCTTGAAAACTTATTGCCCAATGGGAACGTATGGGGAAGAATAATATAAACATAGGAAGAAGGAAAGAGGAAAAAGAAAGAAGGAAAGGTTTTACCGCAGGAGAATTCATTCATAGAGTTCATAACTTGTGACCTGCAACCTAATTACAACAACCAGAATAATTACAACAATCAGAACATTAAAATAACAACCATGAATCTCGAAATACTTTGCACACAGGTACAGGACTTAGCCAGGGAAGTTGGCAGGTTTATCTTTGAAGAACGTCTGAAATTTACAGCTGAGGATATTATTCACAAGGGTAAGGCCGACATGGTGACATATGTCGATAAAACTGCTGAATCAAGGATTGTAGCTTCTTTAAGGGAATTATTACCCGGCTCAGGGTTTATTGCCGAGGAAGGAACAGCCAAAGATAATGGTGAAAAGTATCGCTGGGTAATCGATCCTCTCGATGGTACCACTAATTATATTCATGGGATATCCCCTTTCGCGGTAAGCATTGCTCTGATGGAAGATCAGGAGATCATTATGGGAGTCATCTTTGAGATTAGCCTGAACGAAATGTTTTATGCCTGGAAAGGCAGTAAGGCCTATATGAATGGTCGTGAAATAAAGGTATCAAAAGCATCTGCTACTGCTGATTCACTCATTGCAACCGGATTTCCTTATTACGACTTCTCGAAACTTGACAATTATCTTGAAGCAATGAACTTCTTTATGCGTAATTCACATGGGATGCGCCGTCTTGGTTCAGCAGCTACTGATATGGCCTACGTGGCCGCCGGAAGATTTGAGGGATTCTACGAACATGCAATACATTCGTGGGATGTCGCTGCAGGAATCATCATTCTAAAGCAGGCAGGTGGAAGGGTCTGCGATTTTAATGGCGGAGAGAACTACATCTTCGGAGGTGAAATGATCGCCTGCAATGCCAATTATTTTGATGAATTTTATACTATCGTGCACAAACATCTTGGAATAGAATAATAGTATAGAGGAATGAGGAAAAGGGAGTTCTCGCTGATCAAATTAGTTGTATTTCCTATTTCCTCTTTTCTTATTCCTCTTTCCTAATTATCAATGACATTTTTTGCTAAATTGCATCAACCTAATACTCATGATCATGGCCGAACAAGAAATTGCACTCATCAACAGACAAATTGAAAGTCTGACTGCTAAAAACTTCGATCTTGAAGCCTGGAAGAGCCATACCATCCTGTTTTTGGAACGAATCTTCGGGAAGGAGAGTACCCAGGTGACAATGATCAAGGAATTAAAATATAATTATTCAAGCTGGGCATTACGTGATGCAGCAGGTACCAATAAAAACGCTGATCCTGTTATTATGAAGGCCCGCGAAATACTTGAAGCAGCCAAACTGGAACTCGAACATCTTGGCCTTCCGAAGAAAGGAGCAGAGAACCTGAAAATATGGTCACTGCTCGAAGAGGAAATGACAGGGAAACAAATCAGCGAAATCAAACAGATTCTTCAGTCAGCAGACACTGATAAATTGGAGAAAATAGCCAATATTATCTATAGCCTCGAAATGGAAAATATGTCTGTGGTGCTGGCAAAGCTATTGATCCCATAACTAATAGGTATGAGTAAGCCGAAAGTTGCCATTGTCATCCTGAACTGGAACGGGGCTAAATTGTTGCGACAGTTTCTCCCTTCAGTGATAAAATTCAGCACAAATGGGTTTACCGATATTGTTGTGGCTGACAATGGTTCATCTGACAATTCACTGTCGATACTTCAAAATGAATTTCCCAGTGTAAGAGTTCTTAATCTGAAACAGAACTTTGGTTTTGCACATGGCTACAATGAAGCATTAAAGCAGATAGAAGCCGACTATTTTGTCATCCTCAATTCTGATGTAGAGGTAACTTCTGGCTGGCTGGATTCACCCATAAGCCTGATGGAATCAGATGCAACGATTGGTGCCGTTCAACCCAAGATACTTAGCTATAATCAGAAGACTCATTTCGAATATGCAGGGGCAGCAGGTGGTTTTATTGATCGTTTTGGATACCCGTTCTGTCGGGGCCGTATCTTTAATGTCGTTGAAACTGACCATGGTCAGTACGATCATGCAATAGATTTGTTTTGGGCAAGCGGAGCATGTATGTTTGTGCGCTCAGGACTATTCCGCGAAGCGGGTGGATTTGATGCTGATTTCTGGGCACACATGGAAGAGATTGATCTTTGCTGGCGTCTTAAGAATCGCGGGCACCGCGTAGTTTATACTCCTAAAAGTACCGTTTATCATTTGGGAGGAGGCACGCTCTCGTATGACAATCCGCAGAAACTATACCTGAATTTCAGGAATAACCTCTGGCTATTGTATAAAAACTTACCCGCCAATCAGCTCTTCTATATTCTTTCTATACGTATGATGCTGGATGCTGTAGCAGCCTTCAAACTACTGGCAGAGTTCAATTTAAACGGCATTCGAAGTGTACTGAAAGCTCATTACCATTTCTACTGTTCCCTGCCTAAACTGCAACGGAAACGAAAACAAGCCGGGAAAGACGGACACTTCATACAGCCTGCCGAAAAGCTCCCACGAAGCATTGTCTATCAGTTTTATGTCCGCAAGCGCAAACGCTTTGGGGAGATAAAGTTCTAATCCTTCAGATAATCAATTTTTACCAGGTCATCCCAGATCGGATCTTTCTTTGGAGGTGTGGCTATAATCTTTATAGGTAGCTTGGTTACAGGATGGATGAATTCAATTTTACGTGCATGTAAATGTATCCCTGCATTTTCGTTGCTTCTTGCAGCTCCGTATTTAAGGTCTCCTTTGATGTGAAGGCCAATGCGGTTAAGCTGGGCACGTATCTGATGATGGCGTCCTGTCTTTAGGTCTATTTCAAGCAAATGGTAATGATTGAGTGTTGCCACGTGACGATAGTCGAGAATGGCCTCTTTAGAACCTTTACGTTCCTTGTTGTGGGCATGCGACTTGTTTTTCTCCTCGTCTTTCAATAGCCAATGGTGTAAAGTTCCTTCTTCCAGATCTGGTAGTTTATCCACCACGGCCCAATAGGTTTTCTTCATAGCTTCCTTGTCCTGGAACATCTCGTTCAGGCGGGTAAGCGCTTTGCTGGTTCGTGCAAACAGGATAACCCCGCTAGATGGACGATCCAACCGGTGAGGCGAACCCAGATAAACATCACCCGGCTTCTTGTATTTCACCTTGATGTATTCCTTTACCTTGTCGATTAAAGTTACATCACCGGTCTTGTCACCCTGAACGATCTCGCCACAAGCCTTGTTGATGGCTATAATATGATTGTCTTCGTAAATTACTTCCATTTAAATTTTTAGATATATGTTATGAGCATGAAGCTTAGGGCTTGGGGCATAAGGCATCCAACTGCTCTTTTACAGGAGTCCTTCCACTAAAATATCTTCATCCAGATCTTCCCAATGTATTCCTTCACCATCGCCAATAAATCTCCAGTTGTTTCTTTGTTTGGATGTTGCATCCCTCAGTGAAGGAAACCAATTAATTGGAACAGAAAGTTCGCGTCCGTCATCTAATATCAGATACATTTTAAAATCGTCGAACCAAATATCTACAGCATTGGTTGATTTAATAAATACAGTAGGCATCTTTTTACCTCAAAGGTAATGAAATTCCTTTATAAATAATTCTGGCTTGATATCAAACAGTTCCAGGTATCAGAAGTATCATCAAGCCTTCGGTACAAAATTAAGCTCCCTAATACTGCTCCTTCTCGTTAGGGAAATCATTTGATTTAACGTCCTGAACATACGAATTCACTGCACCCTGAATCTCTTCTGACAGGTTCAGGTATCTTCTCAGGAAACGCGGTGAAAAGGTTTGTGTGATGCCAAGCATATCATGAAGAACAAGTACCTGGCCGTCGCATCCTCCACCAGCGCCAATGCCAATGACAGGAATCTTCAAGGCCTTAGCAACCTTGGTGCCCAGTATGGCAGGAATCTTTTCCAATACAATGGCAAAGCATCCGGCTTCTTCCAACAACAAGGCATCTTCAATCAGTTTCTGAGCCTCAACTTCTTCCTTGGCCCGAACTGTATAGGTTCCGTATTTATTAATCGACTGAGGCATCAGTCCAAGATGTCCCATGACGGGGATACCTGCTGAAAGAATACGTTCAACCGATTCGATGATCTCTTTTCCGCCCTCTACTTTAACTGCGTCAGCATGGGTTACTTTCATGATCTTGATGGCCGAGTTCAGCGCTTCCAGAGAGTTTCCCTGATACGAGCCAAAAGGCATATCCACAACAACCAGTGCACGGTTTACGGCTTTTACCACCGATTTGCCATGATAAATCATCTGGTCGAGAGTTATGGGAAGCGTGGTTTCGTTGCCCGCCATCACATTGGAGGCCGAATCACCTACCAGGATAATGTCGATACCGGCCTGGTCGACCAGCTTGGCCATACTGAAATCGTAGGCCGTAAGCATGGCAATTTTCTCGCCATTGCGCTTCATTTCCGAAAGTACGTGGGTAGTTACCCTTTTTATTTCTTTATAGACTGACATAACTGTTTGTATTCAATTCGGCTACAAAAGTAAGAATTTATAGCTTGGTATATCCGCTTTCTTTTCCGCAAATGATTTCAACACAGTGTCAATGTATAAAAACAATCTTGCAATGGTTAAATATATTTAATTATGCAATATTACGGCATCATTATTGTTATATTAGCATAATCCTTATAAACTAAAAACACCAAAAACATGAAACGATCACTGCTTATGCTTTGCATTCTGGGAGCCTCTCTTGCTGCCTCCTCCCAGGATAAGAGTTTTGATTTATCGAATTACAAATTTCCCGATTACAAACGCCACGAACTGGAGTTTAATTTTAACTCAAGTGGAAATGGAAGGAAATACACAACGGATTCACCTGATTATCTGAATAATGGAGTAATCACTAACTATGTTTCTTCTTATTATTATTCTCAATCCAGCGTTGTACTCAATTACAATTATAATTACTTAACCAGAAAGCGCATAGACTTCTTACATTCTTCTATTTCCGGCAATTATAATTATTCGTCAAGCAGTGATATTACTGATAAATTAAAAGATTCCAGTCCTGGGTTTGATCTTACTTTAAACGGGTCAAGAGCATTGTATCTTACTGAAAACAAGTTCTTTTTGGAAGGGATGTCAGACTTGAGTTATAATCAAAACAATTCAAAGAGTTACGTCAACAATCTGCTCCAAACTAAATATTTCTCTACTAATATAGATCTCTCTATTGGTGTAGGTATTGGAAAAGGCCGGATGGAGATGGTAAGCGATTTATGGCAGGCTTATTATATCCTTGAAAAACTTAAGAAACAAAAATCTCTTTCGAAAGAACTGACCAATGATAACGTTTACGACTTTGCCTATCTGGCTTCCCGATTAAAGAATAAACGTTTCTTTGATGCCAGACTTCGGGAAATAGCTGAACTCCAATCCCTGGATTCATTGCTTCACAAGCAGGGACTGATTGCTAATAATGACATCGCGTATTTCACTACCTTAAACGATTACTGGAGCTATGGAAACTTTCAGGACCGGCAATCAGGAAGGGTTCTGAAATTCTGGCTTTCCCCTGAATATGCAAGACAATATAACAAGACCAGCGGCAACACTTCTTTACTTTCCTATAAAACCAGTCTAAGTTCGAATATATCATATACTTGCACCAAACAATTGAATCTATACTGGGAACGCCATATTTACCTTTCAATATCGAATGAATCAGTACTTGATACGACAGGCAGAAATTACAACAGCTATCCGAAGAATAACTTTAGTAGCAATGTAAAATTCGGATATGGTTTCTTCCCTGATTCCAGAACCTCTATTTCAGCATCATTGCAATATACCCTGGAGAAATTGATTGTCGTAAATCCTGCTGGTGATGTACCAAAAGAATGGCTAAATAGAATTTACTTTAATTTAACTGGCTATTACTATCTCTCGCCTCAACTTCAGATCACAGGAAGTTTCTATCTAACTTATAGCGATAAAGACTATAAAATGACTAACAATCTTTTCACTCAATACAATCTTGGCCTTCGATACGCCATATTCTAAATCAATCAATTCATGAGCCGGTTCAACAGAACCGGCTTTTTTGCTTTTGTTCTGCCTTCAGCTCCTGAAATTGCGTTACTCATAGAACAATGTGAAGATAAAACAATTCAGTAAAAATATACTACAATTCACAGTTTGGTGAATGCCCCATATAGAAGTTCAGCGCCAGATTCCTCTCAACTTAGATGAAATACTCTTGTGATAGAAAACAAACGTAAATCATTGTCAACCAAAAGGTTTACATACTATACATTGCTGTGCGTAATTTCCTATTTCCTGTCAAATAAATTACCAATATAAATCTTTGCCAATTCAGTATGTTCTGAATCTTTGCTTATGACTTTAATATAATAATCTAATGGTGAATGAACAATCATTTCAAATTTATTGACGGTTACAGAATCCAACATTTGACCATTTGCATTTATTTTTATCAGCGTAGACTTTTGATTTTCATTCGGGAAACCAATTGAACCTTGAATAATAATTTCGTTTTGATCATTGGAAATAATTCGATCCAACCAACTATTTGTTGAATAACCAAACCTTTTGGTCCAAATGGTGTCTCCGCTGGAACTTGTTCTTATCATCTGACAATCAACAATATTTGGGTTGGAAGCTCTACCTGTTCTTCCAATGATCAGAAATCCATCATCGGCTAATTGTGCAAGATCAAAGCCAGATTCCTCAAAAGGATATTCATTGTGTTTATAGGTTTGACTTAAAAGTTCATTCCCATCTGAATCATACTTTTTTAAAAAGATCTGCTCTCCGTCATAAGATCCGGTAATTGCATATCCCCCGGTTGATGTTGATGCAATTTGGCTTGATATGTATTTAGAGTCATAAATGTTTTTTGACCACACCAGATTGAAATTTTTGTCAAGTTTTATTATTTTGAATCCGAATAAAATGTATCCCCCATCCTCTGTCTGCAGTGCATTTAATACAGACATGTCATCAAATACATATTTTTGGATCTGTGTACCATCCTGGGCTAAAACAACGACCAAAGCGGAATAGAATAGAAGATCTCCTCCTTCCGTAATTGAACCAATACAAACATATTTTCCATCATTCAACTGAAAAACCTTTACCATTTGAACTGAATAAGATGAAGAGCCCCATATTGAACCAAAAATAAGGTTCCCCCAATTGTAGTTGTTTTTTGTCCACTCATTATTCAGATTCACATCAGTTTTGACCAAATCATATTTATCATTTGAGCGGCCTGAAATAAGTAATCCGTTGTCATTTGTAAAAAATATGTTGTCAACATTGCTGAACTGAAAAGTTTTAAGGGATTGGATCACCTTGTTTGGCTCATTTGATTCTTTTTTACAACCAAGTATTAAGATCAAAGACAAACATAAAGCCAGAATCTTTTCTTTCATAG
>Ga0209697_10002369_pt1 | contig 27319 bp, 13 predicted proteins | sample AliMusrvi5mmetaG_FD_184115 | JGI IMG/M metagenome (GOLD analysis project Ga0209697, IMG submission 184115) | Freshwater lake bacterial and archeal communities from Alinen Mustajarvi, Finland, to study Microbial Dark Matter (Phase II) - Alinen... | ecosystem: Environmental > Aquatic > Freshwater... | reverse complement strand
CCCTGAGTTCAGTGAGGCAGACCTCGTGAAACAGATGGTTGTTCGTGCTGGGCTTTCCCAACAAGGGATTCAGGTATTTTTCTTCCAGCAGGTCGCGGCTGAAGACGCGGTTGTAGTCGCGGCTGTGGGCTCCGCCAAGGAATCCACCGGCCTCGTGGTAGTGGGAACATAGGTCATTCAGGAAGAAACGGATCGCATCCGTCACTTTTGCCCGGATATCGGCATCCTTCGTGTAGCGGTGGATCAGTAGTAACGATTCGAGGTCGACGCCGCAATAGGTTGGACTGTCGTATTCGCGGTTGCCGAACCGGGAGACGTGGTTCAGCCAGATATCGAAAAATTTTCGTCCTTCCTCCACTACGGAGGGTTTGTGGTAGACCTGTCCAAGGGCCACCATGTTCCAGATCCGCATCACGTAAATGTTGGTATAGGAGACGCGTACCTCTTGTCTTCTGATCCCGATGGTGGCCAGGGCGAAGATCTGGTCGAGGGTTTTGCGGGCTTCCGGCGAAAGCCTGTCGTTGAACAGGATTTTGATCAGAATGCCGTACTGGACACAAAACTCCACGTTGTTGCCATCGCCCACATCCCCGCCTGTTTCGCTCCATCCCCAATACATGTTGCCGTAGCTGCGGGCCGTGGTATCCGAGATGGCACGGGTCTGCAACTCCTTCAGGGTCCATTCCACCTGCTTGTCGGTCAGGAACCGGGTGTCCAGGGCATCGAGCAAAAACAGGTAGCCATCCCTGACACCCAGCTGATGGGGGGATTGCTGCATGGCGGTCCAGTCGCGTTCGAGGGTTGCCTTTCGCGCCGCAGGATCCGGCATCACGGGGATGGTGGAGATAGTCCCGTTTTGTGCCAAAAGGGGAGAGAGGCTGCAGACTGCAAAGAGGAGCACCAGAAGATTTTTTTTCATTTTGTTGGTTGCATTTTCATTCATTACAATGCCTTATCCGCTATGCGGAATTGAAATCATTTTATTTCATCCTTTAATTTGTTCATCGAATTAATTGCTACTAGCAACTATCCACGTAGCGGATAAAGTATTTTAGAAACATGTAATTCTATTATTCATTACCTCGTAGAGGTTAAGCAAAACATCTCTTTTTATAGGTTTTTCAATTTTAATTGCATTTTATTTGGATGGAGTTAGTTCAACCAAGGGTTGTTCGATCTTCCAATCCGACGGAATGTGCAGCGTGATTTTCATGACTGCCGGATAGTTTTCTGAGAGTTCGCAAGCATGGTGCAAGTTGGCCGGATCCGTCACTTTCGTATATTCCATTTTCAAGGAAGAATTTACTTCGATTTTCAGGGAGGAAAATTTCCACCATTTTTCGGTGAAACTGGATACCGAAACATCTCTGGCGTAGAGGTAAATGGTGAATTCACGACTTGCTACGGCATTCTTGAAAACGGACATTTTTGTTTTGGTGACCCTGACGTTGGTCGTACCTTCGCCGGGAACCAGCAGCCATTCCGATTCACCTGAACCATTTTGCCAATGGATGGTTCCGGTTTTTATTTGTGCGAAAACCCGCCTGCTTCCCCAGATGCCACCCATCATCCAATCGGGATGAATGGTTGCTGTGACCCGTTTCAAGGTGTCTCCGAAGGCGTGGTCAGGCACCATCCTGTCGATGAACCTGACTTCGTTATTTTCCTTCAGAAGCGGAAGTACTTTCTCCGGGATCGAAAGTCCCAGGTGCAGAATGGGAGCCAGATTTCCCAGCTCATCCTCTTTGGCTCCATCCGTTTTCGGAATGGGGGCCAGATTTTTATCGTCCAGCGCTACGGCCATCCAGAGACCGGTGATCGAAAGGTATTTCTGCATGTCCATCCCATAGCTTCTGAAATAGGGACCTGTCAGGTTCCTGAGTCTGGGTTGGTAGTTGGAGGCAATTTCGTTCCAGATTGAATTTTCAAGATAGCTGCCCATCGTTTTCATTTCACCGTTTGAGAGTTGGCGCCATAGGGCGAATCCAATCAGGGTGACCCCGTAATAGGTGGGGGAGTTGTATTCGCTGAAGGTATGGTAACGGTTGTAGAGGGTGTTGATTTCGTGTGCCTTCTTCAGTCCGCCATTTTTGAGTTCATCGATTTGAAATTCATTTCCAACATAGTTCATCAGGAACGCACTCATGGAGGAGATGTTGGAATATTCGGCTGTTACATTGCGCCTGAGGGCTCCGCGGGCTGCGTGGATGAGTCCGGTCCGGATGTCGGCTACCAGGTCGGCTGGCAAAATCTGTTGGTAGTTGTGATAAATGAGGATCAGGTCGCATCCGATAAACTCCCGCCAGTTTTGGTCGAGCCTGTCTTTCTGCAGATTGGTTTTCCACAATCCATAGCTATCGTTGGATTCATCCGTGTGCTGATTTTTCAGGATCCATCTTAGGATGGTAATCGCATTTTCCTTGTCTCCCGGATGGTTCCTGAACAGAAGTGCCTCTGCCACCCTGGTGGTGTTTCGCAAACTGGCCAGATCGGTGAGCACCTGATCCATCTGCATCCCGGCAGGAAAGTAGGTATCCAGATACTGATCCAGCAGCGATTTCAGGTAATCCGAAAGGTGGTTGTACCCGTATTCCCTGGAAATGACAGGCTGACCTATCCCCGTATTCTGGCCGGAGATTCCGTCTGTCAGCGAGAAGGTGACAAGCAGCAGGAGCAGGATAAACCGGGTGTGTCTCATCATTTTTTGGCTATTTAACCGCTTATTCAACGGTGAATTCAAATTCGCAGGGGGCGTAGCTGGTGAAATAGAGGCAATCGGCCTGCAGTTTCGGGAGTGCGCCTCTCAATTGGGTCCATTTGTGGGCGCAGAGGCCCGGACCAATTTTGATCACGTCGTTGCCCTTTTGATAGGTAGCATATTCGCCGTTTTTGGCCAGCCAGGCATTGCTGATGCCCGGTTTCGGCACTACATTGGTGAGGGTGCCCCCCGAACGAAATCCAAGCTCCAGCGTAACAGGAAGATTCTTCGGACCATCCACCGTCACCCGGATACGGGCTTTCCCCTCTTTTTCGGTGATGGTGACTTTGGTTTTCAGGATTTGTATCTGCGACTGTTCCCGTTCGCTTCTGGGCACTTTTCCCCAGGCTTCCGCGTCGGCGGGAATTTTCTCCTTGGGTAGAGGCTGGTAGTAGGGACCGTTGATGGTGGAGGAGAGGATGTAGCTGTCTCCCTCTTGTACCAGCTGCTGGCTCTGAAACTGCCCCTTTCCGAAAAAGGCAGAGGAGAGCCTGACCGCCTCCAGGGCTGCCTCTCCCTTGAAAAAGGTGAAGAAGGTGGTATTGTTGGTGATGATCGATAGATCTGTTTGATCCTTCCTGATCCGGACCATGTCTGAGAATTTGAAATTTTTGTGGTAGTTGGTCGGAATGGGGGTTCCCTCGGAAAGTTCCTGCATTAGGGAGGCATCCTCGAGCAGATAGGGGAGCAAGTAGCTGAGCTGGTTTAGCTGGACCGTCTTTTCGATGTACCTGACCATCCCTGCAAAGCGCTCGTCCTTGTCGTGAATGGCCATATAGTTGTAGGCCAGGTAGTAGCCTGCCATGTTGCTTTGCTGGTACTTATCCTGACGGTTGGAGGATTCGGTGGCAATTTCGCCGTTCGAATGGACCAGGTAGAAGGTGAGGTTCAGGTTTTTGCGGATGTCTTCGAAAAGATAGTCGAGGTTCAATGTTTTTGCAATCTTCAGCAGGCTTCTGTTGGTGACGGGGGTATAGCCGGCCGTGCTTCTTTCGTTGTACTGGCCATCGGGATCGATGTCGATTTTCTCTGCCAGCCACTGCTCAATCCGGGCCCTGTATTCCGGATTTGGGAAGAAGGTGTCGAGCCAGGCCAGGGCCCCGGAGACCACCCAGCGGTGGTTGGGGGTATGGATACCGCCGACCGTCAGGGCCTTGCCTGCCTTGAGCAGGTATTGTTTTATTATAGCGGGAAACTCGCCGTAATTCAATTGTTCGTTCTTGCCCATGATCGACCAGGCCAGTGAAAGCGGATAGATGGTAAATCCCAGGTCGGGGGTAGAGTGGAAGTTGGCGGAGAGGAGATCGACGGTACCATCCTCGTGCTGCAGGTTCAGCAATCCTTTGGCGGCTAAGGTTAGGTGATCCAGAATCTCCCTGGATTTGTAATATTTCGAATCCGGGGAGACGTAGCTGCAGATCAGGTTTTGAATGAGCTGGGCAGTACCGATGGGAGATACCACGCTGTCGCCATCGAACACAGCTCCGCAATAGGTGTCGGTTGGATGGGTCCATTGCCGGCTTATTGCGCCTGGTATATCCTGATCGTTCAGTTTGACCAGTTCAGCAAGCAGGGCCTTTTTGGAATAGGGTGGCTTGACCTCTCCGGCAAATGAGAATAGCGTGAACAGGATCAGGGAAAGGAGGGTGATCAAAAATCTTCTTCCAATTGTATAATTTTTCATGTCCTTAAGTCTGTTATGGTTTGGATTTTGCCTGAAGTTTTTCGTATTCAATTCCGAACAGGATGTAGGCCCCGATGGCATAATTGACCCCTTCTTTGGTTTTCCGGCCAAAATAGTAAGCCTTGTCGCCGATGCAAGTTCCTTCGCAAACCTTGGTTGGAATCAAATATTTCCCTTCACTTTTGGTGGCATTCTGCAGAAGTCCGGCATAGGCTTTTTTGACCACCGGCAGGAAAATTTTTTGTTTCAGCACTTTTTGCTCCAGGCCAATCGTAATTCCGTAGGCAAACATCGCCGTGCAGGAACTTTCGGCGAAGTTGGCCGGATCGTTGGGGTAAATGGGCAATTGGAACCACATCCCTGTTTTTGGATCCTGAAGTTCAGGGAGTTTTTTAGTGATCGCACGGAGCTCTTTGGCAAAGGTTTTGAAATAGGCCGATCCGGCAGGAACCGTATTCAGCGCGTCGGCCAGGGCCATCACGACCCAGCCGTTTCCACGTCCCCAGAATTCGATACTGGTACGCTGTGGTGTCATTTTTGCCCAGCCGAACTGGCAGCAGCGGTCCTTGTAGTCGTCGTTGTCGTCGTCGTAGCCATGCACCCAGAGGCCCCATTTTTTATTCGCCAGTTTTTCCTTGTGCAGGAAATACTGCTTTTGAAACTCAGCCAGGTATTTCTCATCACCCGTGTATCTGTACATCTCAAACAAAAACATGCTGATCATGTAGATGGTATCGTCCCACATCTCGACCGTTTCGGTCCGGTGTGACACGCCACCAGCTTTGGTGCGGGGTGTGGTCAGGTAGTCGGCGAATATCTTCTCTGCCTTCTCGATGTACCTCGGATCCGAAGTGATTTTGGCTAAAAAAGCCATTCCGTGCCCGGAAGCCACCGCATTGGGATGGACACCACTTGCATCGTTCAGGGTATGGTCCATAGCGGTCTGGATGTAATCGAGATAAGTCTTCTTTTGCGCTTCAGGCTTGTTCCGGTAAAGGTGTACCATCGCATTCAGGAAGGTGGCCTGACCCCAGTCCCACTTGTACTGGGCGGCCGGCATAAACACCTCACGGCCATAAACATCGAGCGAGTCGATGCGGCTCTGGGCATTTGCATTTCCCACAAAAAGGAATAATCCCAAAATGAAAATCATTTTCTTCATCGTTTCTATTTTAAAAATTAGACCAGAAGTTCCTTGTAAACAGATGCCCAGGGCTCCCTCATTTTTCTGGATAGCAGATTGCTGGCGGCATCATTGCCGATGAATTTCTCGGCTACGGGATCCCAATCGAGATCCTGTTGCAGTCGCATGGCGATATTGCCCAAATGAGACATCGTGATGGAGCGGTGACCAATCTCTGCAGGAGCGATGGTCTCCTTTCGGGAGAGTACGCAGTCGATAAAATTCCTGAAATGGTTGTCACTCTTGTAGAGATGGATTTCATCCGCGCCGATCACAGCATCTTTTATGTTTTCAGGAAAAAATTGATAACTTGTTTTGCCACGATTGACCCACGCCCAGCCTTCGGTGCCACGAAAGGTGACTCCTCCACGGAGTTTGTTCGAAATGATCAGCTTCATTCCGCTGGCATAAATGCATTCGAAATAATATTCCGTGGCTGTGTTCCAGATGGGATGAACCGCCCATTCGGCTTTTGCATTTTGAATTCTGACAGGCCCCGTGTGTTCGGTATCCATTCCCCACTGGGCGATATCGGGGTGATGTCCGCCCCAATCGGTCACCTGACCGCCTGAATAGTCGAGCACCCAGCGAAAGTTGACGTGGGTGCGGGCCGGACAGTAGGGTGCTTCGGGAGCCGGACCCAGCCAGGTGTTGTAGTCGAATCCAGCCGGCACAGCGATGGTTTGTGTTAGCTGACCGGTCTTTCCATAATCGGGAGTTCCTGCCGGGAGACCGCATTCGACCGTCTGCAGTTTTCCGATGCGGCCATTTCTGACCAACTCGCACACCCGCCTGAAATTCTCGTCCGAACGCTGCTGACTGCCTGTCTGAAAGATGACGCCATATTTTTTTACTGCATTGACCATGGCCCTTCCTTCGGGAATCGTCAGGGCCAGCGGCTTCTGGCAATAGATGTCCTTTCCCGCCCTGGCGGCCATCAGCACCGGGATGGAATGCCAATGGTCAGGCACGACCACCTCCACGGCATCGATCTCCTTCCGGGCAATCACCTCCCTGAAATCTTCGAATCCCCGGCAGGAGTCATATTTTTTTCCATAAAGCTGGGAGTAAGTATCGTTGACGAGGTTGATGCCAACTTCCCGTCCTCCCGGTTTGCCATCCCAGTATCCGGTACTTTGTTTGTTGACATCACAGATGCCGACAATCTGAACCCGTTTGTCGGTGATGAAATCGCGGATGTCGTTCATCGCCTGGTTTCCGGATCCGATGAAGGCCAGGTTGATCCTGTCGGATGGGGCAACGTGGCCGTTTTTCCCTCGGGCACAGGCGGAAATGATGGTAGGGATTGCAATTGCCGAAACGGCTGCTGTTCCGGACATCTGAATAAAATTTCGTCTGTTGAATTCCTTCATGACTTTTTATTTTTTTGTTGCACTGTCCAGTGAAAACGAATAGGGGAAATCTGCCGGGTTCACCCCACGTTTGATATTTGGTTTGGATGCCATTCCGTACCTGATCACCCCACCATTTTGCAATAACAGATGGGGAAAATAGTTTTTGGTATAGGGCGATCCGTTCAATTTGATCTCTTTGACATAGACATTTTCGGTGCTGTTTTGATCTGCAAGCAGTTCAAGTTTCTTCCCGCCGGCAAGGGTGATGGTTACATTTTTGAAGAGGGGAGAGCCGATGGCATATTCTCCCGTAACCGGACAAACCGGATAGAACCCCAGTGCAGCGAATAGGTACCAGGCTGAAGTCTGACCATTGTCTTCATCCCCGCAATATCCGTCGGGGGTGGGATGGTAGAGCCGCTCCATCACTTGCCTCGACCAGTATTGGGCCTTCCAGGGTTCACCTGTCCAGTCGTAAAGGTAGATCATGTGCTGGATGGGCTGGTTGCCGTGGGCATATTGGCCGAAGTTCATGATCTGCATCTCCCGCATTTCGTGGATCACCTTCCCATAGGCCTTGAAATCGAAGATAGGGGGCATCTTGAAGATCGAATCGAGCATCTGCACAAATACTTTCTGCCCGCCCATTAACTTGGCCAAACCGGCCGGATCGTGAAAAACGCTCCACGAATATTGCCAGCTGTTGCCCTCCGTGAAGTCGCCACCCCAGGCAAACGGATTAAAATCTTGCCTGAAATTGCCTTTCGAGTCCCTTCCAGCCATCAGGTTGTACTTCCGGTAAAATAGATTTTTATAGTTTCCTGCCCTTTCCCGGAAGGCCTCCACGATCGAAGGATCTTTTTTCTGGTCAATGGCCAGCTTGTACAGGCAGAAATCGGCATACGCGTATTCCAGGGTACGGGCGGCACTCTCTCCGATCACGTCGCAGGGGACATACCCCAGCGAATCGTAGGCTGCGATGCCCGCCCGTCCGACGGAGGAGACCTCCGGATGAACGTGATAGGCATTCTTGTAAACTGCATCCCAGAGCACTCCGGCATCCTCCGATTTTACGCCATTCAGCAAGGCAGAAGCAACCAGCGAAGTGGAGTTGGAGCCGATCATGCATCTGATATGACCCGGCGAGGCCCATTCGGGCAACCAACCGCTTTCCCGGTAGGTATTGGCCAATCCCTCCAGGATATTTTTGCTTACCTCCGGGAAGAAGAGGTTGAAGAAGGGGTGCACGGCCCGGAAGGTGTCCCAGAAACCGTTGTCTGTGTACATCCTGCCGGGAAGGATCTTCCCGTTGTAGGGGCTGTAATGGATGATTGCTCCTTTTGCATCGTATTCAAAGAACTCGCGCGGATAGAGCAGGGTCCGGTAGAAAGCCGTGTAGAACATCCGTACGTGGTCGAGGTCGTCCATCTCGTGGTCGCCAATACGGATTTTGGATAGGTAACCGTTCCAGACCTTCTTTCCGCTTTCGCGGATTTGCGCGAAGCTCTTGTTCCCAATCTCCCGGCTAAGGTTCAGTTCGGCCTGCTCCTGACTGACAAAGGAGGAGGCTATTCTTGCCATGATTTTTTCACCGGTTTTTGTGGAGAAGGTAACTACCACACCGGTTCGCTTACCTGAGACTTCGCTTTTGCCGGCCACAAAACCGCTGTCGAGCCAGGCCGAATAGCTGTCGAAGGGTTTATCGAAGGTGACCACGAAGTAGTTTTTGAAATTTTCCGGCAGCAGTTTCTTTCCTCCACTATGCTGGGTAGAGAATCCCACGATCTTGTTCTCTTGCGGAATGACTTTGACGAACGACCCCTGATCGAAGGCATCAATCACTACGTTGGCCTCCTTCGTTTCGGGGAAGGTAAACTGCATCAGGCAGCCACGTTCGCTGGGGGTAAGTTCAGCCGTGACATTGGCATCGGCCAGGTAGACGCTGTAATAGTTGGGTGCGGCCACTTCTGTTTTGTGGGAGAACCAGCTTTGGCGGTCCTTCTCGAGAAATTTTTTCGGACCAACCGTGGGGAGCAGGGAAAGTACTCCATAGTCACCGACCCACGGACTCGGTTGGTGGGTCTCCTTCAATCCGGTGATGTAGAAGGCGTTGTAGGTGTACTGCCAGCGCTCCCCGTTCGCTGCCGTCTGGGGAGTCCAGTGGTTCATTCCAAAAGGCAGGGCGATACAGGGATAGATGTTGCCGTTGGAGAGTTGGTACTCGTTTTGAGATCCTGTGACAGGCAACACATATTTGGTCAGGTCGCCCTGGGCGTTCAATTTTTGAATGCCCAAAGAAAATAAAGCCAACAGTAGTAAGGCAGCTAATTTTTTCATCCTTATTTTAATATTTGTGTCATCCTTACCAGGATTACTCCGTGATGGGGAATTTCGGTGGGGAAGGTACCGTCGAAAATACCCAGCTCTTTTTGTCTCCACAGATCCCGAAGCAACCATTGGCCTTTCAATCCAGCCTTTTCAAAATTGAAGTTGAATTTTTTGATGGGTTCATCTCCCCAGCGAAAACAGGATTGGGGAGTTTTGCCATAGTCGGCGGTATTGAACAATCCGATGCAGTAAGAGCCATCCGCCAGCGGTTTCACCCAGAGTTGGACTCCATTTTCATCGGCTAGCAATCGGGCTGATTTTCCCAGCGGATCCTGATCTACCTCAATGACTTCATCGTTGGTAAGCAGGTTGAGGGTAAAGTCGTCCAGTTGCTCAATGGGGCAGCCAATCAGCATCGGAGCAGACAACAAACTGAAGATACTCACGTGGCTGTACTGCTCGTTGGGAGTGAGCTTGGTTGGATGCAACGTGGATGGCCCCATACTTACATTGCCAACGATCATCATATCCGGATCATTCCAATGTCCGGGTCCTCCATAAACGCCCCATTTGTCGATGGTGAAAGCCAGCGAATACAAGCTCGGCCAACTATCCCTGATGTCGGGACCCGTACGCCAGGCATTGGTTAAACGGGCCCAATCTGCAGCCTTCTCAATAGGAGCATTGTTGGAGATGCTGAAAACGACATCCCTTCCCGATTTTTTAAGGGCTTCAGACATGCGTTCGGTGGAGTTCACGTCGATGCGCCAATCGTATTTCAGGTAGTCGAAACCCCATTCTGCCATTTGAAGGGCATCGTTTTTTTCGAACCGGAATTTCCCGATTGGACCGGATGAAATTCGGTTGGACTTGATGGGTTCGTGTTTTTCTCCTCCCCTTTCGAAATCGGAGGAGGCTCCAGGATAGCCCGCATAACTGTATACGTAAGGAGTGGAGTAGATCCCGGCTTTCAGTCCCAGGGAATGGATATAATCCACCATCTCCTTGATTTTCGGAAATTTTTCGTTGGGTTGAAGTGCGTTCAGTTTGCCTCCCCGTGGTCCCTGCCACGAATCGTCGATGTTGATGAAGCTCCATCCGTGGTTGCTCAGACCCTTGCTCACCATCGCGTCTGCCGAGGCGATCAGTTTTTCCCGGTCCAGCTTCTCGGCCCAGGAGTTCCATCCATTCCAACCGATGGGTGGGGTCAGGGAGATGGTGTCTCCTATGCATATTTTTAACTCCCTTACCGACTCTCCCAATTCATTTTTTGCCTTCAGAGTGGTGTGGTAGCTGCCACGCTTGCTGACTTTCCCCGTGATAATCCCCGTCTGGGTGTCCAATTGAAGTCCGGATGGCAGGTTTTCTGCGAAAAATTTCATCGGGCGTTTCCCTGTGGTTGCTATGGTGTATAAAAATGGATTGCCGGGAGTAGCGCCAAAAATTTTAGGAGAATTAATGCGTGGTGTTTGAGGTGAAGCCGGGGTAAGAATCACTCTTTCATCCGAATTGGGAATCAATTTTGGTACACTGTCCGGCACCATCTCAAATTTCGCGTTGGCCCAGTCACAATAGGTCATCTTATTTTTCAAACCGCCGACACTGTCGGTGGCCAGCAGGCCCAGCCGTTTAATGCCTTTGAGGTTGAGGTCAATCTTTTTTGCCGGATCGCCCACCCGCATCTCCCCACTTTCGAACAGAATTTTCTGATCGCCTACGACGTAGAACCGGATGGGGATCGCCCTGTTTCCCGAATCGTCCACCCCGACCTCGGCCGTGAAACGCCGTGCATTGCCATCCAGGCAAAAGGGAAACACGGCCGGAGTGATGGAGCCAATTCCTCTGGCATAACTCACTCCGCCAATGCGGATGGAGTCCTTTGCGTAACTGCCTTTCACTTTGACCGGACGGATTCCTTCCGAAAAGGAGACCATCTGGAGATCATCTACCCAGACGGTGGAGACTTTTTCTGTGCAGGAGGTGAAGATGGCACAACTAAATAGCAGCTTGATCAGATTAGCTGTTTTTCGCATATTTTCAATTTATTATGTTTTATAAGTAACAGTAACCTAATTTACAAAACCTTTATATCCATAATTTTGACCTCTCCCAACCTCCCGATGAATCGGGACAGGCTCTCCAAAGGAGGGTTGTATTGCTTCAATGATTCATTGTTGTACGAATCTGAAGTCTCCCCTTCGGGGATATTTAGAGGGGTCAAATGAGACTTGTTTGAAGATTTAATCATATTTTTTCCATTTTTATCATCACCACCCCGTGATGCCGGATCTCCGTTTTGAATGACCCGTCAAATGTGCCCAGCTCCTTTTGTCTCCAGAGATCCCTGATTTTGTATTTTCCTTTCAATCCGGCTTTGTCAAAATCGAACAGAAAGTTTTTATTCGTTTCAGTGCCCCAATGGAAATAAGACTGCGGCGTTTGGCCGTAATCGGCCGTGTAGAAGAGTCCGACGGCATAGGAGCCATCTTCCAGCGCTTTCACCCAAATCTGGACCCCATTCTCATCGGCAACCAATCTGGCTGGTTTTCCCAGCGGATCCTGGTCAACCTCTATCACTTCATCGTTGGTGAGGAGGTTCAGCGTAAATTCATCCAGCTGTTCGATCGGACAACCGATGAGCAGTGGTGCAGCCAGCAGGCTGAAAATTGTGACATGGCTGTATTGTTCATCCGGAGTCAGACGTGTTGGATGAAGGTCGGTTCCGGTGGTGACATTCCCCAGAATCAGCATATCCGGGTCATTCCAGTGTCCCGGAACGGCAAACGGAGCCCACTTGTCGATGGTAAAAACAGAGGTATAAAGACTCAGCCAGCTGTCGCGGATATCTGGTCCGGTACGCCATGCATTGGATACCCGTGCCCAATCCTTTGCCAGTGCAAAAGGTGCTGAATTGGACAAACTGAACAGAATGTCCCTTCCCGATTTTTTCAGTGCTTCCGACATCCTTTCGGCCGAATTCAGGTCAATCCGCCAGTCGTATTTCAGGTAGTCGACTCCCCATTCCGCCATTTGAAGGGCATCCTCCTTTTCGAACCGGTATTTCCCGATGTGGCGGTAGGCCCTTTTGTTGGGCTTGATGGAATCGGGATAGTCACCCTTGACGAAATCGGAGGAGGCTCCGGCAAAACCGGCATAGGTTGAGATCCAGGGGGTCGAGTAGACACCCAGCTTCAATCCCAGAGAATGTATGTAATCGATCATCTCCCTAAATTTTGGGAATTTCTCGTTGGGCTGAAGCCCGTTGAACTTCCCTCCCCGCTGCCCCTCCCAGGTATCGTCGATGTTGATGTAGGTCCAGCCGTGGTTACTCAGGCCCATTTTTACCAGGGCATTGGCTGAGGCAATCACTTTTTCTCCATCGATATTTTTGGCCCATGAATTCCAACCATTCCAGCCGATGGGAGGTGTCAGGGCAAAGGTATCTCCCACCACGATTTTAAGTTGTTTGGTGGCATTGCCAAGCGCATTTTTTGCACGAAGGGTCGTGAGATAGATTCCTGCCTGGATGATTTTGCCTGTCAGGATTCCTGTTTTGGGATCGAGCTGTAATCCTTCTGGTAAAGGTCCGGCAGAAAATTGCATTGGGCGTTCGCCGGTAGCTACAATGGTATATAGAAACGGATTGCCCGGGGTGACGCCAAAAATCTTTGCAGAATTGATTCTTGGCGTTTTTGTAGAAGTTGGGGTCAGTATATATTTTTCCCCATTGTTGGGAATGTTTTGAGGGCGGTTTTCCCCACTCATGACCAATTTCGCATCTGCCCAATCGGAGTAAGTTTTGCCATAGCCTTCATCCTCCATACTTACCGTTACCAGCAGTCCCATTCGTTGGATTCCCGAAAGGTTTACAGTCACTTTTTTCGGGGCGTCACCTACTTTCATCGGACCGCTTTCGAAGAGGATTTTTTGATCACCGAGGACAAAAAACTGAACGTGCATATTTTTATTCGCCTTGTCGTCGGCTCCCACGGTGGCAGAAAATTGTTCGGCTTTCCCGTTTAGCAAAAAGGATAATACGCTCATGGAGTGAACTCCGATTCCTCTTTCAAAATATTTTCCGGCAAGGCGGATGGAATCACCACCACCACTCTTTTTGGCCTGCACACTTGGAATTCCTTCTGAAAATGATTGAATGGTCAGGTCGTCCAACCAGACCGATTTGCTTTGTCCAAAGCTGGAACCAATGGAGAAGGCAAGCAACAAAAGGACAACTATTTTTTTGGGATCAATCATTTTTGTACAGTTTTACGGTTTTTGCTGGATCGGCAATGGTTGCATTCGTGACACCATTTTCCACCGTCAGGAACAGGTCTGCTTCATCCGACAGATGCAGAATCTCCTTCCCGTTTTTGTGCAAGGAGGAAAAGGCTGTTGCCGCCAGTTTTTGCAACTCTCCCTTTTGGTCGATCTTGATGACTGCCAATCCTTTGTATGTACCGCTAAAGGTGTTGCCCAAATAGGTAAATGAAAAGGTTGCCGGTTTGTTCTCCTGAAGTGACTCAATGCTCGTGAAGGTAAAGGTGCCCGGATCATTGGCTACCCCATCCTTCAGCTCGTTTTTGGCTATCCCCAGTTTGGCGGTGTTTTCAAGTGAATAACTGGTTGCAACGGCCTTGGACGCGATCTTCCGCCAGGTTTCTTTGATATTTTCACCCCTGTAGTCGAAGTCGGCAGGACCGTCCAGCAGCAGTTTTCCACCTTTGGCGACATACTCCTGGAAGAATTTCACCGTTCTCTCTTTGGAATAGCGTGGACCGATGAAAAGGACGGCATCGAAGACATAGCCGTTCAGTACCGGTTTGCCGGCAGTGTTGAGATTCAACCTTCCATCTTCTATCAAATCAGTGGGGATGGCGGCGTGCAGGTAGCCATTGTTCCAAAGCTCAATGGATTTTTTCTCCATTTCCAGTTTTTCGTTGAGGTCATAAAGCCCCCGGTTTGCGTAATCCGGATACCAGTTGAAGAGTGCCTCCATACCGTACACGACCAACAGTTTCACCCTAGGGAAAGAGGGGTTGAAACGGTTCATCAACCTGGCTGCATTTTCGACAGTGTTGATTTTCTGCAAGGCAGAAGGTGCATCGATGGAGACTCCCCATCCCTGCACATCGTTGGCAGCGTGGTAATGGGTACGGATGCCGAAGCGAAGGTCGTAGAGGGCCTTGGTCCAGATGCGGTTCAGATCCTTGCCGTAATACATGTTGTACATCGCATTCATTGGATAGCTCATGCCGATCCCAATCTGAATCGGCGTGGCGGTCTCCTCATCGGTGTGGCCATAATCCCGCTTGATGTTCCACCAGCTTACACCGGTTTGCCAGACCTCATCGCCATCGAGGTTGTTGTGGAAAGTATCGTGCAGTCCGATGAAGGTTTCCTTGCCGTACATTTTTTTACCGAGGTCGTACATGGTTGCTTCAATTCCGAGTGTGGCACTCCTTAGCAGCGTCATGTATTCGTTGATGGCTTTCATCCTGACACCAGGATTCCCGGCAGGGGCATATCGCATGTCGAAGAGGATGCTTCCCAGTTCCATTCCCTTGTTGGCATCCATTTTTTTGGCCATGCCTATCGAATAGAGCCGTTCACGGAAGAGGTCACCCGTGCTTTTCAGGATGGGCTGTCTGGCGATTTTCAAGTTTTTGTATTCATCCAGTCCGATGCCGTCGAAAGGGATATCCGCATAGGCTTTGAATCCTTCCACGATCATCGATTTGGCCTGATCGGAGAAGTTGCTGCAGGAGTCGTAATAATGCTGGGTAAGAATGTAAACCGTGTATCCTTTCAATTTGCTCCCGGCATCGATGGTCAGGTCAACCTGGTTGATCGTCGACTGCACCTTGGCACTTTCTGTGATTTCCTGCAAAGAGGAGGGATCATAAAATCCCTCGGCGGTCTTTTTAAAGGCATAGATTTTAAACAGTTCACTCTTCAGGAGCGATTTCATATCTCTGGCGCCTTTTGCCTTTACACTGTAACTTGCCCGGCCGTTTGCATCCAGCTTGACTTCGCCCTCCTGAATCAGCCGATCCGTATTTTCGATGGTGGTACCGAAATCCCTTTTCCACAACTGCAATCCGATTTTCAATCCTTTCTGATGGGCATAGGCAACCAGTTTTTCAAAAATGGGATGCATCGTCGGAACATCGTAGAAATTGCATCCGTTTCTTTCCGTTAGGAAGATGAGGGTGTATTTGCTCTGAAGGGCAAACGTGTCAATCTTGCCCTTGTACCTTTCCTCCGGCACCATGTTGGCCGCAAAAAACCAGTAGGCCACCTGGGGATGGTTGACATTATCAAACGATGCCACATAATTTGTTTTGATCTCTTTCGCCTGGACAGTGAACTGTATCCCAACGACGAAACAGAACATTAAAAATCCTAATTTTCTCATAGTTATTTAGTTAGCAATCGTTTTATTTCTTTTCACAGGGGAACAGTCCTGAGATTCCTTCCAACTTATGTTTTAACAAATTCTAATAGACGTTATCCCCTCCGGCTGCCTTGAAAAGGCCAAAATTGGAGAGGGCAGGTGTGTTGTTGGCCTCCCGAATATTGATCCGGATCTTGCTCCCTGCGATCGGAGTAATGCGCAGAAGCCTTTTAAATCCGATACTCGTGCCGCTAGCGATGGTCTGCCAGCCACCAGCGTGCAGAAGTTGCAGGTCGAAGGAGGCAATTCTTTGTCCGAGACGAACGGGTTCCTGCAACAGGATGCGATCAAATTTTTTGGTGCTGTCGATGGCGATTTCCAGTGAGGCCTGCCGCTTGTCGCCGGCTGCAGCCCAATAACTCTCCGGATTGCCGTCTGTCATATTTCCAGGACTGAATTTCCCTGAATTGGAGAAAACAGAAGTAGCCGTTACCTTCGCATTCGCCACCAGATTGTCTTTGAAGGTCTTGTCGAGGATTTCCCTGAAATTCTTCATGGAGGCCACATCTTTTTCTGCAAAAAGGCCATCCCTGTTGGGAGGAATGTTGAGCAGGAAAACGGCATTCCTTCCCACCGATTTGTAGTAAAGATCCACCAGTTGGGAGGGGGTCTTGAAATTATCATCTTCCCTGGCATGGTAGAACCATCCCGGCCGGATGGAGACGTCACACTGACCAATCACCCACGAAGTTCCATAATAATCTCCTCTGTTCAGATAGTCAGAATCCGCATCGCCAACGGCAACTTGGGTCCTGTCGAGCATGCTCCAGCAGGTCTCTCCCGCGATGCCCCGTTCATTCCCAATCCAATGGATATCCGGGCCGGCATCTGAGAAGATCAGCGCCTCCGGCTGAAGCCTGTACACGATCTCCTGAATCTCTTTCCAGGGATAGTAGGATTTTTTGTCAATTTTCCTGATCTCTTTTGCTCCACCGTAGTAACCGTCGCCACCGTTTGCACCATCAAACCAGACTTCAGAAATCTTGCCATAATTGGAAAGAAGCTCCCGAAGCTGATTTTTGTAATAGGTGAGGTATGCCGGCGTGGAATAACCCGCATGGTTCCTGTCCCAGGGGGAGAGGTAGAGCCCTGCTTTGATGCCGTATTTGGTACAGGCTTCAGTAAACTCCTTCACGATATCCCCTTTGCCGTTTTTATAGGGACTGTTTTTGATCGAATGTTCCGTGTAGGCACTCGGCCAAAGACAGAATCCATCGTGGTGTTTGGCGGTCAGGATCAGCTCCTTGATTCCGGCATCCTTAGCGGCTTTTACCCACTGTTCGGCATCCAGCTTCTTCGGATCGAAAAGGGCAGGGGACTCGTCACCATACCCCCACTCCTTGTCGGTGAAGGTATTCATGTTGAAATGGATGAAACCCACCACTTCCATGGACTGGTAGTTCAACTGCTTTTGGGAGGGAACCACTTTGTTCGGCTGGATATCAGACTGGCTGTAGCCTGCATGAGAGAATAATAGCAGGGCGAGAATTGCAGGCAGGTATTTCATGGCAATGATGGATGATGAATGATTATTGAATTTCAAGACCTATTTTTTTAAGGGATTTGTCGTCAGATGATCCTCCATAGAGCAGTTCATACTTACCAGGAAGGATCTCAAATTTTTGTGTCTGGTCGTTGAAGGAGTTGAAAGCTGCGGGGGCCAGCACAAAACTGACTTTTTGTACCGCTCCGGCTTTCAACGAAACCCTCTTAAAACCCCTCAATGCCTTGAGTGGACCGTTGGGATCGTTTGGATTGCGGAGATAAATCTGAACTACCTCGTCGCCTTCACGTTTTCCCGTGTTTTGCACCTCGATGGCCAATTTGACGCTGTCGCTTTTGCAGATCACAGCTTTAGAAAGTTTGGCCGATTTGTAGGCGAAGCTGGTATAGCTTAGTCCATAACCGAAAGGATACAAAGGTGCCTGGATCATGTAGCGATAGGTGCGGCCCTTCATGGAATAATCCTCAAAGGCAGGCAGCTGGTCGATGCTTTTGTAAAAGGTTACGGGCAGTCGGCCGGCGGGATTGTAGTCCCCAAACAGGATATCTGCCACAGCGGTTCCGGCAGCTTCTCCTCCGTACCAAGCATTGAGGATAGCGTCCACATTTTCTTCTTCCCAGTTCAAAGCCAGGGCGCTTCCGGTGCATACGATATCCACGACCGGTTTGCCTGTTGCCTTGAGTGCTTTAACCAATGCTTTCTGGACGGCGGGAACCTCGATGTTGGTCCGGTCTCCTCCCTTGAATCCTTCGTTGGTTACCTTCATCTCTTCACCTTCCAGTCGGGGAGAAATGCCGCCGATGAAGAGGATCACCTCTGCATTTTTCACTTTTGAAACTGCCAGATTCAGGCTGTCGGCAATGACCTCCCCTGTATGGCTGCATCCTTTTACGTAGATGACCGTTGCATCTGGCATCTTATTTTTGATCCCCTGTAGGAGGGTGATCGTCTTGGAAGGAAATCCATTGTAATTGGCCCACAACATCGTGGAGTCGTTTGCATTCGGTCCCACCACGGCAATGGTTTTGATTTTTTTGCTCAGCGGCAGCGTGTTATTCTTGTTTTTCAGCAGGACCATGCTCTCCCTGGCCATCTTCAGGGCCTTGTCCCTGTGTTCTTGGCAATCGACTACGCTGTAGGGAATTTTTGACCATTTCACCAGCTCGTCGGGATCGAACATACCCAGTTCAAACCTTCCCTTGAAGAGTCTCCGAAGGGAAACATCGAGTTGACTCTCCTTGATCAGCCCTTTCTGAATAGCATCGGAAAGGCTCTTGTAGCTGCTTCCACACTCCACATCGGTGCCATTCAAGACTGCATCAGCGGAAGCGGTAGGGGCATCCGGGTGGGTGTCGTGGCGAGGTGTTTTGGCATCAATCCTCCAAAAATCATCGATGGCTCCGCAATCTGATACCACGATTCCCTTATAACCCCATTGATTTCTTAAAATATCAACCAGAAGTTTGTCGCTGCCGCAGCAGGGTTTGTCTTCAAAACGGTTGTAGGCGCACATCACCTGCTGCACGTTTCCTTCCTTCACCAGGGTCTCGAACGCCGGAAGATAGGTCTGCCACAAATCGCGGTCACTCACCCGGGCATTGAAGCTGTGTCGGCTTGGCTCCGGACCGCTGTGCACGGCAAAATGTTTGGCGCAGGCAAAACTCTTGAAATAGGTTGGATCGTCTCCCTGTAACCCTTTCACGGCGGCCACGCCCATTCTGGAAGTTAAAAAAGGATCCTCACCGTAAGTCTCCATTCCTCTTCCCCAGCGCGGATCGCGAAAGATGTTGATGTTGGGGGTCCAAAAAGTAAGGCCCTTGTACCTGTCGAATTTCTTCTCCTTCTGGTAGCTGTGGTATTTGGCGCGCGCCTCGTCGCTGATGACGGTAAATGTTTCGAACATCGCCGGCTCGTCGAAGGTGGCAGCCAGTGCGATGGCCTGCGGAAATACGGTTGCCAGTCCGGTTCTCGCTACGCCGTGAAGCGCTTCGTTCCACCAGTTGTAGACAGGGATACCAAGCCGCTCAATCGCAGGTGTCTTGTCCATCATCTGCATGATTTTCTCCTCCAGGGTCAATCTGCCCAACAGATCATCGATCCGCTTCTCATTGGATAAATGGGGATCCCGGAAGGGTAGGTTCTGCGTCTGACCATTTGCAAAAAGAACGGTCAGTAGGGCAAAGACAGTAATCAACATTTTCTTTTTCATCTGTTTTTCGTTTGGTAAATCATACGTAAATATCACACGTAAATCATAGAATATCAAATCGTGTGTATGAAATTCGCAAAAAGATATTTACGCCGCCTTTTGCGGGCTTTGAACCAGCTTGTTTTATTTGGCAGCCGCATTATCTTCAACCATTTTAAGAAGGACCTTGTCACTCCACTCCTGGCAATGACCGGCCAGTGGCGTAAAGGATATTTTTGCATCCGATTTCGGATTTTTGGTGCTGTCCAGGTACATTTTCAGGAACCGGGTGGCTACGTTCGAGTACAATCCATCCGCATCGCCGGTCCAGATCCATATCTTGCCCTGCAATTTTGGACCAAGGGTCGACCAGTTTTTCTCCAGCACCTTTTTCAGATCGTATTTCTCCCATTGAACGGCAATGGTGTGATCGATCTTCCCGGTTACGGGGTCAAACATCAGGGATGGAAGTCCGTCGGCACCTTTTGGACCAAAGACGGCATTGTAGGCACCAAACTGACCTCCAGAGATTCTGTAATCTCCATTTCTGCCGGATGTATTTTCTGCGGATATCCACTCTTTCATCGAATAGGTGGGTTCATCGTAGATGGTTCGCTTCCCGGGTTGCAGGTATCCGAATTTGTTGTAAAAAATGGAGGAATCCTGATAAATATCTATTAGTCCGTAGTGGGAGAAATCGACCGGATCCGGACTGTACGACCAGGTGCCGTCGAAGAAGTCGGGGTAGAAAATTTGCAGACCCAGAGAGACCCATCCTCCTGTTGAATAGCCGGTGAGAAACCGCATTTTGGTGGCAGGATTGTAGTGCACCAGTTTTTCAATTTCCGGAATCAACTCCTCCGTCAATGCCTTCCCGCATGGACCGTTGTTCTCAGAGTCCACCTGGTAGGTATCTCCGTAAGGACCCTGCGAATCCAGATAAACGTAGATCACCTGAGGGGCGTCATCGGTAAACCACCAATCCGTGAACTCCTTGTTGTTTATGTGGCCATTCACGGCATTGTATCTTCCGTTCAATCCCGGTGCACGGTAGCAAATGGGATAATTTTTACCAGGATTTTTGAAAAAGCCCGAAGGGAGCAGAATGGATGCCTTCAGAAAGCGCGCTCTTCCAGAAAAATCCGAGAGTAGTTTGCTTTTGATCACCACCGATTTCACGAATGGATGATCAATGATCTCAACGGGTGGGATTACTTTGTTCAGGGTCAGTTTCAATTTCGCGTTTGGTGTAAGCACAACGGAATCGACATTGCTGTACAAATTTCCTGGTACGTTTTCCTGTCCGTCGTCCTTGTTTTGCTTGTAGACGGCCTGGTAATAATACTTCTCCGCAGCAAGCGGCAGGTTCTTTTCCGTCGTGAAAATCAGGATATTTTTGGTCCGTGAATCGAATTCTACCGGAACTGAGCCGGCCCAGTTGGCAGGTGTCAGGCCAATGACCAATTCTGATTTGAGGCGCGGCTCTTTTTCTCTCTGTTTGGTCAGGTGAAGCAAGATTCTGCCCCCTTGTTCAAAGGATTTTTTTACCTCTGCGGAGACCGAAATTTCGACCTTCGAAAAGGGAATTTCCTGGGCCTTTGCACCACTGAATACGATGCTTAGAAGTAGTAGTAAAGTAATTGTCTCTATTTTTTTCATTTTCAAAATTATTTTGTGACTGGAAAACAATAAAAATCAATCGCAGCGTATTACGCAGAGAAAATCCCGCCTTTAAATTCAGCGGTTCTCAGCGCTCTTTGCGGTTAAATTATTGTTTTTCACTTTTCATTTTTCACTTATAATTGAATAACCTGCGTGAGCCGAATGTCTTCAGAAGAAGCACCCACCATGATGGTATAAATGCCTTTCGGTGTGACGAATTTGTTCAGGGTTTCATCCCAGTACCGAAGTTGCGCTTTTTCCAGGGGAATCGTCACCGTCTCGGTTTTTCCCTTCTTCAGGTGGATGCGCTGAAAACCCTTGAGCTGTTTGATGGGCATCGGCAAATCCATTTGTGGTAATTTAACATAAAGCTGCGATACCTCATCGCCATCCAGCTTTCCTGTATTCTTCAGGTTAAAACTTATGAGGATGTTGGACTCCTTTTCCTGTATCATCAGGTTGCTGTAGCCGAACCGGGTATAGCTTAGTCCATGCCCGAAGGGGTAGAGCGGTTTTCCCTGAAAATACTGGTAAGTGCGTCCCTTTGCGATGTCGTAATCATCGAAGGCGGGTAGATCATTCATGCTTTTATAGAAGGTAAGCGGCAGCCTTCCTGCAGGATTGTAGTCACCAAACAGCACCTCTGCCACGGCCGTTCCGCCCTGTTCTCCGGGGTACCAGGCGTCGACTACGGCCGGGATGTGGTCGTTGATCCAGCCGATGGCCAGCGAACTCCCGGCTACGAGCACCACTATGGTGTTTGGATTGGCCTTTTGGATGGTTTGAATGAAGACCTGCTGATCCTTCGAAAGCTCAATCGACTCGCGGTCCTGGCCTTCACTCTCGAAATTCCGGTTCATACCCAGGACAGCTACGGTCAGTTCACAGCTTTTGGCACATTTGATTGCCTCGGCGAATAGGGAAGTGAAATCAGTCGTCACCTGCGGTGTTTTCCAGTAGAGTTTTGCCGTCGCGTCCCGTTTGACGAAGTAATCGGCCGTCACGTCGTACTCCTTGCCGGCCTCCAAATCAAGATCGGCGAAATCGGTTTTCGTGGCTTTCCTTTTCCAGGAGTCGAGCACCAGCTTGCCATCGACTGTCAGGCGGCAGCCATCGTGTGCGAGGAAGCCGATCGAATATTTCCCGGAGATGGTTGGCTTGAGTTTTCCGCTCCAGCGAACGGAAAAATTGTTGGCAGGCAGGAAGGCATCGGGCGCCTGGTTGGCAGGCTCCAGGTTGATGTTCTCTTCCTGGCGGGTTTTGGCCTCGCCTTCGAGGGTCATGTTTCCGAAATAGGAGGCCTTCATTCCTTTGGGAAAGAATCCTTTTGAGATTAGCTCATACCCCTCCAGTCCGTTGACGGGCTGCCAGGGGGCATAGGTGATCCGCACCCGGTTCCCTACCTTGTTTTTGATTCCCTGCAGGATCGAAACGGGTTCTCCTACCGGGACTCCGCTGTAGTCGCCAAACTCGGTATTGGCGGCATTGATACCCACCACCGCGATGGATTTTACTTTATTCAGGTTGATAGGAAGCAGACCATTGTTTTTCAGCAGCACCATGCTCTGGCGGGCTGCCTCCAGGGCCAGGGCCTTGTGTTCGGGCGAGCCGACGATGGAAGGTGACAATTTGTTGTAGGGATTCAGTGAGGGGTCGTCGAACAATCCCAGTTTCATTCTGGCGCGCAGCACCCTGAAAGCTGCCGTGTCGATGTCGGCCCTTGAGATCATCCCCAGATTATAGGCATTCAGAAGGGGCTGTTTGTAGACATCGTCGCCGCACTCCAGATCCAGTCCGGCCTTAAGGGCGACCATTGCCGCAAGCTCTTTCGTTTTCACGTAATGATGTGAGGAGACCAGGTTTCCTACCCCCCCGCAATCGGAGACCACGTAGCCGTTGAAGCCCCATTCCTGGCGCAATACTTTGGTCAGTAGCCAGGGATTGGCCGAGGAGGGCAACCCGTTGATGGCGTTGTAGGAGGCCATGATGGAGGCGCATTTTCCCTCTTTCACGGCGGCTTCGTAAGCCGGCAGGTAATATTCGCGGATCGACCTGACGGGGATTCTGGCATCGCACATGAAGCGGTTGTGCTCTTCGTTGTTGGCGGCAAAATGCTTGGGCGTGGAGACCACTTTCAGGTAATGCGGATCATTTCCCTGCAAACCCTTTACAAACTGCACGGCCAGCACGCCGGCCAGGTAGGGATCTTCGCCATAGGTCTCGGGAGTACGGCCCCAACGCGGGTCACGGGCCATGTTGATGGTGGGCGACCAGAAGGTGAGCAGGTCGTTGAAATGGAGGGTCTGTTTCTTTCCCTGTTCCAGTTCGTTCCAGCGGGCACGAGCCTCATCGGAAATGACGGAGGCAATTTGAAAGTGCAGGGCAGGATTCCACATGCTGGCCAGGGCGATCGCTTGCGGAAATACCGTGAATTTACCCGGACGAACGATGCCGTGCAGCGCCTCGTTGCCGTGAAAATATTTTTCAATTCCCAGACGTGGGATGCCGGGCGAGCTGGCGATCAGCAGACTTACCTTCTCCTCAACCGTCAACCGGCTGAGCAGATCGTTGACCCTTAGCTCCGTGGAAAGTGCCGGATTCTTGTAGGGCAACTCCTGATTCTGGGACTTTCCCGGCAAGATTAAAAGCGTAAATGCGAGAATGAATGAAATAAATATGGTTCTGCTCATTATGATGGATTTAATGCTGTAATTTTTCTTCAACTCCCCAGTTTTTATTAGGCTGATTTCCCAGGCTTAGTTCGAGCCTTCCCCCTTTCATGATATCCCGGTAATCCAGCCAGCATTTGTTATACGGTTTACCGTTTAATCTGGCAGACTGGATATAAATATTTTCCGGGCTGTTGTTTGTGGCAACAATGGAAAAGATCTTGCCTAATCCAACCAGAATATCAGAACGGTCGAAGGTCGGACTGGTGATTTCGAAACTGGTTTCACCCGGGCATACCGGATGGATTCCGCAGGCCGACAGCACATACCAGGCCGACATCTGACCCACATCTTCATCGCCGATCAGTCCGTCGACAGAATAGGCCTTTTCGCAAATGAACCGTACCCATTTCTGGGTTTGCCAGGGTTCGCCCAGGCGGTTGTAGAGATAGGGTACGTGGTGAACCGGTTCGTTGGAGTGGTTGTAGTATTCGTTCCACTGGAAATCGGCAGGTGTTTTCGCAAAGAAATTGTTCAAATCGGCAATGACAGCCTCTTTTCCGCCCATCAGGTTCGTCATCCCCGGAATGTCGTGCGGGACAAACCAACCCTGTTGGTAGAGGTTTGATTCCACGCAGCCATAGCTGAATTTCAACCTTCCGGTAGCAGGCCATGGAAGGTAGCTGCCATCGGCAAGTCGCGGACGAAAACTGCTGTGCTCCTTATCAAAGATGTTTTTGTAGGAATTGGATCTTTCCCGGTAGGTTGGTTCGTCCACTTTTTTGCCCATTCGTCGGGCCAGTTCCGCGAGGCACCAATCGCTGTAGGCATACTCAAGGGTTTCAGAAACGGATTTGGGGGAATAGCCCAGGGTGCCGTTCCCAAATTTCTCGCAGCTGTTTTTGGCCATTTGGAAGGCCTTTTCGGTATTGTAGCCCCGGATCCCTTTTGCGTAGGCATCAGTCAGCAGCGAAACAGCCGGATTGCCTACCATGCATCCGCTGTAGGCATTTAGAAACTCCCAGCGTTCGAGGTAGTTCTTGCCGCTCTCGTCGGCCAGGGTGACGAGCGAGTTCACCAGGTCGTTCACCATTTGTGGATTGATGATCGTCTGCAGTGGCATCTGACTCCGGAATACGTCCCATCCGCTGAAAATGGTGCGCTTGGTGAAGGTGTCGGTATGATGGATTTTTTTGTCGCCACCCACATAGTTGCCATCCACGTCGGTGAAGGCACGGGGGTCGATCATGGTGTGGTATAGTGCGGTGTAGAAGATCTCCTTCTGCGTCTCGCTTTTGGATTGGATGGTGATTTTTCCCAATGCCTTGTTCCACGATTCGCGGGCAGTTTCGTGGGTTTTGCCGAAATCCCAGCCTGCAATTTCGCTCTGCAGGTTTTTCTCCGCTCCTTCGATGCTGACAAAGGAGATGCCAGCCTTGAGCAACACCTGCTCCCCTTTTTTTGTCGGAAATTCGGAGTAGAATCCAATGTGTTTGCCTTCGAATTCGGAAACGTTGGGGATGATTTTCGCGTTGGCAATGATTTGCTGGTAAGATTCTTTTTCAACATCCTGCCGCTTTCTCTGTGCTCCTTCCGGGATAGCAGCACTCCAAACACCATAATTTTTCAGCGGTTTTGAAAATTGGGCATAAAAATAGACAGTGTAGTCGGGGTGACCACTTCCGTTGCCCCAGCCGCCCCCTTCGGGTGTGCATTTCATGAAGCCGCAGATCGTGTGGTCGTCAATCAATTTCACCTGCTGAAGTGTCGAGGTGCCGCCCACCCTTCTGGCCAGGTCGATCTGGATGCGCGACTGCCCGTTCTCCGGGAAGGTAAACCGCAGGATGCCGCTGTGCGGCGCGGCTGTCATTTCGGCATGAATCTGGTAATCAGTCAGGAACACCTCGTAAAATCCGGCATTAGCCTTTTCGCTATTTTTATCGAAACCGGAACGGTATCCCTTGATGGAGGAGCCCTCTTTACCGGAGGAAGTTTTCAGCGCGCCGGTGGTAGGCATGACCAGAAAATTTCCCAGATCTCCGTACCAGCCCACCCCACTCATCTGGGTAAAGGCAAATCCCTCTATGGAAGTATGTTCGTGGCTGTAGCCGGAACCATTGTCTCCACCGGTGATGGTGTTCGGACTCACCTGGACCATCCCGAAAGGAGTGGCTGCACCGGGGAAGGTCTTACCCCAGTCGAAAGGCGGCTGGCAACGGGTGCTGGCGCCGATGAACGGATTGACATAATCGGCAGTCGCTTTGTCGGCTCTGGTTTTTGTTTGGGATTGAACCATGTTCCCCAAAGGCAAAAGCAGAAGGAAGTTCAAAGTAAAGAAAAGCAGTATTTTAAGCCGGTAAGAACAAGGTAATCCGGCAAAAATTTTCCCTGCAATTGCCTGCATTTTCTCAATGCATCGTGCGATTATTCTGGTTCGTGTCATGAATGGAACTATTCCGTGTTAAATTACAAATCAAAGTTGAATTTACGGATGCCTCAGGATACCTTTTTCCTCGCTCACCGGCATTTTCAGGTTTTTCGTGACGATTCCCGAACTGTTGTTGAAATAGAGGATGGGCAGCTCCTTGGCCGTTGGGATGGAGACGCCCGACAATTCGATTCCCTTCACGTCATCCACGACGAAGGCCGGACGAAAATCTTCCTGGAGGTAGCTCACAGTCACGTTGATCATTTTGATCCCCTCGGCGTGGCGGAGGTAAAAACCCCAGGCAGGCAACTCGCCGAACATCGAGAATTCAGGGTAACCGGTTTCATTTTCAGGAATGGCAGTGATGTCGCTGAGCGGAATAAAGGCAATATCCTTGTTGGCGGCACCGCCGTAGGTGATCTCAATGTTTTCGAGGGTAACATCCTGTACCGGGTAATCTGGAAGGCCCACGATGGAAGAGGGCACCAGGTTGTAAGGCAGATAGGGATGACCGTAGATGTGGAAGTGGGAGGGTCGACTGGGCATCTTGTCCTCTCCCGGACGGAGGTGATCGGGCGGTCCTTCTATCGGATATCCCTGATCAGGTTTGAAAAGCGGTATCTCTGCCTTCACGTTTGCGATGTAAATGCCTTTCACGGTCCCAACAGGACCTGTCTTATTCCGGTGTCCGCGACGGATGAAGATGGCATTGCCTGTATTTTTGGCCAGTACATTTTGAATGTCGATGTTTTCGCAGATACCGCCGTCGACAGATTCAATGGCAATGGCCGAACGGTAGGTATCGTACACGTAGAGATTGCGAACCTTGATGTTCCTGAATCCGCCGGATCCGGCTGTTCCCAGTTTGAAGCCGTTGGCACTGGAGCGTACCGTGCAGCTGTCGATCAAGATGTTCTCACAAAGTAATTTAGGATTGGAGGATTTCAGACAGATGCCGTCGTCGGAGGCATTGATGAAGCAATTGGTGATTTTCACATTCTTGCTGTCTGTCACGTCCAGTCCATCGTTGTTCCAGTAGGCAGTACTCTGGACAGTGATTCTGTGGATGACTACATCGGTGCAGGAGTTGTAGTCCTGTACCCAGT
>Ga0209697_10002367_pt1 | contig 27332 bp, 25 predicted proteins | sample AliMusrvi5mmetaG_FD_184115 | JGI IMG/M metagenome (GOLD analysis project Ga0209697, IMG submission 184115) | Freshwater lake bacterial and archeal communities from Alinen Mustajarvi, Finland, to study Microbial Dark Matter (Phase II) - Alinen... | ecosystem: Environmental > Aquatic > Freshwater... | reverse complement strand
CGGAGTTAATGAAATCTCAAAAGGAGGTCATCAACCATCCTTTTTGGAACATGATGAATATCGTGGCCATCCCTGAAGTAGCGAACTGAATCATCCCCTGAAATCTGGTCAATAACAACGGTTTCCAGTGGCTTTCCGAGAGCAATGGCCATGAGAATTGCATACGTTTCAGGAATCTTCAGCAACTCCCGTATTTTTTTACGATCAAGAGATGCAACAATGCATCCGCCAATACCTGATGCTGTCGCTCCTAGAAGAAGAGTCTGTGCGGCAATACCGCTGTCACACGAAAATTCAGTGCTTATTGACAGGTCACCGAGCATAACGATATAAGCCGTCGGGCGCTCTCCTTCCATCGGACCCGGCCAATCGGCAAGATAACCGGCCCAGGAAAGAAAGGGGAAAAGGGCTGCAACTGCGGCCGGGTCACAGACAGAAATATATTTCAGTGGCTGAAGATTTTTTGCCGATGGGACATAGCATGCAAGCTCAACAAGATCGCGCACCGCGTCTTCAGTAACTTGAACACCACTGTCAAACCTCCGGTAACTCCGGCATTTCGTTACTAGATCCCTGAAATGCATGATGTTGTACTATTAAGAGGTTTCGCCCCAGGCCGCGTCAGTATATTTCCGCAGCTCTTCCCACTTGCCACTCCCTATCCACTCGGCAATATAATCCACGGTTTTTGCATAATGCAAGGGTTCTCTGGATGGCTTTTGAAGCCAGTCGGCAAGAACGGCAACGTCAAGACTATGAGTTGCCATACCATACCCAAGCTGCTCCATTGCAAGAGCGTTTGACTGCTGCTCAATCTGGCCATCGAGAGGCCTGAGCAGCAGCTTCTTTCCAAGATGAAGCGCTTCTCCGGGAAGCTCAAATCCCGCATTGCAGACAACACTGCTGGACTCCTTGAGATCATGAAGAAACCCTGCACGGGAGTAGCCCCTGAAATGGAGATGACCTTCATCACGACTCTCTGTCACCTTGCCATAGATATAAAACTCATATCCTTCGCTTGACTGAAGAAAAGCAGTAACATCCTCCACCTCTTCAAATGGCAGATAGACAAGAATCTTCTCTTTAATAACGACTCCGGAATTATCGGCATAGAGCGAGTCGGGAATAACCGGAGGAAAAACAGGCTGATTGAAATTATTCCAGTGAAGCCCTGCATTATAACGGGCAGGAGCAAAATTCAGCAAGGTATATTTTTCAAACATATTCCCTCTCGCAACAGGAACATTGTATCGGAAGGCATACTGATGACCGAACCCCAGGGATGGAATGTTTCTTATTCGAGCCACCGTAGATGTTATGGGATCAAAATCGGTAATAATCAGGTCGGTCCCTGCAGTTTCAAGCATCAGAATATCCGTCATAAGACGAACAAGATCAAGCTGAAACATCGTCTCTATGTAGTCCAGCTTACCCTTAAAGGTAACCAGAGTCATGCCTTTCATCACCCGGTATGGCTCAAATATTTCTACCTCTCTCAGATCCTCTTCTTTTCTCCCACTGATGATCACATCAACATCGTGACCGTCCGACTTAAGCTTTCTAACAAGCTCCCGGCTACGGCTGATATGGCCATTTCCCGTTCCTTGAACTCCAAAAAGGATCTTCATACGATTTCAGGACTGGATCTTAAGATTGGCATACTGCACCATCAAGGTCTTCTCACCCGTATTTCGAAACGTTATTCTGACTTTCTGCTTGGAACCGGTTCCCTGCACATCCAGCACAGTTCCCGGACCAAAAAGAGCATGATGCACCATCGTTCCTGCACGAAGTCCAGACTTTGAGAGATTCGACTTGTCAGCGGCAGCAGAAGGAGATGATGGAGCTGCCATTTTTGGCTGATACCCCCTTGATGAGGATAACCCCGCACCGGCTGGCTTTTCCTTCTCCGGACGATCTGAAAGCAATATCCCACCCTCTGTCTGAATGATAGAAGCATCAATTTCACCGATAAACATCGATTTTAAGCAGTAATGCTGCTGACCGTACTGATAGCGGCTCTGCGACCATGAAAGAAATATCTTCTCCTGTGCCCTGGTGACTGCAACATAAAAAAGCCTTCGTTCCTCCTCAAGCTCATCAGGCTCATAGCAGTGCAAAGGAAAAAGCCTCTCCTCAAGACCGGTCACGAATACCACTGGAAACTCAAGCCCTTTGGCTGCATGAACCGTCATCAAGGAGACGTAATTATCAGAATCCTGCGTCTCTTCATAGTCTGAAGCAAGAGAGATATTTTCAAGAAAATCCCCAAGCGAACCGTTATCAGGATTGTGGTCTGAAAAATCCCTGGCCATTGAAAGAAGTTCCTGAAGGTTTTCATTCCGGGCCAGCGAGTCAGGAGTGTTTTCCGCCTGCAGCAGCAGTGGAATAGAGGTCAGATTGAACAGCTCACTCAAAACGTCGTAAACGGTCCCGCTCTCTGCCAGGTCCTTAAGCGCTTCAATGACAGTGCTGAATGAACGGAGAGCTGTTACAAGGCGCGCCTGAAATCCACCCTCTTCAGCCCGTCGTATGGCATCATAGAAGCTGATCCCATTCTCCTCAGCAAATTCCTTCAGCTTTCCGATACTGACATCACCGATTTTCCGAGGAGGAAAATTTATTATTCTCAACAGCGATTCGCCATCACGCTCGTTAAGTATGAAGCGAAGATAGGCAACCGCATCCTTGATTTCCTTACGCTTGTAAAACGATACACTTCCAAAAATCTTATACGGGATTTTATGCTGTCGCATGATATCCTCAAGCACCCTCGACTGCGCATTGGTCCGGTAAAAAACAGCAAAGCTCCTATACTCATAGTTCTGCTTCAAGCGCATCGTGCGTATATGCTCTCCAACTTTTTCAGCCTCGTTACGTTCATTGTATGCCTCAATAAGCGTCAGAGGCTCACCCTCGTTCCGATGTGAAATCAACTCTTTTTTTATCTGCCGCTGGTTACGGCTGATCACACTGTTTGCCGCCTTGAGGATGGTTCCTGTACTGCGATAATTTTCAACAAGCTTGAACGTCAGAGCATCATGATAGTCATCCTGAAAATTAAGAATATTCGAAATATCAGCACCCCGCCAGGAATAAATCGACTGGGCATCATCACCGACTACAAAAATATTCCGGTGCTTTGCCCCAAGCATTTTAGCAACGAGATATTGCGCCTTATTGGTATCCTGATACTCATCAATCATGATATAACGGAAAGAGTCCTGCAACTCGGCAAGTATTTCCGGATGGGCATTAAAAAGTTCAAGCGGCTTGATCAAAAGATCGTCAAAATCAAGCGCATTGTTTTCCTTGAGTTTTCTGGAATAAAGTTCGTAGATCTGCGATGCCTTCTGCTGGTTATAATCCGAAGCATTGCTATGAAACTCGGCAGGAAGAATAAAGCTGTTTTTTGCCCTGCTTATCATCCCCTGAACCGTATTGACGGGGACTGAATCAACAGAGATATTGAGTTCAACCATTGACTGCCGGATGAGACTTTTACTGTCATCCGAATCAAAAATCGAAAAGTTTCTATCGTAACCGATCAGGTCAATGTAATTGCGGAGAAGACGCGCAAAAACAGAATGAAACGTCCCGATCCACAAGCCGCTTGAACTCCCCTTATGCAACAGGGTATCTACCCGATGCCGCATTTCACCTGCAGCCTTGTTGGTGAAGGTCAGCGCAAGAATATTGCCGGGGGCAATCCCCTCATTATTTATAAGATATGCGATGCGATAGGTAATAACCCTTGTCTTGCCGGAACCGGCACCCGCAAGCACCATAACCGGGCCTTTTGTAGCGATTACAGCATTGCGCTGCACTTCATTGAGATCTATTAAAAAATCGGTCAAAACTTCTAAACACCAGTTAACAGTTAGAGCGCCTCCAACCAGTCCTGCCTGCGCAAAAATATCCAGTGGGAATTTCGCATAACTTTACCCGTTTTACAAATCACGGAGCACCGGAAGCATTGAACCCCTTATCGAAGCTACCCATTTCGGGTTTTTAGCGCCCTCGCTGCTTCTTTTGAGTTTAAGAGTTGCTATATTTGACCGTAACCCTTTATCCAATAAAACGATCCATCTAATGTTCCCTCTCGTTTACGAAATCAATACCAGAATCTGGCTGAAAAAACTAAGCAGAGAGCAGAACCGACCCGTTACCCTCGGCAACATCCCCGATGAGGAGTTCGCCTTCTTTTCGACCTGTGGGTTCGATTTTGTCTGGCTGATGGGCGTATGGCGACCAAGTTTATACAGCAAAGCTATTGCTACAGCACATCCGGGTCTTAGAACTTCGATCCTGGAGCACATTCCGCTGGTCACACCCGACGATATAGTATCATCTCCTTACTCCATTCCCTCATACACCGTCAATGAAGCTCTCGGCGGAAAAGATGAGCTGCTGCTATTTCGAGACAAGCTCAACCGCAGCGGCATAAAACTGATGCTGGACTTTGTTCCTAATCATCTCGCTCTCGACAATGAGTACCTCCCGGAACACCCTGAGTTTTTCATTCCGGTATCGATTGAAGAACAACGTCACGATCCGGGAACCGGCTTTGAATATATCAAGGGTGAATATCTGGCACACGGTAAAGACCCATACTTTGCGCCTTGGACTGATACCCTTCAGATTAATTACGCAAGGCCTGAAACGCACTTGATGATGACTGAAAACCTGCTGAGGATAAGCTCACTCTGCGATGCTGTACGCTGTGATGTGGCCATGCTTGTTCTTAAAAGCGTTTTCAACACCACATGGAGCAACCTCGGCGGCGCCATGACAAAAGAGTTCTGGGCCGACGCAATAAAGGCTGTCAAGCTCCGTCACCCAGGGTTTCTATTCCTGGCAGAAGCATACTGGAACAAGGAGTGGGAACTTCAGCAGCAGGGATTTGACTTTACCTACGACAAACCCTTCTACGACTACTTATGCAGTGCCCCTGTCAATGTTGAAAAGCTGTCGGGACATCTGACAGCAGATTGGGACTACCAGAAACATCTCTGCCGCTTTCTCGAAAACCATGATGAACCGAGAGCAGCTGAAGAGATCGGGCTCAACAACAACGCAGCCGCTCTGGTACTGCTGACTGCCCCGGGCATGCATCTGATCCATCAGGACCAGATGGAGGGTTTCCGCCAAAAAATTCCCGTCCAGCTTATCAGGCAGGCTCCTGAACCATCAAACAGCAGACTGGCAGCCCTCTTCAAAAAACTTTTCGTTCTTCAGAAAAACAGGGCCTTTCAGGAAGGCAATATCGAACGTCTTGACTTGAATGTTTCCAGCAACTCACACTGTCTGGGATTTCACCGGTTTACAAAAAAGGAACACGCCTTTGTTCTGGCCAATTTCAGCCCGACAGGAATTGCCTTAGAGTTCCGGCATCCCTCACTTGAACATATCGATATCGAAAAGCTCGACATCATCAGTACCGATACAAACAAAAAGAGTGACAATGTTCACTATGAAGACCAGATGATCCGGGTATCTCTCTCTCCTCATGAAGGAGTGGCAATAACCTTCTGAAAAAAGTAACTATAACTGTTTCATCCGATGCACTACATTACGAAGATTATCCCCGTTCAAACGACAAAACCGATTGAAATCATCGATATTACGGCTGAAGTATCTGATGCTGTCTCCTCATCAGGACTAAATCAGGGCCAGGTAATCGTTATAAGCCAGCATACGACAGCGTATATTAATATAAACGAAAAAGAGAATCGACTTCTTGAGGATATGGAGACCTTCCTCAAACGCTTTGCGCCAAGAGACGGCAATTACCTGCATAATCTCAATCCTGTTGATGGACGAGACAATGCCCATTCGCACCTGCTCGGGTTACTCATGAACGCATCTGAAACCATTCCCTTTTCTAAGGGAAAGCTTCTGGTCGGCGAGTGGCAGTCAGTGTTTTTTATAGAACTTGACGGGCCTCGCAAACAGAGAAATATCCTCCTTCAGATTTCCGGCATATAAAGAATGCCAAAAATAGGATTACATGGAACCGGAAAGCGTAAAGCATGGTTAAATATAGAGTATGCACTAAACCCTGAAGTTAAAAAGCTATGCACGATTCACTGCCGGTTCAAATCATTCAGCAAAAGTCACTTCTCTCTGATATCCACTCTCCGGATGATCTTAAACAACTCAGTATACCGGAACTTCAGACACTGGCGGATGAATGCCGTAAAGAGGTCATCAACCTTGTTTCAATAAACGGCGGTCACTTTGCATCAACCCTCGGCGTTGTTGAGCTGACGGTTGCACTCCATCATGTTTTCAGCACTCCGAAAGATAAAATCATCTGGGATGTAGGACACCAGGCATACGTGCATAAAATCCTGACCGGACGAAAAGATCAGATGCCGACAAACCGTCGCTACGGTGGACTTGCAGGTTTTCCTAAAACCAGTGAAAGCCCCCATGACGCATTCGGTACCGGCCATGCATCAACTTCTATTTCAGCAGCTGCCGGGATGGCTGCAGCAAGAGACCTTGCCGGCACTGACGAAAAGGTTATCGCCGTCATTGGAGACGGCAGCATGACTGGAGGCATGGCATTTGAAGCCATGAACCACCTTGGAGATCTGAAGAGTGATGTCCTCGTCATTCTCAATGACAATCAGATGGCTATTTCACCAAGTACAGGAGGCCTGAAAACTCATCTTGTCAACATCTCGCTGAATAAAACCTACAACAAAGCCCGTCAATTTATATGGTCGGCCATCTCTCTTTTCAACAATGACATGGGAAACAGGGCTAAAATTGCAGTTCGTAAACTTGAAGATGGAGTTAAAGCCGCATTGACTCCCGGCGCATTTTTTGAAGCGCTCGGATTACGGTATTTCGGGCCGATTGATGGCCATAACATGGAGCAACTCGTCAAGGCACTTAAAGAGATGCAGGAACTCCCCCATCCCAAACTGCTGCATATTGTCACAACAAAAGGAAAGGGATTCAAACCGGCTGAAGAAGATCAGAGCAAATGGCACGCTCACAGCGGTGGGTTCGACACAACTACAGGAAAATCCCTGAAAACAACTACCACGTCACTTCCTCCAAAATATCAGGAGGTATTTGGCGAAGCACTGGTTGAACTTGCCCTGAAAGATCCAAAAATCACTGCGATTACCGCTGCCATGCCAAGCGGAACATCACTTGATCTTTTCCAGAATGCCCTGCCAAAACGCTTTTACGATGTCGGTATTGCCGAACCGCATGCTGTCACCTTTGCTGCTGGCCTTGCAATTCAGGGATTCAAACCGGTATTCGCTATTTATTCCACTTTTCTGCAGCGCGCTTATGATCAGCTTTTTCACGATGTAGCACTCCAGAAACTGCATGTGGTTTTTGCTATTGACCGTGCCGGACTTGTCGGAGAGGACGGCCCGACTCATCATGGCGCATTCGACCTCTCCTATCTGCATGCCATTCCAGGGCTTGTTATCATGGCCCCTGCAAATGAACAGGAGCTTCGCGATATGCTCTACACCGCGCTCTATGATATTGAAGGACCTGTTGCAATCCGCTATCCGAGAGGGAACGGCACGGGTATTCCTTTGCAAAAAAACTTCAGTTCCATACCAATAGGAAAAGCGCAGATTGTACGGGAGGGCGGTGATCTGGCAATTCTCAGCATTGGCACCATGACTTCAAAGGCCCTTGAAGTGGCTGAGTCACTCAATGGTGACGGTATCAATGCAACCGTGGTTAATATGCGTTTTCTCAAACCTCTGGATACCGGCCTGCTTGAAGAACTTGCAGCCCGATCAACCCATTTTGTTGTACTTGAAGAAAACAGCCTGATCGGAGGACTCGGCAGTGCGGTAATCGATCACCTAAACTCCAGACGACTTTACCGCCCTGTTCTGAAACTCGCTCTGCCGGATGCATTTGTCACTCATGGAGCAATGAATGATCTCTTCAGGGAGATCGGCTTCGACACTCCAACAATGACCGAAAACATCAAGGTGTTTTATAAAGAGAACGGCAGGTGAAAAAGAGTGAGCAGTGCAAGCACGCCTCGTACTGAAAGATTGGCAAAAAAACCGGCAAGCAGATCATCAGCCATGATACCAAACCCTCCCGGCAGTCGCTGGGCGGAGTTGACAGGGCCGGGTTTTGCAATATCGAACAGTCTGAAAAAAGCAAGTGAAAGCAAAACGGGAACCACTCCTGCCGGCAGAGCCGCAAGTGCCAGCCATTGACCGGCCAGTTCATCAATGGTAACTATTGAAGGATCATTTCCATACTCCTCCTCCATAATTCTGCCTGTCCATATCCCCACAACAAGAGCGATTAGAACAAGCGAGAGAAGCAGCAGTGTGGAGTGGAGTGCCGGGATAAACACGTAAGCTATAACCGCGACAACACTTGTAACCGTGCCTGGAGCCACAGGGAAAAGACCGATTCCAAAACAGGTGGATAGAATTTTTGCAGCAAGAAGCTTCATGCTCTCACCGGCCCTCAAGAGGCTTTTGAAGATAAATCCGCCAATTGCTGACCAGATAGGATATGCCGGTGTAGACAGTAAAAACCGTGACTGCCAGCATGATATAGTTCAGATAACCTGAAACAAGAAAACGGCTGGTCATGACGGCAACACTGGCACCTGAAAAAGATGCCTCTTTCATCAAAATCAAGGCCATGATAACATAGACAAAGATATTCTGCACCAGTGTCTTATACTTTGCCTCGACGCTTGTAACAACCGGCCTGTTCTTGAATTCGGCATAGACCCTCAATGCTGTTACAACAACATCTCTGACAACAACGAGAATCACCATCCATAAACTGAGAAAGCCCATGCCTACATAAAGAAAAAAGGCTGCTGTAATGAGCAATTTGTCGGCCAGTGGATCAAGAAAAGCACCAAGACGGGTGGTAACACCATATTTCCTGGCATGGTAACCGTCATAAATATCCGTAAGGGAAGCCAGCACAAAAACAATGACCCCAAGCAACTTCATGTAGGGATCAACCTGAAGAAGAAGCCAGACAAAAACAGGCACAAGCAGTATGCGCAGCGCCGTAAGCTGATTGGGTATCGTCAAATATGTTTCGTTCTGCTCTTTCAATCCCTGCAGGATTAGTAGTTAAAAGCCTGTGATTTATCACCATGAGCATGGAGAGACCTTATTGGGCGTAAGATACAGTATTGCACTCTGTTTTTCAATGCACCAGCCTATCGTAAATAATAATAATTACTCCAGCTCGACAACTGTCACACCGGCACCGCCTTCTCCCCATTCACCGAGTCGAAAACTTTTTATAGAGCGGTGCTGCTGCAAAAACTCTGTTGTACGCTGGCGAAGAGAGCCGGTGCCTTTACCATGAACAATGGTTGCCGTATGAATCCTGTTAAACCTCATTGCATCAATAAAGCGCTCTATCTTCATTATTGCTTCGTCACCACTCAGGCCACGCAAATCAACTCTTGTTGACTCAACTTCCCCGGCTATAGCCGACCACGAACCTTTCGGCTTGGGCGTATCAGGCTTTTTGAGATTTTTTCTGGCCTGTGTTTTCGATGTTTTTTCAAGATTTTTCAGAGAAGTTGTCAACCTGAAATTACCGCATAGAACAACGACACTCTCTCCATTGACGCTCTCAACCTCACCTGAGGTACTTGAATCCAGAATTCTGACAAGGTCACCCTCTCGAATGCTGCGATCAACAGGAGCCGATGCTTCAGCTTCAGCAAGAAGAGTGGACTCTTTTTTGCCGGCTTCCTCTTTTGTCATAGCTAGTTTTTTTCTGGCTTCCTGCACTTTCTTTTCATCAGCAGGAGCACTTTTCACTTCAGAAAGAATATCCCTGATCTGTTTTCGGGCGAATTCAACCTCTTTCTGCAGCTCTCTTGATGCTCCAAGCTTAAGTTCCCTGCGTTTCTCGGCGAGACCGGCTTCTTCACTCTTAACAAAGAGTTCCCTTTCTTCAAGGTTTTCCTTATCGACCTGAAGCTGCTGCTTCAAAAGTCGATTCTCTTCAAGCAACCCGCTCAGATCATCGAGCATTCGATCAAGCCCGATCCTTTCGCCATGCATAAAGCCGGAAGCCCGCTCAACCATTGCAGGCGAAAAACCCATCCGCTGCATCATGGCAAACGCAAAACTGTTACCGGGCAATCCCTTGATAAACCTGAAGGTCGGCACAAGACCGATCCGGTTAAATTCCATCGCGCCATTTACCACACCCGTTCGATCATGGGCATAGGCTTTCAACTCACCAAGGTGAGTAGTTACAATGGTTTTTGTCCCCCGATGAAGCAGCTCCTCAATCACCATACGCGCAATTGCCCCGCCCTCTTCGACATCAGTACCGGCACAGAGTTCATCAATCAATACAAGATCCCGGCTTCCGGCAGAATCAAGGATTCTTTTGATCTCGGCAAGGTGGGAGCTGAACGTCGACAGATCATTCTCAATGGACTGATCGTCACCGATTTCAATAAAAATATTGCTGAACAGCGGAATAACGGAACTCTCACTGCAAGGCAGAAGGTAACCGTGAACAAGCATGCAACAGAGCAGCCCGGCGGTCTTCATGGCTACCGATTTTCCACCTGCATTAGGACCGGAAATCACCAGTACCTGATCACGATAGTCCAGAACAAGATCGAGCGGAATAACCTCTTTATAACGATGGGAAATCATCAGCCAGGGATGAAAGCCTTTTATAATGTGAAGCGATTGACCTTCTGCAATCCCCGGAAGCACAGAGCGGGTTTCTACAGCAAAGCGCGCCCTTGCATAGAGAGCATCAAACTCACCGAGAAGAGCTTCATTATGTTTAAGATTTTCAAGCTCAAGGCGAATTTCATTCGACACTTCTTTCAGAATGCGCTCAATCTCCCTTCGCTCACTGATTTCCAGATCCTGAATTCTGTTACTGATCTCAAGAGTTTCAGCCGGCTCAATAAACACCGTCTGCCCACTCCCGGAATAATCCTGGATATATCCAGCTATCTTGTATTTATACTCCACCCTTAAGGCAAGAGTAAGGCGACCATTCTTTATTGCTACAGTATCTTCCATCAGCCAGCCGCTTTCCTGACAGCGTCTGACAAGCCTCTCCATTTTGCGGCGAATCAATTCACGGCTGCCATTCAACTCCCGTCGAATCATCAAGAGAGCATCGCTGGCACTGTCCTTCACCCTGCCCTGCTCATCAATAACTCTCCTGATTGCCGTCTGGAGACTCTTTTCAAGCCAGATTCTTATGGTAAAATCATTAAGCAGCGGGTAGACCTCCCTGTTGAGAAACATAAACTTTCTCAACAGCACGGAGGAAAAGAGCAGATGATAGATATCCTGAAGCTCTTCAGGCTCAAGATAGCTCTCAAGAACTTCAAGCTTTTTCAGAAGCAGCCGGGTATCAGGCAAATACGAAAAGGGCAGAGGGGCCTCTGCGTCAAGCAGATTTTTTAATTCAAGAACCCTCTCAAGCTCTGCAGAAAGCAGTTCCCTGTCCACCAAAGGCAGAGCTGCCAAAAGTCTGTCGCGCCCCATTGCAGATAGACAAAACTGCGCAACGTAGTTGGATACTTTATCAAATTCAAGCTTTTTCAGACTAACTGTATTCATAAGCACTGCATAATTCTATAACCCACTCCGTCAATTCTCTCTCTAATCAGAGCATAACAGCAGATAAAACTGTCTATTCCAACATGATCAAAGCGAACTTTTCAGCAAAATTTCAAACCGCCGACAACAATCATCACTCTTCCTGTTTACAATAGGATGCCATTACTGATATCATCGTCCTTCCTTAAGGCTGGAGATATCAATCACAAACCGGTATCGGACATCACTGTTCAGCACCCGCTGATAGGCCTCATTTACCTTTTGAATCGGGATCACCTCCACATCGGAGACAACACCATGCTCCGCACAAAAATCAAGCATCTCCTGGGTTTCACGGATACCGCCGATGAGCGATCCAGAAAGATGGCGACGCTGCATGACAAGTGAAGATGCGGAAAGCGGAACAGGATCGGGAATACCAACCAGCACCATTGAACTGTCACGTTTCAACAGGCCAAGGTAGGAGTTGTAATCGTGCATGGCGGAAACAGTATCAAGAATAAAATCGAAGCGCTTTGCGTTTTTATTGAACGACTGCTTATCGCTGGTGTTGACAAAATCATCGGCACCCAGAGCAAGAGCATCGTCGCGTTTTCCGGGTGAATGACTCAGAACAGTCACTGTAGCCCCCATGGCTTTTGCAATTTTAACACCCATATGACCAAGTCCGCCTAACCCGAGAATTGCCACCTGATGGCCGGGTTTAACGCCAAAGCGCTTCATGGGCGAGTAAGTGGTTATTCCCGCACAAAGCAGCGGTGCAACGCGTTCAAGCTGCATTCCTGAAGGTATGCGGAGAACGTAGTCCTCATGAACGGTGATACGGGTGGAATACCCTCCGTATGTGGGAGTTTTGCCATCGCGCTCAAAACTATTGTAGGTAGCACTCATTCCTTCCTCGCAAAACTGCTCCTCTCCATCCAGGCATGCTTCGCATTCACGACACGAGTCAATAAAGCATCCGACACCTACAGTGTCGCCAAGCTTCCATTTGGTTACATGGCCTCCTGCTTTGACCACAGTTCCAACAATTTCATGCCCAGGAACCATAGGAAACTTTGAACCGCCCCATTCGTCGCGGGCCTGGTGGATATCTGAGTGACAGATACCGCAGTAGAGAATGTCTATTAATACATCGTGAGCCCCTGGTTCACGACGATTGATCTGGTAGGGCTCAAGTGATGATTTTGCTGTCTTGGCTGCATAAGCAGGAGTGTGTAACATGGTATCGGTTTCTTCTGAAGAATTATTCAAAATAGGGTTGTCAACAAAAAAGTAATTAATATTCTTAAGCTTTTCCGGTCATACTGTGCATCCTTATTGCTTCAAAGCCAACAATAGTGAGAAATAAATGATTCATTCAACTGGCGCTTCAGCTTGATAACAGTTTTAACCTTTTATCAATTTTTGATTACTTTCGCTTTATAGCATAAAGACATAGAGCATTTCAAAAACCGCAAAATCCTGATTGTTCACAACTGACAAGATACTACTCTCATGAGATTAGCCGTAAATATTGATCACATTGCCACCCTGCGCAACGCCCGGAATGAATTTGACCCTGATCCAGTCGCAGCAGCATTGCTTGCTGAAAAAAGCGGAGCTGCCGGCATTGTATGCCACCTGCGTGAAGACCGCCGCCATATAAAAGACAACGACCTGCAGCGACTCCGCAAGGCGGTTACCACAAAACTCGATCTTGAAATGGCCATGACGCCTGAGATGCAGCGTATTGCGTTGCAGACAAAGCCTGAGCTCATTACCCTTGTTCCTGAAAAAAGAGAAGAACTCACTACCGAAGGCGGATTTAACATTACCGGTCATTTCAATACACTGGTTGAATTTTTAAAACCATTCAAAGCAGCTGGAATAGAGAGCAGTATTTTCATTGAGCCTGATAAACACTCCATCGATCTTGCCGCAAAAGCCGATGCCGATATTGTGGAGCTCCATACCGGCACCTATGCACTTAAAACAAATGATGATGAGCGAGCCCTTGAACTGCAAAGAATCCGTGAAGCTGCCATCTATGCAAAGAGCATTGGCTTGAAAGTAGTTGCGGGACATGGACTCAACTATCTCAACATTGCTCCATTCAAAGAGATCAAAGAGATTAAGGAAGTAAGTATCGGCCATGCAATCATCGCCCGTGCCGTGCTGATTGGACTTGATAAGGCTGTAAAAGAACTGCTCCTCATCATTCAATAGTAACGTCCAGCCATGCAAGCACCTGCCGAAAATATCATCACCATCGTCCTTGCCACCGGCAACCTGGATAAGGTCAAAGAACTTCGCCCTCTGCTTGAAAACGTCTCTCCCCTGTTCAAGGTAACAACGCTCAAAGAACTTGGCGTAGAGATAGAAGTTGAGGAAACCGAAGAGACACTGGAAGGAAACGCGCTGCTTAAAGCAAGGGCCATCTTCAACCATCTGTCAGGAACGTTGCCGTTTATCATTGCCCTTGCTGACGACACCGGTCTGGAAGTCGACGCACTGCAAGGTGCTCCCGGCGTATACTCCGCACGATATGCTCCCACTGCTGAGGGCATCGCTCCAACCTATGAAGACAATGTCCGGCATCTTCTCCACTCATTGAACGGCATTACCAACAGAAACGCACGATTCCGCACGGTAATCGCTCTTAAAGGATCGATTCCTTCCGGTGATAACTCTTTCGGGTTTGAGCACACAGCTGAGGGAGTCGTTTCTGGCAGCATCACAACAGAAAAAAGAGGAAACGAGGGATTCGGCTATGACCCTCTCTTTCTTGTTGACTCTACCGCCAGAACCTATGCAGAAATGAGCACTGCAGAAAAAAACACTCTCAGTCACCGTGCTCTGGCCCTCAAAAAAGCTATTGCCGACCTAAAAAATATTATTGAAAACCATGGCACTCCTTTAACCAGTACCCAGAAACATCAATGACACTTTTTGAAGCAACAATTCTCGGTATTGTACAGGGTCTTACAGAATTTCTGCCGATAAGCAGCACTGCGCATCTGAGAATTGTTCCAGCTCTTGCAGGATGGAGTGACCCAGGGGCGGCGTTTACAGCTATAGCTCAACTCGGCACTCTGGCTGCCGTCCTTATTTATTTTCGTAAAGATATTTCCACCATCATTCATGGTGTTGTCATGGGAATCTTAAAGGGAAAACCTCTTGAAAGCAGGGAAGCAAAAATGGGATGGATGATCGTTGCAGGAACCATCCCGATTGTCATCTTAGGTCTCCTCTTTAAACATCAGATAGAAACCAGCCTCCGATCGCTCTACTGGATCAGCGGGGCTCTCATCGGCCTTGCTCTTTTGCTTTATTTAGCCGAATGGAAGATAAAGAACAGACTCACAAAAGGGCTTCTCCTTAAAACGATGGAAAAGATCGGCTGGAAAGAAGCTCTGATGATCGGGTTGGCTCAAAGCGTTGCACTCATACCGGGGTCATCACGTTCGGGAGTCACGATAACCGGCGGGCTTTTTTTAAATCTTTCCCGCGACACAGCTGCACGTTTTTCATTCCTTCTTTCACTCCCGTCAGTTCTTGCCGCAGCACTCCTGGAACTTTATAAAACATGGCCGGCTATATCCGCATCTACGGAAAACATCACCAATATCGTTGTAGCTACATTTGTGGCCGGAATTGTCGGTTATGCTGCCATCGGATTTCTTCTGACCTATCTCAAGAGGCATACAACGACAATTTTCATTGCCTACAGGCTGATTGCCGGCTCTGTAATTCTTTACCTTCTCGTGACAGGAAAACTTCAACCCCTATAAAAGCAGGTAACGTCTGGATTGCTCAAGACCTTGAACAATACTTCACTTGTGCTGGTTCAAAGCCGCTTTCCATCAACAAACTGCACCCGTCTTCTCACATTTCCAATGCAACGATTAACAGTGAAAAATAATTCTGTTTATGTGAGAAGCGGTCGGACTTTTTTTCTTATATATAGGTAATAAAATTAACCTAATTAATAAACCAGCCATGCCATACAGCTTAACAGGCTTAGGGCATAATGGCTTTGAAAAAGCAGACTTACACATACACACGAAATGTTCAGACGGGATCTTTACTCCGGAGGAAATTGTTGCAAAAGCAGCAAACTGCGGCTTGAAGGCCATAAGTATTACTGACCATGATTCTGTTTTAGGTATTGACAAAGCAAAGCCATTAGCCTTAGTTAAAGGCATTGAGCTTATTCCTGGTGTAGAAATGAGCTCGACCTACAAGGGCTATGATATTCATATCCTTGGGTATTTTTTTGATTATCAGCATTCCGAGCTGAAACAGTATCTCGATCACTGCCGCCACTTGCGTACCGAAAGGGCTGAGCGCATGGTTAGCAAACTCGCCAAAATGGGCGTAAAGATCGGCATTGAACAAATTATTGTAAAAGCTCAGAACGGGAGTGTGGGGCGACCACACATAGCCGCAGTGCTTCAAGATGGGGGATATGTGAAGAGCTTCAGCGAAGCTTTCAGCAAATATCTCGGAGCACACAGCCCTGCCTATGTAAAAAGCATAGAAACCCATCCTGCAGATGTCATCGCGCTTATCAATAAAGCCTCCGGCCTCTCTTTCCTTGCACATCCGGCCCAGAATGTTTCCGATGAAACACTCAAACAGTTGATCACCTTCGGGCTCGACGGTATTGAAATCGTCCATCCCTCCCACGATGCCTACAGACAGAATTACTATCGTGAGATTGCAAACGAGTACTTTTTACTCTTTTCCGGAGGTTCCGATTATCATGGAATGAGAGAACGGGATGAAGATATTTTCGGGAAATTTACCATACCCTGCGACTGGGTAACGAAAATGAAAAGCAGGCTTTTACAGGCATAAACCAGAGATGATTGGGCAATTGAAGAATGATTTTTTATCTTTTTCCATTTTTTTTCAAGCATAGCTACCCGCAGACAGTGACCGCTCATAGCACTCTATATATGCCTTTATGCTGTTAACCATTTTACGCAGGCAGGAAAAAGCAGTCGCCTTGTGGCTGAAAGATTTTATCCTCACCATGCAGGAGTTTTTTCTGTTTTCGGTCAGGACATTTAAAGCTTTTCCAAAAGCCGGTCGATACTGGAGAGACGTGCTCGATCAGGCTAGCATTTGCGGCACCGACTCCATCCCCATTGTTCTGGTCAGCGCCATTTCTATAGGTTCACTCCTTGCCATTGAGGTTGGCAACCTCCTTGAAGACTTCGGCGCGAAAACCATGCTTGGGCGATCAACCTCACTCTCTGTTATACGGGAACTCGGACCTCTTCTTATGGGTCTGATGCTCTCTGCCCGATTCGGATCAAGAAACGGCGCTGAACTCGGCGCGATGCAGATATCTGAACAGATTGATGCACTTCGAGCTTTCGGGACTGACCCCGTTGCAAAACTTGTCATGCCCCGGCTTGTAGCCGCCCTCATCATGTTTTTGCCTTTGACGGCCCTCTCCGACTTTGCCGGTCTTCACAGTGCCGCATACATGGCCGAACACTACCATCGGCTTGATCCCGGAATATTCTGGAACGCCGTTTATCCCCGTCTTGCTCCCAAAGACTTTGTAGTAGGTTTCCTTAAAGCTCCGGTTTTCGCTATCATAATAACACTGGTCAGCAGCTTTAATGGATTTTCTGCTCGAGGGGGAACTGCCGGAGTCGGTCGTTCGACCATTAAAGGTATTGTTGTGTCATCGGGACTGGTGCTGGTTGCAAATTTTTACGTATCAAAGATAGTGCTGGAAAACATGTGAATGCATGATTGAATTACGAAATGTCAGTTTGAAATACGGCGACAAGGAGATTCTGAAAAACATCTCTCTTACCGTCAGGGACAACACTATCAAAGCGATTCTCGGGCCGAGCGGCGTAGGAAAAAGCACTATCCTAAAACTGATGCTTGGACTTATAAAGCCGAACAGCGGGCAGGTGATTATTGACGGCACCGACATCACTCCTATGAAAGAGGCAAGCCTCTATTCAATACGCAGAAAGATGGGCATGGTTTTTCAGGGAAATGCGCTCTTCGACTCACTCACCATCAGCCAGAACCTAGGATTTTTTCTTCGTGAAAACATGAAGCTGCCGGAGGAAGAGATTGAGAGAAGAGTTTCAGAACAGATTCAGTTTGCAGGGCTGGAAGGCTATGAAGACCAGCTTCCGGAAAGCCTGAGCGGAGGAATGCGCAGGAGGGTTGCCATCGGAAGAGCGTTGATCTTTAAACCTCACATGATTCTGTTTGATGAACCTACTGCCGGACTTGATCCTGTAAGTTCAAAAAAAATCCTGTCACTTATCAGCGACCTGAGAAACAACAACAACCTTGGGGCGGTAATTGTCACCCATATTATTGATGATGTTTTTAATGTTGCTGACTGTGTTGCGGTTCTTTACCAGGGTAAAATTATTTTTGACGATGTAACCGAAAAACTTAATCAGTCACAGCATCCTTTTATTCGCTCGATTCTGTCAGACAAAATTCTTGAATTATAACATCCTTAAGACATTAAAATTGTATGAAGAATCCGAACGCTTTGAAATGGAGCGATCTGAGAACCGGAATTTTTTTCATTCTCGGTATCGGTTTTGCCGCCTATATCGGACTTGTCGTCGGTAAAAACACCAACCTGTTTTCCGGGATAACGACAGTAAAAATTCTTTCAAGAGATGTTCAAAGCCTTGCTGAAAACAACTTTGTCTCGGTATCAGGCAAAAAAATCGGCACAGTCTCGAAAATGAATTTTGTCACCCACAATGATTCACTCTACGTTGTAGCTGATCTGAGGCTTAAACAGGAATATGCCCTCCTTGTGACGAAAGATGCCAAAGCCACCATTAAATCTCTCGGGGTACTTGGAGACAAATACGTTGATATTAAAACCGGAAAGGGGCCTGCGGTAAAAGATGGAGATTTTATTGCTCTTTATTCCGAAGAGGGCCTTGCCAACATTGCAAGTAAAGCGAGTCAGACGTTTGAAAAGATCAATACCATGCTGGATAAACTGAATAGTGGTAAAGGTATGGCCGGCAGGCTTATTTCTGATGAAAAAATGGGTAACGAGCTTGCTGAAACGATCACAAGTCTTAAATCCACTACCGCCGAACTCTCCTCACTGTCAAAGAAAGCATCTCATGGCAATGGCCTGCTTCCCAAACTTCTGAATGACAAGGGCATGGCTAAAAACACGGAAGAGACCATTGAACGTCTTAACAGTACGGCATCAAAAGCCGAACAGCTGATCACAAAGCTTAACAATGACAAAGGCTCCCTTGGCCAGCTCTCCTCAAATCCTTTACTGTACAACAACCTCTCTCGAACACTGTCATCTCTTGACTCCGTTCTTGTTGACCTGAAAGCACACCCTGGTCGCTATGTAAAGTTGTCGCTTTTTTAAATGAGAGGATCATAGCTGATGCAATCAAGCCGCTTTTTTCTTGCTTCGTTCCTTTTCCTTGCGTGGCTGAGCACGTTACTCCCTGCAAGAGTTTTGGCTTTTGATTTCGGCGCACTTGAGACCGTTGTAAACAAAGCTGTCAGTGACAGTGTCTTTCCCGGAGGAAGCCTTGCCGTGATCTACAAGGGAAAGGTTGTTTTTCACAAGGCATTCGGCAAATTAACCTATGCTCGACAGAGCAGCCCTGCCGATACAGCGACAATGTACGATCTTGCTTCCCTAACCAAGGCTGTCGTTACAACAAGCATAGTCATGCAGCTTGTCGAACGGGACTCACTCAATCTTCAGTCACCCGTATCGCAATACCTGCCTGAATTTACAGGAAAAGGAAAGGACACCATCACCATCGAGCATCTCCTGCGACACACCTCCGGACTGAGGGCCCACACTCTTTTTTCCAAAACCTGCAGCACCCCTCAGCAGCTCTTCAGCACCATTGCCTCCGACACGCTCGTCTCCAAGCCTGGGACAACAACGCTCTACAGCGATCTTGGCTTCATGCTTCTTGGAAGAATCATTGAAACTATCACCGGAAGAACGCTCGATGCAAACTTTCATAACCGGTTTGCTGAACCCCTCGGCATGACATCAACGATGTTTACTCCTCCGCAATCGTTCGCAATGCGAATTGCCCCTGTTGAAAAAGATACCCTGTGGCCCTTGACCGTTCAACGTCCTCTGGTTCATGACCAAAACTCTGCCCTGCTTGGAGGAGTTGCCGGTCATGCAGGATTGTACTCAACAACCGCAGACCTTATCGGCATGGTAACTATGCTGATGAATGGAGGTACAGTCAAAGGCCATACCTATATCAAGGCCGCAACACTCAAAGAATTTCTTGCAAGAAAGGGCTCGCTGAGAGCATTAGGATGGGATGTGCGCTCCACTGGCGGACACTCTTCAGCCGGTGACTATTATTCAAACTCCTCTTATGGACATCTTGGCTTCACAGGTACCAGCATCTGGATTGATCCTGAAAAAGAGCTGGCGGTTATTTTTCTCTGCAACCGGGTCTATCCTTCAAGCGCTAATATCAAAATCAGATCGTTTCGTCCCCTGCTCCACAACACCATCGCGAGCTCTCTTGGTTTGAAGAAAACAGCAGAAAAAGTCCGCTAAGAACCACCTGAAACTGCTTCAGGCAAACAAGCCCTGCATAGGCACAATCGGAAGAGGAATCGGCTTCACTGACTCCTGCCGGAAAATAGCATTAGCCGCCATGCGCCCGGTAAACACTGCTGCCTCCATCAGAAAAACCGGTGCATCAACCTTTACCCAGTCGCCTGCAAAATAAAGATTCGAAAACGGTGTTTCAACACCGGGTCGATGGGCGTGATCACCCGGAGCCCACCGGGTAAAATTGGACTGCTGCATAAATAGTTCATGCAAAATAGTCGCCGACCTAGTCTCAGGAAAGATGGTATGCAACTCTCGAATCATAGCTGCCTTAATCTCCGGTTCCGGCTTTATATCTGCGGGAGCAATAGCGTAGGCATGCAACTCTACAACACAGCCCCCATGTTTTTTGCCCCATGAAATAAACGGTTCCTGAAAATCCGAAAAAATGGAAATCGAATCGGTGTAAGTATATCCCGAAACCGTATAGAAAGGGAACTCCTTTGAAGCAAGCGGCCGATCAAGCCAGAGGCGGTAAACCGCATAGGGATCAGCTTCGCCAAGTGAAGCCACGTTGGATTCAAATTCAGGACGGCTCAACTGTGAAGCTTTCACCAGCTCACGAACACCCCGAACGTTGGAAGCAACTACACAATAATCACAAGCGAGCCGTTCACTCCGACCCTCCTGTTTCACAACAATCATTTCGCCCTCAACTGCAACAGCAAGCTTTGCAAGAGAAGTTTTTGGAGGCCCACTCACCGGAGTACCCGTTGCATCAAACCTGCCTGCATGGCAGGGACAGGAAAAACCTCCTGTCAGAACATCCTGAGTGACCGGGCAGCCCATATGTGTGCATCGCCCGTCATAAGCCAGATAACCCTTTTCAGATCTGCCAACCATGACCGGCACACCATCAGCTGTAATAAAGGCAGCAAATCCACTTTGCGGAACCTTCCCGGATTCAACCCTCAACGACAAAGCACCACCACTTCCCTGAGTATCAATAACAACCTCTGAAACCTTAGCTCCGACAACACTGATGCTCCTTGCTGTAGTCCCTTTCAGAAGTTTAACCCCAAGTTCCTTAAGCTTTGCCTCGAGAGGGTTGATGAGGGCCGTCATACAATCCCGGTTTGTTATTTTAAAGGCGAGCCCTTCAGGACTGCCCATAAAATAAAAATGGAAGTACCTGAGCGCCTCGGCTGCCGACAAAACTTCCATTCTGTTCATGGTCGCATCTGCAAAAGGATGCAGCACTGTATCAACAAATGCAGGCAGATCCTCCCCTTTCCTGCAATAGGTCATAAAATCGATGGAGTCATACTTTCGGAACGTCTCATTGTACTCATATCGAAACAATTCCACAGTCGACAGCAGCCCCTTATAGTTTTTCAGAAAGGAGATCATATCAAGTCTCCTTGACTGCTCTACAATTGAGAGAACATTGACAGGAAATACCTTCGAGGTCTGACCGAACACCTCTTTAAGAGAGTTTTTAAAAATCACCGGATATCCGGGAGCAGGAGTAAAGGCATCTCTCTTTATTCCGGCAAAAGCAAATATTTCGTTCAAATTATAATACTGATCAAAAAAGCCATGAAAGCCGTGTTCGACGGGAAAGTGTTCGCCAAGAGCATCAATATTCCACCCGGTAAGCTTCCCGCCCAATGCCGCTGAGGATTCGACAAGAGTCACCTCAAAGCCCCTTCGAGCCAGTTCAAGGGAAGAGCTGATGCCCGCAAGACCTCCACCAACCACGACAACCTTTTTTGACCCTTCAATTCTCTCCTTTCCCTCCACGTTCTCGGTGCCATAAAACGTTTTTCTCGGCTGATAATAGCCAATCAATCCTGCTGTTCCGGCTACGGCAACTCCGGCACCAATACCTGTGCGGACAAACAATTTTTTTATAAACTCACGTCGTTCCATAACCTGAAGAGAGCGTTGAACTGAAGGGAATCGATTTTCTGAACTGTATATTTATCGAATATAAGTATTTGCTGAAGCAACCCTCTCTATAAACCCTTAGCTCTGCTATGGCTGTAACGTCCACTAATTTTGCCCGCACCATTCGAAAAGAAGCTGCACGGCTGGGATTCTCCGCCATAGGGTTTTCTTTACCTGTACCCCAGTCGCTCGCTATAGAGCGCTACAAGGCCATGATCGATGAAAAACGCCATGGCGAGATGACCTACATGGAACTCCGAATAGATGAACGGGCAATGCCCGACCTGCTTCTTCCCGGCCTGAAAACAGTCATTTCAGCCGCAGTAAGCTATAATCATCCTCTTCAAAACAGTTCCGGAAAGCCGGATATTTCGAAATATGCCCTCATTGACGACTATCACACCGTAGTACGCAAAAAGCTTGAAGAGCTCCTGGTGTTTCTGAAAAGCCTTCTGGGAGAAGAGCTCAACGCGACAATATCCGTTGACAGCTCCCCTGTCCTTGAAAAAACGTGGGCTGAACATTCAGGCATAGGAAAGACAGGAAAAAACACACTCCTGATCCTCCCTTCCGCCGGCTCTTATGTTTTTCTCGGTGAAATTCTGATTGACAAAGAAATAATCGACAAGAAGCCGCCTCTTCCGAACCTCTGCGGAAGCTGCAGCAACTGCATTGACAGCTGCCCCACAGGTGCACTTATAGAATCAGGCAGACTTGACGCATCCAGATGCATCTCCTATCTCACAATAGAGCTGAAAAGGGAATTCAGTGCAGAAGAGTCATCGATGATAGGCAACCACCTCTTCGGCTGCGATCACTGTCAGGAGGTATGCCCCCATAACAAGCATGTAAGCATCACTGCAGACAGGTCATTCAAGGTGCGGCCCAACCTCCTGAACATCTCGACTGAAACAATTCTGAACCTGACAAAATCAAGCTTCCGCAATCTTTTCTATGGAACCCCGATTTTCCGTTTAGGGCTTAAACGCCTTAAACGAAACGCGCAAGCTGTATCTGAAAACCTGCGAAAATCATAACTCCTCAATATTGACAATCTTCCTATTCTTGAGTGGTCAGCACTGTCGTTTTCAGCAAACAGACCATAAGCCGTTGTCCAGCGACCAATCACGCTTTTCATGCCTTGGTATTTCCGGCAAACACTCACTGCAATTACTCAACAACCTTTTTAGCTGATATCATAATCGCGTGAAGCCGGGTTCTGTTATAAAATGACAATACCCTAACAATATCAAGGCTGGCGAAGATCTTGATCTCGTAAAACCAATAAATTTACGCCTTTTTGGGCGCTCCCGTCAGAACACTTTTAAGTCGTCTCGGCACCCATAATGGGCATCATTTATCCCAGAAATTCTGTGTTAAAATGTGCTAATAAAATGACAATTAATGCCTTGACTTACTGCATGAAACAGGGGTATTATGAAGAATATTAGAACCACCTCATTCGAAATGGAAGCTCATCAATTCCCCCATAACCGGTAGTAACAAGCAAATGATGCTCACCATGTCAATTGAAAATGAAAACGAGTTCATTGAAAGAATGAAGTCAGACGATGCCTTCAGAGAACGAATTATGTCAATCGACAATGTCTCAGCTCGAATTAACGCAATCCATAGTGAAGGCTATAACATCGCCAAAAATAAGAGCCCCAAGCTTGATTTCTGTTTCTATCAGGAGATCGGAATTTTAAACTGGTGTGGGTTAGATCCATACTGCGCTCATTTCTCGATTAACAACTGAATCAGCATTCCCTGAGATTCAGGTCATTCAAGCATTTGTCTCATAAGGACAATGGCTGTTTCACCGCCTTAACCAACATACCCCAACCAATATGAAACCGACGAATCCTTCGGTAACCATAACGCCCTCAAGGGTGCTCATTTTCGAAAATGATGAGTACCTCCTGAAAAGTATGGTCAGTTATCTCGTAATGGACGGATATGAAGTTACCGGGGTAAGGAAGGCTGAGGAATTTCAGAAGCACTTGTCCAGTCATTCCTTCTGTGTGGCAATTCTTGGGGTCGATCTGCCCGACAATAGCGGACTGCTTCTCACCGAGTTTGTGCAAAAAAACAGCACGCTACGCATTATCACGCTCAGTAATAATTCATATGCCGGCAACCGCATGGCCTGCCTTAACGCAGGGGCAGATATTTATCTGATAAAGCCCTTCAATTTCCGGCTCCTCTCTGCAAGTGTCGGCATCCTTATCCGACGCTCTTATACCGTACCATGGATGCCCTCCATGCTTGGATAAATGACTGAAAGCAATGGCTTACTCATTTCCATCACCCCACCTGGCACTGTGGTAATTACTTCTTAAATATATGAGCCACTGGTGAACATATTTACAGCCTGATCAGTGCTTGAAATGCCGCATGCCGGAAAAAACCATAGCAAGATTGTTGGCATCTGCTGCCTCAATAATTTCATTATCGCGGATAGAACCGCCCGGCTGTATGACCGCTGTGACACCAGCCTCAGCTGCGGCAAGCAGACCATCGGCAAAGGGGAAGAATGCGTCTGACGCTACAACAGAGCCATGGAGGTCGAGCCCGACTTCGGAGGCTTTCCAGCGTGCGATTTTTGAAGAGTCGACACGCGACATCTGACCGGCTCCAACACCGAATGTCTGACGGTTTTTGACATAGAGAATGGTGTTCGACTTGATATGTTTGCAGATCTTCCAGGCAAACATCAGGTTGTCCAATTCTTCAGCAGTAGGCTGCCGTTTGGTGACAACCGTCAAATCCTCTTTAGCGACTATTTTGCTGTCGCGCTCCTGAACGAGCATCCCGAACGGTGTTGACTTGAACTCCCAGCCGCCTTTCGGCAGGGGGTGGTTCTGCTGCACAAGACGGCGGTCCTTTTTCTTTATGAGCAGATCCAGCACTCCATCTTCAAATGCTGGAGCAATGAGGATTTCGGTAAAAATTTCGTTGACAGCTTTAGCTGTCTCCATATCAAGAGGACGGTTAAAGACGATGATTCCACCGAAAGGAGCCTGGGTATCAGTTGAAAATGCCCTGCGGTATGCTTCGAGCAGTGTTGGAGCCTGTGCAACGCCGCACGGGTTGGTATGTTTGATAATAACCACTGTCGGGTCTTCACCGCGGAACTCTTCAATCAATGTTGTTGCTGCGGCTATATCGAGCATGTTGTTATAGGAGAGCTCCTTGCCATGCAGCTTTTCGAAAAAGTCAGCAAAAGAACGTGTTCCATTGAAATCGGTAAGGCGATATAGGCCCGCGCTCTGGTGGGGGTTCTCTCCGTAGCGCATATCAAGTTCTTTTTCAAGCTTGACCGTCATGGCAGCTGAAGCTTCCTGCTGTTTACCGGCGATAGCACCAGTGAGGTACGATGCAATTGCCCGATCGTAACGGGATGTGAGTTCAAAAACCTTTAAGGCAAGCTGAAGGCGAGTCGTCCTTTTTGTTGCACCGTTCTGCTCCTTCATTTCCTGAAGAACACGCGCATAGTCGGCGCTATCGGTAACTACCGTGACAGATTCGTTGTTCTTGGCTGCGCTGCGGAGCATTGATGGGCCGCCAATATCAATATTTTCTATAGCATCTTCGAAGGTTACACCTGGCTTGGCCACTGTTGCTTCGAAAGGGTAAAGATTAACCACGACGAGGTCTATAAAGTCGATTCCGTTTGCCTTAGCCTGGCTGATATGGTCGGCATTCTCCCGTACTGCAAGTAGAGCTCCATGTATTTTTGGATGCAGGGTTTTTACCCGTCCATTCATGATTTCCGGAAAGCCGGTAATGGTGGATATGGAAGCTGCGCTGATGCCTGAATCCTGCAGTGATTTCAATGTTCCGCCGGTTGAGAAAATCTCAACTCCCATGGCACTCAACTCCCGGCAGAAATCAACAATACCGGTTTTATCAGAAACAGAAACCAACGCCCGCTTGATGACAGGATCAGACATTTGCAGAAAATTTATTTAATGATCTTTTCATTGAGATTCACAGAGGCGGAATCTAAGAAAAAATCCCTAATTATCTGATCTCTTAAGTGGGGAGGAACAAGTGCTGAGACGTGAGTGCTGGGTGCGGAGCTATTCGGAAGGATCAAGATAGAATAACGCTCTGCCTTAGCTATTGATACTAAGGCTTGAACAACTACTTTTTTGCTTTGTCACTTTAGCCGTTTTCGCCAATAGAAGGGACGTCTTTTCTGGTGAGCATACGCCAAAATTATAATCTTATCTTGGTGGACAAGATAGACCAGATTGTACTGGGAAGCGCAATAAAGACTTTCTCCGTAATCTTCTCCCTATTCTTGGTGAAGCCTCAGGATTCTTTAAAATCTGATCAAGAGCTCTTTCCACTTCAACAAGCAATTGTGAACCAAGCCCTGACTTCTGCCTTTCGTAGTACTGCGCTGCCTCTGTGACCTCTGCATCAGCACTGGGATGGAAAGCAATCGGATTCATGAAATAGCCGCACGGGCTCGACGGAGGACTTCTTTGTCTGAAATCTCTGTTGCAATCCCCTGCTCCAACTCATCCAGGCGGCGCTCTGCCTACTCAGTCCACAATGCCTCAACTTCAGCTTCAGATAAATTGTCGAGACTCTCAACTATCCACTTTGCCAGCGTAGCACGTTCCTTTAATTCGAGCTTCTGAATTTCGACTTCAATCTCTTTGATACCCATATCCTTGCGATTTAAATTTATGAGCAACAGAGTATACTTACGATAAAGGTACGGATAATTCCACTGAAATGAGTAGAGCAAGGAGTGCGACTCTCATCACTTATATCAAATAATGAGATTGATGTCAGCTCCATCCTATAGTGCTTGCTGGTAAGGTCTTGCCTTCAGTTGCTTCTGCGTGCCCAACTTTCGGGTATCGCTGTGCAAGGTCTGCCTGCAAGGTGGCAGCTGAAAAACCACCAATTCTGTCACCTGCCAGCGACCCGTCAAGAATCAATGTTTTCATTATTCCCTCCCTTATAAATTGTTTGGCTCTTTTCATATGCAATTTTCCACGGCGTTTGGCAATTCAGTATATGTGACTGCTCCGGTACAAAGCCCTTCCAATGAGTTCAATGTGATTGAGTGCTGACTGCGTGTTCTTGCATTCAAAACCCTCGTCGGCAAAACGTAGAAACACCAATGATCAATGTCCATCGGGTCGATAGTCTCTTTACAAGTATGAGCAAGCAGAGCAAACACGTAAACATCAGCCTGC
>Ga0209697_10002365_pt1 | contig 27335 bp, 18 predicted proteins | sample AliMusrvi5mmetaG_FD_184115 | JGI IMG/M metagenome (GOLD analysis project Ga0209697, IMG submission 184115) | Freshwater lake bacterial and archeal communities from Alinen Mustajarvi, Finland, to study Microbial Dark Matter (Phase II) - Alinen... | ecosystem: Environmental > Aquatic > Freshwater... | reverse complement strand
TGGAAATTTGCCCTGATTTGGTTCCTCAAAATATCCCTCTTCGGACTTTTTTTAATGTCGGTTCTCTTTGTTCTGGTGTACATTGGCACCTTTGGAGAACTGCCGGATGCCGAGACGCTGATCAAAATCAAGGAACCTGTTGCCACGGAAGTCCTTTCTCAGGATGGTAAAGTGTTGGGACGCTATTACGTAGAAAACAGGAGTTCGGTTACCTTTAAAAACATTTCGCCTAATGTCATCAATGCATTGGTATCAACAGAAGATGCCCGCTTTTATGAGCACAGGGGAATTGATGAGTGGGCCGTACTTAGGGTATTCATCAAGACTATTTTTATGGCCAACCACAGTTCCGGTGGTGGCTCTACCCTCTCCCAGCAGATTGCCAAAAATATTTTTGGACGCGATAACTGGGGGCCTCTTACACTTCCTGTCAGTAAAATCAGGGAATCCATCGTTGCCTACAGGCTGGAGAAGCTTTATGCCAAGAACGAAATCCTGACCCTTTACCTCAATACAGTCCCATTCGGAGAGAATACCTTTGGCATCGGCACCGCAGCCGAGCGATATTTCAGCACCACTCCTTCCAAACTGACAGTTACCCAGGCAGCCACGCTCGTTGGTTTGCTGAAGGCAAACAATGCCTACAATCCAAGGCTTTTCCCGGACAGATCCTTGCAGCGCCGAAATACGGTAATTCGGCAGATGCAAAAATACAACCACCTCTCGGAGGCCGAAGCCAATCGTTTTTGCCAGCAGCCACTTGGACTTAAATACAGCTATCTGGTCTACAATACCGGTCCGGCGCCCTATTTCCGGGAGATGCTTCGCCCACAACTGGAAAAATGGTGCAGTGAAAACAACAAGGAGGATGGGACCCCCTATAACCTCTATACCGACGGCCTGAAGATCATCACAACGATCGATTCCAGGATGCAGAAATATGCCGAAAATGCCATGAAAGGGCAGATGAAAGAGCTTCAGTCAACTTTCGAAAAAGAGTGGAAAGGTGAAGCTCCCTGGGGAAAAAATAATGAGATCGTGATCCGTGGCATGAAAAGATCGACCCGGTACAAAAAAATGGTTGAGTCGGGAATGAGTGACAAGGAGATTGCAACGGTTTTCAAAACACCCACCAATATCCGTCTCTTTGCCTGGGATGGAGATCAGTCGGTGAGGATCAGTCCGATGGATTCGGTCAGGGCTTCTCTAAAATTGCTCCACTGCGGTTTTGTTGCGCTGGATCCTAAAAATGGGAAGGTGAGGGTGTGGATCGGTGGAAATGATTTCCGCTATTTCCAGTACGATCACGTACTATCTGCCAGACAAGTTGGATCCTCCTTCAAACCCTTTATCTATGCCGCAGCCCTTGAGAACGGACTTCCCCCTGATAAATATTACGCCAACCAGCAAATTACCTACAGCGATTACCAGGACTGGTCGCCGGGAAACGCAGACAACGAATATGGCGGTTATTACTCCCTGGAAGGAGCCTTGTGCAAATCCGTCAACACCGTTTCGGTACAAGTGCTCCTGGAAACAGGAATATCTGAAACAGTCCAATTGGCAAAAAAAATGGGAATTGACGCAGATATACCCCACTTTCCATCCATCGCCTTGGGTGCCGTAGACGTACCGTTGCTTCAAATGACTAGGGCATATTGCTGTTTTGCCAGTGAAGGAATGACTGTTGAACCCAACTATCTCGTTCGTATTGAAGATGGGAAGGGAAAGGTACTGCAGCAATATTCTTCCGATTTCACGCCACAACAGGTTCTTTCAACCGAAAATGCCCGGATCATGAACCACTACCTGACCGCCGTGGCCAATGAAGGAACCGGCGAAGCCATCAAAAACAGGTTTAGAATTCCTGGTGCCTTCGCTGCCAAAACCGGGACGACCCAGAACTTTGCAGACGGATGGTTTATGGGCTATACCCCATCGCTGGTAACCGGATGCTGGGTGGGTGCGGAGGATCCTTCCGTGCACTTCAAATCGCTCGCACATGGTCAGGGGGCCTACATGGCACTACCCATTGTGGGCGGGTTCTTCAGGAGTTATTACAACGATCCTGCCTTTGCCGGAAATGCAAACATCCCGTTTGCAACACCTTCGGAGGAAAACCTTGCGTTGCTGGATACCCCTCATTTTGCCGAGGAGATAAAAGGGGGCAAAAAAGGTTTCTGGGATCTTTTCAAAAGCGAGAAGCGCAAACAGGAAGATGCCAAGGAGAAGAGTGTAGATCAGGCCAAGGCCGGTAAACAAGAGAAAGAAGAGCCAGTCTCTAAAAAAGAGGAAGAGCGGCCTTCCATCTGGAAGAAAATCAAGGATGCATTAAGCAAGTGAAAAATGAAAAGTGAAAAATGAAAAATAGATTGTGAGGGTTCCATCCAAAATCGAAAATCCAAAATCGAAAATCCAAATTTGATTTATATGGTCATCCTAAAAAAACAAAACGACCCTATCGGGAAAGCTATCCATGACTATTTTCACGGAATAACAGGAGATTCCATCCTGGTAAGGACAGACATTGCCGAGGACGAAATCCTTTCGCCCTCCTACTTCTTCAGAAGCTATGCGCAAATGCCTATCCAGGAACAGGAGGCATTGAACCGGTGCCGGGGAAGAGTGCTGGATGTGGGAGCTGGTGCAGGAGCTCATTCCATCTGGTTGAAAGAGAAAGGACTGGAGGTTTGGTCGATAGACATTTCTCCGCTCTCCTGCGAAACCATGAAGGAGAGAGGACTTGAAAATGTACTCTGCCATGATATCTACACATTGACAGATCAAAAATTTGACACCATACTTCTTTTGATGAACGGTGCCGGCGTTGCACAGACGCTTCCCGGTCTTCCGGTGTTGCTGAACCATTTGAAGAACCTGCTGAATCCGGGAGGAAGAATTCTGGCCGATTCTTCAGATCTGTTATACCTTTTCACAGACGAAAATGGTGAAAGCTGGATTGACATCGCCGCTGACACCTATTATGGAGAGATGGAATATCAGTTGAGTTACAAAAATGTGAGAGGGAAAAAATTTCCATGGCTTTTTGTAGATCCCGATTCCCTGGCTGCCTGCGCAGAAAAAACGGGATTCAGGGTAGTTGAAAAAATTATGGGGGCCCATTTTGATTACCTGATTGAATTGGCCCTGGCATGAAAGTGACCCGATGAATTACAAAAAAAACAAAATAGTTTGCTTGTGCAACGGAGTGACCGAAAAAGAGATTTTGAAGATACTTAAACTTGGTGCGCGGGATTTGGAGGAGGTGAGACAATTCACCCTTGCATCTACCGGATGCGGCAAATGCAGAGGAGAAATCACCGCCTTGATGGAGCGATTTTTTGTAAATGAAATACCTGATTTACAGGGTCGTATCAATTTCGGTAATTCGTAGTAACCTGCAATGTTTCTTTATTCTTAATTCTTAGACAGTTATTCGCACTTTTTAACGATATATTAAAATAATTGATAGTTTTGTTGCCACCAAAAAAAACACCACCATCACATAAAATCATTGATATCATGGCTAAATTGAACCAAGACGCACTGGATTACCATAGCAATGGAAGGCCAGGAAAAATTTCTGTAGTTCCAACCAAACCTCACGCGACGCAACGTGATTTGGGTTTGGCTTACACCCCCGGAGTAGCAAGTCCTTGCCTCGCCATCAAAGACAATCCGGACGATGTTTACAAATATACTGCCAAAGGTAACCTGGTGGCAGTAATCTCTAACGGTACCGCTGTTCTCGGATTGGGAAACATAGGTCCGGCAGCAGGAAAACCGGTTATGGAGGGGAAAGGCCTGCTTTTCAAAATCTATGCCGACATTGATGTATTTGACATCGAGTTGGATGCACTGGATCCCGAACTTTTTATTCAAACGGTAAAAGCGCTTGCCCCTACCTTCGGCGGAATCAACCTGGAGGACATCAAGGCCCCCGAATGCTTCGAAATCGAAGAGCGTCTCAAAAAAGAGCTTGATATCCCCATCATGCACGATGACCAGCACGGAACAGCCATCATCTCCTCTGCCGGCTTGCTCAATGCAGTTGAGATGGCCGGAAAGAAACTGGAAGAGGTACGCATCGTTGTAAACGGGGCCGGTGCCGCAGCTGTTTCCTGTACCAGGCTCTACATTTCATTGGGTGCAAAACGAGAAAACGTATTAATGTGCGACAGCAAAGGCGTTCTCCACAACGAGCGCCCCGACCTGAACAGCTCCAAGATGGAGTTTGTACGTACTACTCCCTGCCGCACCCTGGCAGATGCCATCGTCGGTGCCGACGTATTTATTGGATTGTCTGTCGCTGGTGTGCTGACCATCGATATGGTTCGCTCCATGGCACCAAATCCGATCGTTTTTGCCCTTGCCAATCCAGATCCGGAAATTCCCTATGCCGACGCCAAAGCATCCAGGGATGACCTTATTTTTGCAACCGGACGGTCTGACTATCCCAACCAGATTAACAACGTACTTGGTTTCCCGTTTATATTCAGAGGCGCCCTCGACGTTAGGGCAAGAGCCATCAATGAGGAGATGAAAATTGCCTGTGTGCGTGCACTGTCGGCACTGGCCAAGGAGAAAGTTCCGGAATCCGTCTTAACCGCTTACAATGCCCGAAAAATCGTTTACGGACGCGAATATTTCATTCCGAAACCAATGGATCCCCGGTTGATTACCCGTGTGGCCCCGGCAGTTGCCAGAGCAGCCATGGAATCAGGCGTTGCCCGCATCGATATCACCGACTGGGATGCCTATACCGCAGAACTTGGCACACGACTCGGATCAGAAAACAAACTGATCTCCATGATGATCGACAAGGCAAAACAGGATCCCAAAATTGTTGCTTTCCCAGATGCCAGTGATTACGAAGTCTTGAAAGCTGCCAACATTGCTTACCAGGATAAAATGGCAACGCCTGTCCTGATTGGTAATGAGGAAAAGATCAGGAAACTGATTGAAGAGAATGAGCTTGATTTTGGAGATGTTCAGATTGTCGACTGCCGGAACCGTCCAAACGACGGATTGCGCAGAAAATATGCGCAGATTCTCTTTGAAAAAAGAAAACGCAAGGGCGTGACCCTGGAAGAAGCTGTAGACAAAATGTTCGACAAGCACTATTTTGCAGCCATGATGCTCGAATGTGGGGATGTAGATGCAGTCGTTTCAGGCTATTCTACCCGTTACGCAGAAGCCATCAAGCCGGCATTGGAAATCATCGGAAAAAAACCCAATGTATCCAAAATTTTCGGTATGCACCTGATCATCAGCCAAAGAGGTACCTACTTCCTTGCAGATACGACCCTTGATGCCGCACCTGATGTTAACAACCTGGTTGACACAGCCGTACAGGCATCCAATGTGGTCAGACAGTTCAATATTGAACCCAATGTAGCCATGTTGTCCTACTCCAATTTCGGATCAAACCACGAACCTTCTCCAACCAAGGTGAGAGAAGCAGTGAAAATCCTTCACAGAGACTATCCGGATATGGTGGTAGATGGTGAAATGCAACTAAGTGTAGCCGTCAACAAGAAAATCCGCAAGGAGATGTATCCTTTCAACAAATTGGCCGAAAAAGATGCCAATGTATTGATCTTCCCAAACCTGAGTTCAGCCAATATTGCCATGCACAGTCTGCAGCACATTGGCGGATGCGATACCCTGGGACCCATCCTCGTTGGAAACCGCAAATCCATGCAGGTCATGCAAATGCATTGCTCTGTCAGGGACGTAGTGAACATGATTGCCATTGCCGTGGTGGATGCACAAAACCTGGCAGAATAATCCTCTTCAGATTTTAAGGAATTTAAAATCCAGATAAATGTAAAATGGAGTAGCCAGAAGCTACTCCATTTTTTTATAATTATTTATCGGCAAGTTCTGACAAATGCCGTATAGATGCGGAAAAAAATCTATTTTAGGCCTCCTGATCCCAAAAGATTTCCATGAACAAAATATTTCTCCTTCTGGCCGCAATTCTCCTCACCTTGAGCTCAAATGCCCAATCCTACTGGCAGATTCAAAATGAATCGGGTGAAGAGTTGTTGCTGACCATCCAAATAAATACTTCCAACCATACCTTCGTCGCCCATACGAGAAAAGATGCCTTGAAAGAGATGGCAGGCACCTTTACCTACATGCTGGCAAAAACTGCAGGCAAACTCAAATATCCCGAAATTGTGCACAGTGAAGGCACCATAACCTATCTAGCAGATACTACCTTTTACAATGGAAATTTCGAATACCTCGACAAATCCTTCCCACTGAAAGCCAAAAGCTGGAAAAATAATTTCCTAGGTCAGCTTACCGATAATAAAAACCGGACCCATCCGCTTACAGGAGTGAGTGTTCCCTCCGATAGCCCTTTGAGAGACTATGCTTCGCTGATCAACAAGGCCTTTGTCCTGACGGAACAAACCTGCTGGGATGCAAAACTGGTCCAATCGGCCGAATGGGCCAACTTCAAAAGCAAGGTCAATGAACTCAAATCCAGGATTGCGGACGATTATGAAATGGGGGCTGTTATCTTTTGGTACGGCAAAAAAATCGCTCTTGCACCTTATGAAATCAGAAAGATCAACAAAAGGGATAGTGAGCCAAAAGCCAAAAGGAGTTATTCGGCAAGGGAGTTGAAACCCAATGTCGCCTACATCGACCTTTCGGAGTTGCCTGTCGAAAAAGCCGATATGGATGAATTGTTCAGGGAGATTCAAAGGAAAACATACAGCACCCTGATACTGGATGCCAGGGGAAGAAAAAACCTTCAGCTGATCTCAGCGGCCCTGCTTGCCAATCACCTGACCCCTAAACCTGCCGATTGGGGAGTATACCTTACCAGAAAATGGCTAGACAGCAATGGTTCCATCCCTAATCCATCTGAATATTCCAGGAATTTTAAAAATGCATCAGCTTTACCTGAGAACAATATCAACCTATTGGCAGATAAGGGATTCTACCTGAAGCCAGACCCGGCACCTTCCCGTTTCTCAGGTAAGATCTACCTGTTGATGGACAACCGGACCTCTCGCTTGGCCGAATCACTTGCCATTTGGTTCAAAAGCGACAAACTGGCTACTTTGGTCGGTCAAAAAACCAGCGGCTTTCCGATGTTGTATGAAAACATTCTTCTGACACCTCAATACCGGATAAATATCCCAACCGCCCAATTCTACGATAAGCAGGGTAAATGCTGGATGGGCATCGGAGTAGAGCCGGACCTTCCTGTTCAGGAAGATCAGCTGAGCTATGTTCTGAAATTATAATCCGGCAATCACCAGAATGTTCAAAGGGTATTTCTTTGCCAAATGGTCCCAAAAATAAGGGATTGAGCAGATCTGTTCAATAAATGAGCTTAATTTGGAGTTCCCTTTACTTTTTAATGATCAGCACCCCATCCTTCACCTCGGAAATTTTGGCGATTAATCTGGCTTTTTTTGCATCGTAGCTAAAATCAATCGAATCATTCAATTCTTTCCCATTAAAATTGACACCCAAAGGTTTCTGATCAAGGTGTATATTGAAAACAGACGATTTCTTCGATTCGCTCAGCGATAGTTCAATGCGGTCATTATAATTATGCATGGAGACGGTTGAACTTCCGCTCTTGTCGGGATGAAAGAGGGTGAACTTGTTATCTACTCCGGGATAAATGAGCCAGGTCACAGAGCCTTTGTTTGCCTCGGAGCCCAATCCAGTGTAACTTCTTTCTACATTCATCGGGACAATGGCTCCCTCCCTGATGTAAACAGGGTATTCGTCGAGCGAATATTCCCTTACAAACGTGGTTGCAGCAGTCCCAGAAACCACATTTTTATCGTCAAAGAAATAGTACCATTTTCCGGCAGGCAAGGTAACAGTCTTCTTTAAATTATCCTGATAGATGGGTGCCACGACAAAATCTTCTCCAAAAAGATAGTGGTATTTGCCTTCAATTGGTTTTTGCAACACTCTCCCACCTGTGTGTCCGGTCACTACATAACTGTACATGTAAGGTACCAACTCTGTGTGCAACCACGAAAATTTACGAATCACCTCCAGCTCCTGCGGGGTTCTGTGCCAAAGAGCCCTTTCACCGTGTCCGCCGTTCAGAAACAGTCCGCAAAAAGTGGACAACTGGGTCCAGCGGAGGTACAGCCGCGGAGGAATGGTTCTCCCGGAGAATCCTGCCACATCGGAGCCAATCACATTGTAACGGAGGTTAGCAGCCTCCAGAATACTCTTGATGGCGGCTTCAATTCCCTCTACACCACTGTAGGCAACATCTTTCGCATGACCATCTTCGGATGCTTTGATGCCCTTCGATTCCCAGGCGTGGATCTGGTCTCCGACCCAAGTAACAGGTGCGGCATCCAGCGGTGCAAAACCCTCGGGATGGTACCACTTGTCGATGGATCTGGCAAGGGTTATAAATTCAGGATTTTGGGTCAGACCATGTTGGTATTCGTCACGGTAATAGTGATCCATGTAGGTTCGCGTTGACATCAAGCCGGATTTCGTGGTTTTATAGGCGAATGGAATTGGTCCGACTTTGGTATAAAACAAGGTTGCCGTTCCATCCAGTTTCCAGCCATCTACCCCCAAATCGAAGAGGTTCTGCTGTCTCCCCTGCCACCATTTCATGGCTTCCGGATTGGAATAATCGATAAAACCTCCATCTCCCTGCCACCAGTGGTTTTTTTCGCCATGACCGGCGAGATAACCCTTGTCGAATGCGGCCTTGAAAAAATCTTCCGACTCCTTGATTCTGGTACTGTTGCTGTGACTGTTCACCATGTTGGTGATCCAGCAAACCACGCGGTAACCGCGATCCTGCAGACCAAGAAACCATTTTTTGGGATTTGGATATTTCAGGGTATCTATCTCAAAATCGTTGTAGCGCAAACTCCACGGGCTGTCAATCAGGATTGTCCTGACGGGGATGTCGTTTTTGGCATAACCGTTCAGCAGGGTATCCGCCCGCTCTGCTGTATTGATATCGTCTTCCCAGAGCCAGCATTCCAGCGCCCAGGCAGGCGTAAGAGGCGGATTGGTGTGCCGCTGTTGGTTGAAGAACATTCCCCGGAAGGGGTAGCCAAACATAAAAAAATAGAGAAGGAATAAAAGGATGGCAGAAAAGAGCAATCCCTTTTTCCAGCGACCGGATCTCATTTTAGTGGTCATATTTTTTTTCGTTAAATGATTCAATTAGTAAAAATTTATGGGATTTGAAAGGTTGACGGAGTAAACATTTCAATTCCTTCAAGCATTCCAAACCTCCTAAACTATCTAATCATTTTAAGCCCGAAAATGAGCACCCCCGTATTGACCAGCGTATGCACCAGTGCGCTGTAAAAAACGCTTTTGGTCTTATGATAGGTATAGCCATAAGCCCACCCTGCCACGCAGGCCAATCCGATGTACACAATGGATTTTGCATGGTAGTGAACCAACCCAAAGGTAACGCCCGTAATGGCCAGGGAAGTATAAACTCCCAACCCATGCTTCCCTGATTTTTCAAGCAGATAGGCACAGCCAAATAGCAGGATCGTGACCAATGCCGGAAACCACTTCATCTGACCTTCAAGCGTATATCCCACCAATAGTGCGCTGGGTAATAAAATCAGAAAACCAACCAGCCAGAAAATCAACCACGACTTGCCCTGTCCTATTCTTTTGGATAGTATATTTTGGAGAATTCCCCTAAAAAAGAGCTCTTCGAAAAGTGCAGTATGCAAAAAAGTACCGATCAACGTAAATAAAATGGATTTCAAAACGATCTCCAATGGGTCACTGTATCCGATGATAGCAATAAAATTGACGGATCTGCCCAGTACAAAAACGAGCGAATAGAAGGCAATCCAAACCAATAGTGCCGTGCGCAAGGACTTCCATTTGAGCTGTGCAACAAAACCAACCTCCCGGATACCCCTTACGACTCCAAAGGCATAGAAACCGGACAGAATAATCATGAGATGTGAAATCGAGTCAAAGCCACTGCCGTTGATCGGCAAATCGCTGTTTTGCTTGATGCTGTACAAGGAGCCAGGTAAAAGTACCAACGCAAAAACAGTAAAATCCAACCATCCGATCTTCCTGACGGGTTGTTTTCGTAACGAAAAAACGGCTACCGGAAAAAAGGTGATGTAGAGCAGTAACCAAAGATTTCCCTCCAACAAATTCTGATGGCTGATTATCATAAAAATCAGATAAAGCACCAACATGGTGGTAGGGAATATCAATACATTCCACCAATTTTTACCGATCCATGTTTGAAGAGCATCTACGACCGATTCCCTGCCAATGGTGAATTGGGCAAAATAGAACAGCAGGAAAAATGGCAGGGCAAGCATCAATTCTGCAAGGGTACATCTGCCCGATGTGTAAAACAAGAAAAAAAGCGTGAGGATGATCGTTGCAAAAGCCCCTTTCAATAGTGAATTGAAAAGGTTGTTTTCAAAACCGGATTTTTTAAAAATCATGTTTATAGTAGTATAGGATGAAAAATAGCGCAGACCAGGTGTCTGCTTCGTAGTTGATAAAACAAAGATAGAAATATCAGCACAAACTATGCAGTATGAAGAAAAACTATTGAGCGAACTTCCCTGCAGGGAAAGATTCTTCCCAATTGCCCTACTGCCGGGAAAGAAGATTAATTGGCAAAAATCATCTTTTGTATGACATATAACTGCTAATTTTGTCACAACTTTCAATTCAGACCCCTATGAAATGCCTCGTCAATTTCCTTTTCATTTTACTAGCATGTTTGCCCTTTAAAAATAGCAACGGGCAGTCGAAACACACCTTCGAAATAAAAGAGGGTCAGTTCGTATACGACCAAAAGCCGATACAAATCCACAGCGGGGAGATGCACTTTGCCCGGGTACCAAGAGAATACTGGCAGCACCGACTGAAGATGATGAAGGCAATGGGGCTGAACACTGTAGCCACCTATGTCTTCTGGAACTATCACGAAACTGCTCCCGGTGTTTGGGATTTCAAAAGCGAAAGTCGAAATATAAGGGAATTCATCCAATTAGCCCAAAAAGAGGGATTGATGGTGATCGTTCGTCCGGGGCCCTATGCCTGTGCAGAATGGGAGTTCGGAGGCTATCCCTGGTGGCTTCAAAAAGAGCCGTCCCTCGTCATTCGAAGTTTCAACCGGCCATTTCTGGATTCCTGCAGAGTCTACATCAACCAGCTCGTTCGCCAGATCAAAGACCTCCAAATTACCAAAGGTGGGCCCATTATTATGATTCAGGCTGAAAATGAATTCGGCTCCTATGTGGCACAGCGCAAGGATATTCCGTTGGCTGATCACAAAAAATACAGTGCAGCCATCAAACAGCAACTCCTCGATGCCGGGGTGGAGGTACCGCTTTTCACTTCAGATGGCAGCTGGCTCTTTGAAGGGGGTTCCATTGCAGGGATCTTGCCAACCGCTAACGGTGAAGATAACATCGAAAAATTAAAAACCATTGTGAACCAATACAATGGGAACAAGGGTCCGTATATGGTAGCTGAATTCTATCCAGGCTGGCTCGACCATTGGGCCGAACCATTTCCGAAAGTATCTACCAAATCAGTCGAGGAACAAACGGAGAAATACCTGAACGGGGGCGTCTCCTTCAATTTTTACATGATCCACGGTGGAACGAATTTCGGATTCACTACCGGAGCCAATTACGACAAGAAACACGACATTCAGCCGGATATGACCAGCTACGATTACGACGCCCCTATCAGTGAAGCCGGATGGGCCACAGATAAATACCTGGCACTTCGTGAGAAATTCAAGGAATTTACCAAAGTAACCCCTCCCGAAATTCCTGCACCCATTCCGGTTATTGCCATTCCTGAAATAGTACTCGACAAGGCCGTAGCCATCGATGCGCTTCTGGAGAAAATAACTCCCGTCAGTAACAACATGCCACTCACCTTTGAAGCATTGAACCAGGGTCACGGCTATGTGCTTTACCGCCGACATTTCGTCCAACCCCTGGCGGGAACGCTCAATCTGAAAGGCTTGCGCGACTATGCCCTGGTCTATGTCAACGGAGATAAAGTTGGAGAACTGAACAGGTACTACAAAAACTACACGACGCCCATCGACATCCCCTTCAATGCGAACCTCGAAATTTTCGTTGAAAACATGGGCCGGATCAATTATGGATCGGAAATTATTCATAATCTGAAGGGACTCCTACCTCCCGTCAGAATCGACTCGACAGAGGTTACAGGCAATTGGGAAATGTTCAGACTGCCAATGGACAAGGCTCCCGATCTTTCCGACATGAAAGATAATTACCTGCCGGGAAGGCCAACTTTGTACAGTGGCTCTTTCGATCTGACTTCCACCGGCGACACCTTTTTAGATATGCGCAAATGGGGAAAGGGAATCGTCTTCGTGAATGGACATCACCTGGGAAGATACTGGAGCGTGGGTCCGCAACAGACACTGTACCTGCCGGGATGCTGGCTCAAAAAAGGGAAAAACCAGGTAGTCGTCTTCGAACAAAAACCGGAGGAAAGGATGAAAAGCCTGAGTTCGATCAAAACACCCCTGTTGGAAGAGCTGAAAAAATAGTGCACTTCCGAAATAAACAAAAGACCCGTAAAATGCACCCTGCCTTTTCCGGGTCTTTTGTTTATCACCACTGAAAATTGATGTTGCTGCTCCCAGTCAGGCTACCTGAAAATTGGATCTTACCTACTTTCCCCGTGGATACCTGAACCTTTCGTCAAAAAAGTCGTAGACCATCCTACATCCATCGAACAATTATTATGCAAAGTGAAGCCCTGTCCTTTTTGCCCCAGTCTACCCTATCAGGCTCCAGGCAGATCCACCATTTATCCTTCATCCGATGAACCTGACCAATATAGCATCTGAGGTGGCTGGTATCTATTCCGGATTGCAGCAGGAGATTTGTCTCAGCCTCAGCGAATCAGATGGGAAGGCAAAATTCACGAAAAACCACTGGGAAAAAGAGATCGGTCACGGACTCACCTGTGACCTTCGTGATGGTAAAATTCTAGAAAAAGGAGGCGTAAATTTCTCCTTTGTCCAAGGCGACTTTACCCCTCATATGGAGCAACTGCTGGGCGAAAAAGCGGTGAGCTATGCCGTAACGGGTATCTCCTCAATCATGCACCCGGTCAATCCGTTTGTTCCTATCATCCACATGAATGTTAGATTCTTTGTGCTCGACAATGGCACCTGCTGGTTTGGCGGGGGGATAGATCTTACGCCCCACTACATCGATGTACCGGAAGCGACTAATTTTCACAAAAAGTTGAAAAATATATGTGACGCCTTTGATGCTGACTATTACCAGGAGTTCAAACAAAAAGCGGACGACTACTTCTACCTCCCGCACAGGAACGAAACGCGTGGTATTGGCGGTATTTTCTTTGACCGGTTGAAACCAGATGCCTCCGTCGGTTTTGAACAACTGCTTGCCTTTACGACCAATATCGCCCGCTCCTATCCGCAATTGTACGGACAAATCATAAGGGATAAATACCAACATCCCTATGATGAAAAAAACAAAGGCTGGCAAGAGTTGCGCCGTGGCAGGTATGCGGAATTCAACCTGGCTTACGATCGCGGGACAAAATTTGGCTTCGAATCCAACGGCAATGCCGAATCGATTCTGATCAGCCTGCCCCCTACCGCAGCCTGGGAATACAAACACTCACCGGGTCCTGACTCGCCCGAGCAGCAGACCATGCAATTGCTCAGGAAAGAGATCGACTGGATAAATCTTTAAACAAAAACCATGACCACTCAAAATACCGCCGTATTATTACTCAATGTTGGGACCCCGGATTCTCCTGCCGTAAAAGATGTACGCAAATATCTCTCCGAATTTTTAAACGATCCACGGGTGATCGACAGTCCCTGGTTACTCAGGAAAATCCTTGTCAACCTGATCATCGTTCCGTTTCGTGCCTCCAACTCCTCCAAATTGTACAAGCAGCTCTGGAACGAAAAAGGGTCACCCCTCACCTACCACAGCCAAAGTGTCAGCAAGAAGTTGCAAACCGAATTGGGCAACGGATACACCGTTTTTGTGGCGATGCGCTATGCCAATCCCAACATTCGTGACGTGATGAAGGAGATCAGAAAGCGTAGTTTTACGCGCATTATTTTGCTTCCCATGTTCCCGCACTATGCCTCTTCCAGCACAGGAACAGCCATCCAAGCCGTCCTTAACGAGGTTAAAAAGTGGACCGTCATTCCGGAAATCAATACCATCGGTCAATTTTACGATGACCCCGGTTTTTTGGAGATTTTTGCCGAACGAATCCGTTCCTACCATCCCGAGCAATTTGATCACATCGTCTTCTCCTACCACGGATTGCCCATCAGCCACATCAACAGCGTCCATCCCGACAAAGATTGCAATCAATGCACCTGCGCCGTTGCACTTCCCGAATATGGAACCCATTGCTACCGGGCAACCTGTTACGAAACCACCAGGCTACTTGCCGCAAAACTGGGACTTCCTGCTTGCCGCTACTCCCAAAGCTTCCAGTCAAGGCTCTCCGACAAATGGCTCAAACCCTATACCGACAAACGTCTCGCAGAACTAGCCGCAGAAGGGGTCAAAAGAATACTAATCGCAGCTCCCGCCTTTGTCTCGGATTGTCTTGAAACTACCGTGGAATTGGGAGTTGATTACAAAAATCTTTTTCTGGAATCGGGCGGTAAAGAGCTGGTCTACGTTGAAAGTCTGAACGATTTGCCTGGATGGATCAAAGTGCTTAAAAGCCTGATCGAAAAAGCCTGATCAGAAGGTTGTTTTCTGCAAAAAAGATTGTAATATTGATAGGCACAGAACCTTCGGGAAACTGGTCTTTGTTTCCTTGCATTCTCGAGATGAATGATCTTTCAACCCGTTCGCTGTGAAATCCCGCAAGGAAAATCTTGTGTTTTTTGCATTTGGAATTATCCATATAAATTCAACCCTATGAAAAAATTTGGCCTCCTTTTGGTGATGATCTCTCTGGTCCTCACAACCGTTTCTGGACAGTCTTCCCGCTTTGCCGCAGAGAAATACACAAATGGCAAGGGCGATACTTTGAAATACCGCCTTTTGACACCCGATCATGCACTGAGGCAGAAATACCCGCTTGTCATCTTTCTCCACGGTTCCGGCGAACGCGGCAACGACAATGAAAGACAACTTAAGTGGGGAGTGCAGAATTTCGCGACCGATCAGATGATGGTGGCCCATCCTTCCTTCGTTCTGGCACCCCAGTGCCCCGAAAAAGTCAGCTGGTCAAACCTCGACAGAAAAAAGGGTAACCGGGAGATGATGTTGCTGCCCGAACCTTCCAAACCGATGGAACTGCTGATTGCCCTCATCCACGAGATTATCAAAAAAAATCCTGTCGATTCTACCAGAATATACATCACAGGATTATCAATGGGTGGATTCGGCACCTATGACGCTTTGGAACGCCATCCTGAACTATTTGCAGCAGCGGTCCCCGTTTGCGGCGGTGGTGATACCTCCAAGGCAGCATCCATTGCCGGCATTCCACTCTGGATCTTCCACGGTGCCGATGATGCCACAGTCGATCCGCTTTGCTCGATGGACATGATGGATGCCCTGCTGAAGGCAGGAGCCCATCCAGGATTGACCATCTACCCAAGTGTCGGCCATTTCTCGTGGCTCGGTGCCTATACAGAACCCACAATGTACGAATGGCTCTTCAGGCAGCACAAATAAAAAAATCTATGGAAGAACAGGAATCGGGTCGCACCCGTCGCATCCGGTACAAAGGGACACACCCCAAGACCTTTCAGGAGAAGTACAAGGAGTTGAACCCGGAGCAATACCGCGACGACATTGAGAAGGTAATCAGTCAGGGGCGCACTCCTGCCGGGATGCACCGATCCATCTGTGTCAATGAAATTCTGGATTTCCTGCAGATTACTCCCGGTCAGACCGGAATGGATGCCACCCTTGGATACGGTGGCCATACCCTTGAAATGGTTCAGCGCCTCTTACCCGGTGGTCGGCTCTATGCCCTGGATGTTGATCCCTTCGAACTTCCCCGTACCCGGGAGCGGTTGGCAAACCTGGGTTATGGCCCGGAAGAGGTAGTGATTCGTAAAATGAACTTCTCCAACATCAATCTGGTCGCAAAGGAATCGGGTCCATTGAATTTTGTCCTGGCCGACCTTGGCGTCTCCTCCATGCAGATTGACAATCCTGAACGCGGATTCTCCTTCAAGGTGGAGGGACCGCTCGACCTCCGGCTCAATCCCAAAACGGGCAAATCCGCGGCAGCATTGCTAAAAACCATCTCCAGAGAGGAATTGACTGATATTTTCCGCATCAATTCAGACGAACCCAACGCAGAATTGCTGGCAGAGGCCATTGCTTCTTCCATCGAAAATGGCATTGAATTGACAACCACCACCTCCCTGCGCGAACTCATCCGCGAGACACTCGAATTTCTCCCTGCTGCAACGAGAAAAGAGGAGGTAAAGAAGACTTGTCAGCGTTGCTTCCAAGCCTTGCGCATCGAGGTGAACGACGAGTTTGATGCATTGGATCAGTTTCTCGATAAACTTCCCGAGGTGCTTGCGCCGGGAGGAAGGGTAGCAATCTTATCCTTTCATTCCGGAGAGGACCGGCGTGTCAAAAAATCCTTTCAATATTTTTTCCGGGAAGGTATCTACAGCGAAGTTGCACCTGACCCCATCCGACCTTCCGCAGAGGAGTGCAATACCAATCCCCGTGCACGTTCTGCCAAACTTCGCTGGGCCATCCGGGCGGCATACGATCTACCTACACAAGCATCCGGTTCGGAATAAAAAATTAGCCCACCATTTTCAAAAGAAGTATAGAATTACAATAGGCAAATCCAAATAAATTTCAAACAGACGACAGATGAAATCAATCCGTATTTTAAGCTGTTTTATTTTGATGGGCTGCTGCATGCCCGTAAACACCTATGGCCGCAAAGTCGAAAAAATCGCCCTCAATTCCGTCAAGATAACCGGTGGTAAGATTTCAGGTAAAGCTGGATCCGATGCGAAAGTATTGGTATTTAAGGGTATTCCCTTTGCTGCCCCCCCTATCGGGGAATTCAGGTGGAAAGCACCTCAACCGGTTGCCAGTTGGAAAGGGACCAAAAAATGCGACACTTTTGGACCCAGCGCGTGGCAAAATCCACCTGTTCCATTCCTGGTGTATACCAAAGAGTTTTTGATCCCTGCCGAACCTTTCGGGGAAGACTGCCTCTACCTGAACGTATGGACCACTGCCACTTCTACTTCAGACCATCGTCCCGTTATTGTCTTCATACACGGTGGGGCGTTCATGTCAGGATCCGGATCGGTGCCCATCTACAACGGAGAATCCATGGCCAAAAAGGGAATCGTGTTTGTTACCATCAATTACCGGGTCGGTATTTTTGGCTTCTTTGCCCATCCCGAGCTGACGAAGGAGTCCGGCCACCAAGCCTCAGGCAATTACGGAATATTGGATCAGATTGCAGCATTAAAATGGGTAAAACAGAACATCACCGCTTTTGGAGGCAATCCGGACAATGTCACCATCGCCGGACAGTCGGCAGGATCTATGAGTGTCAATGCACTGGCTGCCAGTCGGCTTGCAAAGGGATTCTTTCACCGGATGATTGCCGAAAGTGGTGCAAGCGTCGTCAAGGGAGCCTTCGGTGGAACCGAATCACTGGCAACAGCCGAAGCGAAAGGGGTCGAAATCGCCAGGACTGCAGGCGTCTCCTCCATCGCCGATCTTCGAAATAAGCCTGCGGCAGTGATAGGCAAATTACTGAAAGGAATGGGAGCCGTCATTGTGGATGGCTACGTACTCCAGGCTACAATCCCGGAAGTTTTTGCCAAGGGAGAACTGGCCGATGTGCCCCTGCTTACCGGCTGGAATGGAGATGATGCCCTGTTCAATGCGCCGGCCACCGTTGCTTCCTATCGGGAATACCTAAAGAATCTGTTTGGTAGCGATGCAGAAACCATTTTCAAATTCTATCCTGCCTCTAACGACGAAGAGGCCACGCTTGCTCAAAAACAGCTCTCCCGCGACAGCGGTTTTGGCATCCAGAATTATGCATGGGCCAGGATGCAGGCAGAAAAGGGGAAGTCAAAAGCCTTCCTGTACTTCTTTGAACGGAAGGTACCCGAAACTGGCAGAACCAACCAATACGGTGCATTTCATACCGCCGAAGTTCCCTATGCCTACGACAACCTGCGCTTCCTTAACAGGCCCCTGGAACCCGCTGACCACGAACTGGCCAAATTGATCTCCTCTTATTGGGTCAATTTCGCTTCAACCGGAGATCCCAATGGCGCAGGACTACCTATATGGCCCTCTTTTAGGCCCGGTGGAGGAGAAACGATGCGCTTCAACACCGTTTCATCGGCGGGGAAACAACCCAATTCAGAGGCCCTGGAGTTTTTATTGCAACGAATGAAAAAATAATCCGTATAAAAGGTTTTTAACTAAAACTACAGATTATGGAAGTACATGTCAACTACCTGGCCGTGCTCATCGCTGCCGTCGTCAACTATGTCATCGCTACCGTCTGGTATGCTGCTATTTTCGGAAAACTATGGAAGAAACTTACCGGAATTCAGGAGATGAAACCGAAGCCACTCAACATGGTACTGGTCTTCCTGGGTTCCCTGGTGCTCAGTTACGTCCTCTACCACTCTATTGCCTTTGGCGATGCCTACGTGAAGATGTCGGGCATCAGCGGCGGACTGATGGGCGGATTCTTCGGATGGCTGGGTTACATTGCCCCTGTTACCCTCTGCACCAAACTCTACGAAAAAAAGCCCTGGGGACTCTGGCTGCTTGACAATGGCTTCTGGTTAATTTCTTTGTTGGTAATGGGAGCAATCCTTTCTTCAATGATGTAGGCAAATATTTAATTATCTATTACTTCACTTTTATTTCATATCCGACGATCGCAACAGTTTTTTAAATGTCCACCGGTGAAGATTTGTAGGACAGCGTGTTCGAAAGATGCACTGTATGTTTCATTTGCCTTGTTTGATCAATTTCTGAATGAACTAACCAACGTCTCATGCTTGCCCTTTAGGGCATCAAGGTCAATAGAAGAATCATAAATAATATCCCTCTTCCCCGTTAGGGGATAAACCCATAATTGGCTGGTAATTTATTATTTATAAATCACTTCCGCTTGGTGTTTATCCCCTTACGGGGAATACTGTTCTCCTCAAAATCGATTTCTATTGACCTTGATGCCCAACAGGGCAAAACGATGATTGAACAAAGTTCTAACCATTCATTTCCCCGATTTCAGAAGAATATTAATACTATTTTATTCAATTATTCAAAAAGTAAAAAAAAATAGGCGCGTGACATTTTCATGGAAATTAGCAGAAAGAAAATATTTATCTTAGGAATCTGAACCGATACTTCCTGATACTATCTATGGGTAAAATTTGGCTGATAACCGATTGATCTCAAATTTTCAGTCTATCATGTTTCCCAATTAGCTAGCAAACATTTGAAAATTAACAATTTAAATGTATATAAAAATTGAGAATTGCTCAAGGGGACGTATCCAGAAGAGTGATCAAATAAATTGAATGGATAGACTAAACGCATGAGAAACTCCCTTACCAGTTCCGTGTTGATGGTACTTGCCGTAGCATCAATCCTGCTTTTCAGTTGCAAAAAAGAGACTCCAAAAGAACCACCCTCCCTCTCAACCTCTTCCGTCACAAACATCACCTCCACCACCCTTACCAGCGGCGGTTTGATCCAATCCGACGGCGGTGCCTCACTGACTGCTCTGGGAACTTGCTGGAGTACCGGTCACAATCCGGATGCAACAGGAGACCGAACTATTGACGGTCTTGCGACCAGTTCCTTCACGAGTCTGATAATTGGTTTGACACCCGGGACTACCTATTACCTTCGCGCATACGCCACCAACAGTGCAGGAACCGCCTATGGAAATGAAGTCAAGACTGCCACGCTCGCCGTTTTGCCAACGCTTACCACCGGGGCAATCACGGGTATCACCTCTGTAACCCTTAGCGGTGGTGGAGAGATCACCAACGATGGAGGTGGTGAAGTGACTGCCCGCGGCGTCTGCTGGAGTACCCACCAGAATCCTACGCTTGGCGACAACATAACCGTTGACGGGGCCGGAAAGGGCACCTTCACCAGCACCATGACCGCCCTGGCTCCCGGCACCACCTATTACATCAGGGCCTATGCCACCAATACCATTGGCACCATCTACGGCAACCAGGTAAGTGCCGTCACACTGGCAGTTTTACCCATCGTCACAACCGGCGCCATCACAACAGTAACTCCTGTATCTGCTTCCTGCGGAGGAAACGTGGTCAGTGATGGCGGAGGTATTGTCATTGCCCGGGGAGTTTGCTGGAGCAAGAATCAAAATCCATCCATTTCGGATGCCAAAACAGTTGATGGATCGGGAATAGGTAATTATCCAAGTTCCATCACGGCACTATTGCCGGGGACTACTTACTATGTGCGGGCTTATGCCACTAACGCCATCGGAACAGCTTACGGTGTCCAAATAGCCACTACCACCACTGCAATACTGGCAACGATAGCTACTACTGCTGCTACCTCGATTACCTCCTCAACCGCCAGCAGCGGAGGAACCATTTCGAATGATGGCGGAGCCCCAGTGACCGCTCGTGGCGTCTGCTGGAGTCATTACCAGTTCCCCTCCACCTCTGACAGCAAAACAACGGATGGACCCGGGACCGGAATTTACTCCAGTTCGCTGACCGGTCTGAATCCGGGTACCAGCTATTACATCAGGGCCTATGCCACCAACAGCATTGGAACCGTCTATGGCGAGCAGTTAACCTTTAACACAAGTGTAAGCCTGGCAAGCGTATCAACCAGCCAGATCACCTATTATGGCTCAGGCTCCTTCTCCTGTGTAGGAACCATCACCAGTGACGGAGGTGGTACTGTCAACTTCCGTGGAATCTGCTGGTCTACCCAGCAAAATCCAACCACAACAGACACGAAAACTTCAGAAGGAATGGGTACTGGAAGTTTCTACAATGCCATCTCAGGATTAACTCCAGGAGTAACCTATTATTTCAGAGCCTATGCCACCAATTCGGCCGGTACAGCCTATGGCAACCAGGTCGTTTATTTGTCGCCGGTAGTGATCCCTACCGTAACCACCACAGCTGCCAGCACCATCTCTACCACCACGGCTGTCAGCGGCGGAAGCATTACTAGCGACGGGGGTGCCGCCATCACTGCAAAAGGAGTTTGCTGGAGCAAGAATTCGTCGCCATTGGTAACCGATTCCAAGACCGTCGACGGAACAGGTACTGGCAGTTACCAGAGTAACCTGTCCGGCCTCACACCAGCCACAACCTACTATTACCGTGCCTATGCCACCAACAGCCAGGGCACCGGATATGGCGATCAGGCTCAATTCGTGACCGCTCAGGTGATTCTGCTTGCAACATTAACCACTTCACCCGCTTCCTCGGTTACAGCCAATGGAGCCATCCTGGCAGGAAACGTATCCAGCGACGGCAATGCTTTCGTAACGGAAAGGGGGATCGTCTATTCCACCACGGCCAGTCCCTCCACCTCCGATACGAAAGTCATCCTTGGCAGTGGAACCGGCAGCTTTTCCAGTGCCGTTTCCGGACTGGCACTCGGACAAACGTATTACTTCCGGGCGTATGCCATCAACAGTGTGGGAACTGCCTATGGGAACCAGAACAGTTTCACCACCACCCCCATTCTCTCGCTTCCAACGGTCAGTACCTCGGCGGTACTCTCTATTACTGGCAACGGCGCCGTTTTGGGCGGCAATGTTACCAGCGATGGGAATGCTACGGTCACGGAACGGGGCATTGTCTATTCAACCTCTGCCAATCCAACCACCTCCGACACGAAAGTAAGCCTGGGCACTGGTACCGGCAGCTTTTCCGGAACGGTCGCTTCGATGGCCTCCGGCACCAGCTACTATGTGAGGGCCTATGCCATCAACAGTGTGGGAACCTCCTACGGTACCGCAATCAACTTCACCACCAGTTTTGTGGTGGTTGCCGGATCGGTCAGCGACATTGACGGCAACAGCTATGCGACAGTTTCCATTGGGACGCAAATCTGGATGACAGAAAACCTGCGGGTCACAAAATACAGCGATGGAACAGCGATCCCGCTCATCACCGACAACGATAGCTGGTCGAATGCCCTGACACCCGGTTACTGCTGGTACAACAACGACGAAGCCACTTTCCGCAATCCCTACGGGGCCCTCTACAACTGGTATGCGGCCAATACCGGCAGGCTCTGTCCGACGGGCTGGCACATCCCTTCCGATCCGGAGTGGACCATCCTGACCAATTTCCTCGGAAATCTCACGCTGGCGGGTGGAAAGCTAAAGGAGACCGGTACGGCACACTGGAGCAGTCCCAATACAGGAGCCACGAATGAGATCGGTTTTTCCCACCTGCCCGGCGGATACCGCACCTACAACAGCGGTGCCGCCTTTTACAGTCTGGGCATTGGCGGAAGCCTTTGGAGCAGCACCTCCAACAACACTACCCAGGCCTGGGAAAGGGCCGTGCAGAATTTCTCGGCAGCCATCCTGGTCATCTCGGCAGAGAAGGCTTACGGGGTGTCGGTGAGGTGCTTGAAGAATTAAACCAATAGATTTTAGCCTATTTGATTCTTTTTTGTTCTTCAAATGGGCTAACTTTAAGGTACAATCCAGCTAGGAGCAAATGGAAAAGAGGGCTGACATTGAACTTTCGTTTCTCCTTTTGAGGAATGAGCCAGTTGTACGATTGATCTTTACATATAATTCCGAACTGATAAGACAACTCAAGGCCAAAACAGCTGCACGCTGGAGCAATGAGCTGAATGGATGGTACATTTCCTGCAGTGATTTCGATCCAGACAGGTTCAGGAAGGAATTTGGAGAATCGCATTATCTTCATGCAACTGCCCAAAACGCGACTGCGATTTTGGAGCACGCCAAGGCGAAGAACCCGGGCAGAGCCACCATACTTCCATCGCTGCTGTTCAAAGAACCAAATGAAGATTTTGAGCAAAAATTGGGTCAGTTCATGGGCTGGATGATAAGTAAAAGATACAGTGAGCAGACGGTCAAGGTTTATTGCGAATGCTTAAAGTTATTTTTCAGGTATTATCACGACAAAAAGGTGGAAGAAATCGACCAACAGGATCTGGTTGAATTCAACAACCGTTACATTCTGGCCAATGGGTATTCGGCGACGATGCAGAACCAGACGGTCAATGCGCTCAAACTTTTTTACGGTCGACTGGAAGGGATGAAATTGAAGATTGAAGAGCTCGAGCGTCCCAGGAGGGCCCATCCGCTTCCGAATGTTTTAAGCAAGGAAGAGGTATTGCAGATTCTAAGAGCCTGTATTAATCCGAAGCACCGCACCATGTTGTGCCTGATCTATGCGTGCGGATTACGACGTGGCGAACTGCTAAAACTCAAACCGGCGGATATTGCGAGCAGCAGGGGTTTGCTGATTGTCAGGCAAGGAAAAGGGAACAAGGACCGGATTGTTCCCATTTCGGAAAAGACCATTGAAATGCTTCGCGACTATTACCGGATGTACAAGCCGAGGGAATGGCTGTTTGAGGGGCAAATTGCCGGTCAGCCGTACAGTGAGCGAAGCTTGCAGATGGTTTTGAAGCACGCCCTCACGGCAGCCCGCATAAAAAAGCCTGTTACACTGCACTGGCTGCGTCACTCCTATGCCACACATCTGCTCGAGAACGGAACTGATTTAAGGTACATCCAGGAGCTGTTGGGTCACAAAAGTTCCAAGACCACAGAAATATACACCCACGTAACTGCACGCAGTCTTCAAAAAATAAAATCACCTTTTGACGACCTTGAGTTATGAATAATAGGTATATTTATACCTACTAAACACGCAATAAACCTGCGCCTACCCATCCAAATTCGATGCGAAAGGGAAGGTTTATTGCGGGTACAAATGAGTTGAACTAAACCTATCGGTAATTTCCTGTATTTGTAATAGTTTTAAGATGAACATTTTAAAACTATTTATCATGAAAAAAAAGAATCCCTACTGGTAGAGAAGCTGATCCAGGAGATGCAGTTCCGTAATTACAGTCCGCGGTCAGTACACACCTACAGTGAACTTTTATCAAAGGTTGAGTGTGATCTGGCCCTTCCCTTGGACTCTATTACAAATCTGCAACTCAAAGACTACCTGCACCAACGGATTACCAACGAAAAGATTTCCGTTTCTTTGGTCAACCAGACAATCAGTGCCTTCAAGATTCTACAGGTTGATGTCTTAGGCCGTGAATGGGAGCAATTCAAAATCCGTCGTCCACGCCGGGAAAAGAAATTGCCTGTCGTTTTGTCAACGGGTGAAGTTGAGAGGCTTATTGCTGTTACCCAAAACATCAAACACCGTGCAATACTGGCACTGGCCTATTCTGCAGGATTAAGGCGAGGGGAAACTCAAATGATTAAACCTGCAGACATTGATTCTGCGCGCATGCTGGTACGCGTTGTGCAGGGCAAAGGCAAAAAGGACAGGCAAACCATTCTTTCTCCCAAAGTACTCGATCTGCTTCGCACCTATTACAAGATACAACGGCCAAAAACTTTTCTTTTTGAAGCACAAGGCAAAGATGGGGTAAAACTCGCCGACCAGACATTGAACTGCATTATCAAGAACAGCGCTGCAAAGGCTGGAATCAGTAAAAATGTATCTTTTCATACCCTGCGTCACTGCTTTGCTACCCACCTGCTGGAAAAGGGCGTCAACATCCGGATAATACAGGAGTTTATGGGGCATGTGTCCCTCAAAACAACGGCCATTTACCTGCACCTGGTCAATGTTCAGCCTTCCGGGATCTCTTCCCCGCTTGATTCCATGGACATTTAAAAGCAGGCATCATGGAAAACAAAAGACAACCTGTCGAACTGGCCGATATTTTCAGGACCAGTGGTGAGGGTTTTCTCCATACGCACAACTTATGCACCGATCAGCTAAAGGCATTTTATGCCATAGAAAATTGCCGGACATCAGCTTTAGGTGGTCACACAGACCAATGCAACCAATGTGGATATACCAAGCAATCTTACAACTCATGCCGTAACAGACATTGTCCAAAGTGTCAGTCCACCAAGAAACTGCAATGGGTGGACAAGCTCTCAGCCAATCTGCCTCCGGTAAGGCATTTCCATGTGGTGTTTACTGTGCCGGATTGCCTGAACGCAATGTTTTATCTCAACCAGGGCAAGGCTTACGACTTGCTTTTCAAGGCAGCAGCCCAGGCTTTGTTGCAATGTGCTGCCAATCCCAACCTTCTGGGGGCACAGGCAGGGGCTGTTGGCGTTTTACATACATGGGGGCAAACCCTGGTTTATCATCCCCATATCCACATGATTGTTCCCGCAGGAGGGCTCTCACAAGATCAGATGGAATGGATCCCTGCATCTAAAAAATTCTTCCTTCCCGTAAAAATCCTCAGCGGGGTATTCCGCGGGATACTCTGCCGCCTTATTGAAACTGCTGTGGGAAAAGGAGAAATGCTGTTGCCGGATAATCTGGCGGATTATGCATCATTAAAAGCACTTTGTTACCGGAAAAACTGGGTAGTGTATTGTCAAAAACCATTTGCCGGACCTGAGGGAATTATCCGTTATCTGGGCAACTACACCCATCGGGTAGCTATCTCAAACCACCGGATCGAAGCCTTTGAAAATGGAAAAATTACCTTTAGCTACAAAGACTACAAAGCTGGTTCATCGCAGAAAAGTATGACCCTTGATGCCAATGAGTTTATCCACCGCTTTTTGCAGCATATTTTACCTTCAGGCTTTTACAAAATCAGATATTTTGGCATACTGGCCTTGTGCAACATGCAATCCAAACTGCAAACCTGTTTCAACCTGATCGAAAACAGTTGCTATTTTTCAGTGTTGGAGGGACTCAACGCATATGAAGTTCTACGCATTGTCTCTGGAAAAGACCCAATGTGCTGTCCAAAATGCCAAAAAGGGAAAATGATACGATGTCCGATTGTAGCCTATTCAATGTCAACAGGCTGACACAATAAGAATTAAAGCGTTCTTACAAATTGTCTGAAATTAATTTCAATGGCTTAAATATCAGCCAAAAGGGAAAGGTATGCCAAATTTGAAACGTTAATGATGAAAACGGAACCTGAAAATCAACGCTCAGCTCTCTGCATCCAGTTGTATCATGAAGTCAGGTTCAGTTAAGCGGGTAGCAAAGCAATAGAATACCCATAGTAACCGGCTCAGTCCAACTCGGTTTTATTTTCGATTTCCCATTTCCTTCTTTTCTCAAATTCAAGCGATTAATTTGCTTATCCTCTTCTTTTTGTATAGATTTGGGAAACCTAAAATAAAACGCTAATACGTTAGCGCCAATGCAAAACGAAACAGAGATTTGAAAGATTGATTAATATGATTGTCTATCAAAAATGATCAAGAAAATGGACGAAAAAGACAACTTTTCATTAGGAAACACTATTCCGTTTGAAGAAAGACTTGCAATCTTCTCGAAACAAAACATTTTTACAGCATATCGGCAAACAGAGGATATAACTCCAATTCTTACTAATTTAAAAACAAATAAATTTGTTTTAGGGAAGATTGTAAAAAAAGTTACTGGAGGATTCTTGGTTAAGTTTAGCAGACATGAAGGTTTTCTTCCAAACACACAATTCTCGAAATTCTCTTTTGCTTACTCTAATTCATCAAATTTTATCGATTCATACTATGAGTTTGAAATAATTAAAATTTCATCTGATCCTTTTTTAATAATTCTATCTCGCAGAACCTTACAAAGAGATCCCAATGAAGAAATTGAAAGAAAAGAAATTTTAATAGAAACCATTAGCAAATACATTGAACTTAATGCAAAAGAAATTGTCAATTCCAGAGATGATGCTGTCAAAATTTTAGAATCTGCGGAGGAATTTTATTATAACAAACTCTTTGAACAATTGTCAAAAGATGATTTTACACTATTATCAGAAAAAGAAGATATTTTAACTGATAGAACCACATCAAATTACAAGGAAAATGAAGAATTTTGTGATGCTTGTCAGCAATCACCTTGTATGTGTTCCGATCCTGAAAGAACCAGTACTGTTGGCTATTAGGGGTAATATGGTTTTCGCAGGTATAATAACTAAGGCTTCGTGTGGTTGAGGGACGAAACCCAACATGAAGCCCTGTTGCACGAAATCCCCTTGCGGATGCTCATCTTACATCTGCCTATTATGGAGTTTCAATTTTCAGGAGTGATTTTA
>Ga0209697_10002363_pt1 | contig 27337 bp, 35 predicted proteins | sample AliMusrvi5mmetaG_FD_184115 | JGI IMG/M metagenome (GOLD analysis project Ga0209697, IMG submission 184115) | Freshwater lake bacterial and archeal communities from Alinen Mustajarvi, Finland, to study Microbial Dark Matter (Phase II) - Alinen... | ecosystem: Environmental > Aquatic > Freshwater... | reverse complement strand
CGTATCCAATGTAGCTCAAAAAATGAGGCAACTCAGTTTTTCTCCTCGCTTGGTCTTCGATTATTTGAAAATTCCTGGAATTAATCACAGCTTCGCTGTGGTCCAGGGGTAGCATAAATTTACCGTGATGTGAACAATATGTCTTACGGTCTTCGTGTGGCGGTATATTCTGACATTGACAAAAGTTGGCCTTTTGGAGGGTGATAGCGCGTCTGATAAAATCTATCTATCATCTGCTTGTTGTTCATGTGGTAGCTTTTCAAAAATCGTGTCACAAATTCCATATGAATAAGCAGGTTATCTTTGTTGATATCACCTTGGCATAAATGAGAAATTAATACGTCGAGGCCGTTGATTGCCGGCTTTTTCCCTGGCATTTCGTGAAAATTTTCTATTAGTTGTGCCGCAGTGCTCAGATAGGTAAGTATTTTGTATCTGTTAGGGCCATCGTCTCTAAGGTGAATGGTCGCATCGTTGATGGCGTTCTGAGCCTTTTCAATATAGATTTCTTTCTGAAATAGTTCCCTAAACTCTTTATCCCTTGATGCTTTTTTCACAGTTACCGCCAAATTCAGATGAAATTTAATTTTCCTCATGTCGGTTTTCCTTTTATCTGTTGCATATAACAGCTTTTTCTAGCAGAGAATTCTGAATACCATTAATCTTCATTGGGATAAGGCTTCTGTTCTATCGAGGTAGCTTTATTACGATATTACCGTTTTCGTCCCGGTTGTCCCTGTTGGCTGGATTCAAATAGTTTATGTCATAATAATTATACGGGTTACTGCTGTTATTGATCTCTTCCAGCTCTTTGAAGTGTTTCGCTGTGGCCCTTCGATTGATTATGAAGCCACCATTCAACATGAGTATGTATTTGTCTTGAGGTTGTGCCGAGGTGTTGATGATTCTGCTGGCAAGACTGAGAGGAATTTCCTGTAGGGTATGGTGTTCGTCCTGAAACGAATTGAGCTCTTGCAACCTCGCAAAATTTCTTTCTGCCGCATACGGATTTATTACATACTCGAAGCCATCAACGTGTATGTTTGAAAATTTGCCGTCATCATGGCGAACAAAACACAGAATACTGTCGGTTGGGTGCGTTCTACCGACAATGAACCCGCCAGCTCGACCATCAACGATCCAGCCACAAAAATACAAGAAAGATACTTGCTCATCGTTGAAATCTTCCAATATTTGCGATTTTTGCAAAACAAATGAATCGTTTTCCTCTGTCATACCTGCCTCCTGTTTTGGAAGTGCTGAAGAAATTTAGGTCAATATCAAAGATTTTTTAACACGAGAAAGACCGGTAGTGATTCATGCCGGTCTTTCTCCGCTGCGCTCTATTCACATACAGGCGTTTTCTGATGGCTGGTTGATCAACCTCACACGTTACACTGTAACGTTTTCCATCGCTTTCAATTGCGCCTCCTTGGTGCTCTGCTCTATAGAAACAGCAATGTCAGCTCTCGTATCTTCAAGAGTTTCTGCTATGATTTTAATCATCGAAAAGAGGCCGCTGGTAATAGCTCCTCTGTTTTGCATAACCCCCCCAAGGATATTGAACAGGATTTTATCAACTGTTGCTTTGCCGGGGTATGGTGGCTCTGAATGATTATTTTCAAGAGGGTTATGTTGTAAAAAGGCCAGGGTGTTGGCAATTGCAAAACATGCATCGCTTGCGTCTGCTATCTTGCCAAGATTAAAATTGATTGTTTCAAGGTCGTTAGGGTCAATAGTGACGCTACGGTCTGTTGCAAAATAGTTTTTCATGACTGGCCCTCCTTTTCAGCTTTCTCAAAAGCCTGCTCAAACATCGAAACAACGGTTTCATGTGAAAACAGTATCGCTAACGCAGCGGTATGTATGGCATCATGTAACCCCAAAACAGTTAGGTTCTTGTTTTCAATATCATTGAGTAAGTCATTTTTTTTGTTCCGTTCCAGGAAGGCCCCGATATCAGCAACAGCTGATATCGCACTTTGAGCCCTCTCGATAGCCTGCATTTCTACCTCAAAGGTAAAAACTTCATGAGATGTTAGAGATAATGTACGGGGTTTTAAATAAGGTTCTTGGTTCATGGTATTCCTCTTTGGTTTGAGTTTTTTCCAGCCCATGATGCAAAACGCAAAAAGGGCGGACCATGTGGGTTGGCGTACCGGACGAAGGACCGGCGAGCCTTACGGCTCCCCACATAGACCGCCCAACAAGAGCAAATCCATGATGAGTGGACACAAAAAAACCGCCAGAAATAAAGATGTGGCGGTGTGTCCGCCTTCGTTCGGGACGCCAATCCCGGTTGCCAGTATCCCGGCAACGAAGAAAGCATACCTTGCTCGATGGTTAGGTGTCAACACGAAGATGCACCAATAGCAAAAAACCGTCAAAATACCCACTGTGCTTATCTGTCTTTTTTGGCCGGTCCCCATCATGATGGGGCTCCCACATGACAAACGATCAAGGGCGGGCATTCTGGCCGTTTCTCACCGGTGTTTGGGTATGCCACCTCAACCGCTCATCCTGTGTATGGCTTCAAGCTGTCGCAAGAATTCGTTGGCATTCTGTCGGGTCATCTGCATCGGTACCGGCCTTCCCGGTGTCGGCAGGTTCAGGTTGACGTTAATGGTTTCGGTCGGTTCCTTGGCCATCGCCACCCCGCCTTGCTGCAATCGCTGATATCCGGTGGTGGCGCTGCCAATCATTCCGCCGATCCTTGCCCGGATTATGCTGAAGTCATTCAGCCGCATGGAATTGAGCGAATACAGATAGTTGAGGCCGTATTTGGTAACGGCTTCCTTGCGGACAACGAACTCTCCAGGCTCCAGCAAGGCCCGGACCCGGTCCCCGCCGCCGTACCCCGGTAGCCTTCCCCCTCTGGCAAGGTGGTGGATTACCCCGCCCAAGGCTCGGGCCTCGGGCGGGTCCTCGGTTGGAGTGTCCTCGATTGATGTGGTGGCTACGTGGAAGGTTATGCCCCGCTTCTTTGCTGCCATGTCGCTCAGCATCTTATCGATTCCGTCAATTTCTTTCGCTGCATCTTTACCCATGGCCACAAAGGTCGCTTGCCAGTTTTCGTTGAATTTGACACCCTGGTCGCTGATCAGCTTTAACTTCTGTCCGGCGTCGGTAAAGGCGTCTCCAAGCTTCCAGCCAGCCGATTTATTGAGAGCGTCGACAGCCTCACTGGCCGCTTTCTTCTCCTGTTTTATGATTTCGATTTCCAGTTCTCCGGCTTTTTTTGTCCCGGCCATGGCAACTTTCAGGGTTTCCTGTGACGTCATGAAAACTTGATCACCATTCTTCACCTCTCCTGTCAATTTGCCGTATTCCTTCTCTGCTCTTTGCGCGTATTCCTCGGCGAGCTTAAAGGATTTGGCCGCTGCATCCTGGTCCCCCGCCTGCAATGCAGTATTTGCAGCTTCTTGGGCTTTTTTGGCTGCCGCCACATACTCCTCGGCCTCTTTCTTGCGGTCCTTCCAGGCTGCCACATCAGACATACCGCTCTGGCTCATTTCCCGGAGTCTTGCGGTCAGGTCCCTTTCTTTACCTCCAATTTGATCTTGCAGTCTACTTATGGTCTCGACATATTTCTGATATGCCTTTTGCATTTCCTCCAGGGAGGCGAGCTTCGCTGTCTTTTCACCTGTGGCCGATTTTCTTGCGGCAGCTTCTGTCTGCTGGTGAACTTTTGCTGCTGCGCCACCGTACTCATTCATGGCCTTTTCAATTTCCCCGAGCCTGGTTTTTGCCGCTACATATTCGACCTGTGCCCGCTTGGCTTCTTCTGTCTGTTGCCCCCAAAAGTTGGTTTCCCGTGAGGCCGCATAAAGAGAGGAGACAACGGCTGATTGGTAGCGGAAGGCTCCTTCCAGCTTCTGTTTGTAACCCTCCAGGTCTCTCTCTGATTTGGCAAAGAGGCTCTCTTGTTTTTCAGGGGTAAAGTTTGCGAACTGCTGAAACTTGGCAGCCGTCAGATCAAGATCATGCCTGAGTTTGGCAAGCGCCACTTCTGCTGCATCGGTGGCCTTGTAAATCTGCTCGCCGATGTTGAGCCCGGCGAGATACGCCAGGGTACCGCCCGCCGCTGCCCCCAGGGCTCCAGCAACACCAAGGGCCGCAATCTTCGCCATATCGAGGCTTGTCCTGAGTTGTGTCAGATAAGGAATCAGCTGTAAGCCAGTGGTAACAAGCATTGCAGCATTAAGACCCGCCCATATGCCGGTGAGCAGATGGGCGGAACGCGAGAGCGCCGACATTGCGACCAAGCCCCCGGTGATTTTTAAGAGAGCCTCTCCATGGTTGACACCGAACTGAAAGGCCGCTTCGGCCATGTCCACAAATTTGGTGGTCAGTTCGGCAACAGATTTTTGCACCTTCGGGTCATTCAAAGCTGCGGTCAAATCGCGAATTTTGCCGGTTGCCACATCCATAAACCCGCTCCTTGCAATGATGATCCGGAACTCAAGCCAGGCATTCTTGAAGCGATTCACCCCGGCTGTGGCACTATTGCCCGCATCCAGGGCCGCCTTGCCATATTCATCGCGGAGTACCTTGGCGAGTTTGGGGAGCATATCTGCAGCCGTCACCTGCCCATTTTTCAGGAGTTTGTCAAGTTCCTGCGTAGTTACACCCATTGCCTTAGCCGCCATTCCGAAGGCTCCGGGTAGCCGTTCCCCGAGCTGGCCACGCAATTCCTCGGCCTGGACATTTCCCTTGGACATCATCTGTTCAATGGCGGTTAGGGCACCTTGGGTTTGATCAGCGGAGAGATTCAAGACGGCTGAAGCCTCGGCAATGCCGAGAAAAATCTCACGCGTTCCTGTGCCTTCGAGGCTTGTTCCTTTGGAAGCAGCCATAAGTTTCTTATATGATTCGGCTACAGTTACAAACTCCAAACCAAGATCATTGGCTGTCTGTTTTACAAAATCCATTTCACGTTGCGCATTGTTTGATGAGCCGGTGATAGCGATAAAAGATCTGTCGAGGCGGTCGACTATCAACCCCGCATCGAATACCGACTTGGCGAAGGCCACGGTCGATATGCCGCCGAACAGTGCTGAGAACTTCCCGGCCAAGCTGGACAGCCCGCCGTCAAGCTTGGCCGCCTCCTGGTTCCATTCACTGACGCCACGCTGGAACATCTTCAACCCCTGCGTTGCCTTGCCGATAGTGCTGGTCAGTCCTGAATCGGTGGCGGTGAGTACTACGGCTATTTCCTGTTTACTCATGTGCTACCTCACTTGATGTTTCTTTGATCGCGGTCAGGAAGAAGCCGAAGCCGTATTCCCAAACCCTATGATGGCCGTTGGCAATCATTATACAGATTGCCCGGTCAAGCCTTTGGCGGAAAGGAGTATCCTTTTTAACTCGCTTGCTGCCTCGATTCTTCTCCTGATCATCGAGGCGCAAGTAGGGTTTACACTCATCACCTCCGAGCACAGAGGAATCAAGTCAGATGGTTTGGACGCCTCAAGTTCTTCAAGCGGTATGCCGGTTGATTCGACAACAATGAGGGCGGGGACCGGCTGGTCAATTAGGTCATCGATAAAGAGCACGCTTTCTGTGTCGAGTCTGTTGAATACCTCTCTGACTTGCTTCACTGTCAATTCCTTAACGGTTACGGTCTGTTCTTTAAACGTTGTGGTTGTCGTGTCTTGCATGGGCTGCTTCCTTTGGGCTTGCGCCCTGTTGATGTTGTTGTCATGCTTTGATAAACAGGAGCTTGCTGTCTGCTGTATTGTTGCTTTGACATGTTTGGAGCTATATGCTGCATGCCAGTATTGTCTTTTCCCCAACCCCCTGTTTTGTTTTTATGTCGGGGAAAAAAGATCATGATTTTTTCATTTACAACCTGCCGGATGTTTCTCCGGGCAAGGCTGCGGGTCCTTCCTGGAGGTTTGAGATTCACGGGGATTTCGCTCCCCGATGTTTGTTTCCACTTGATTTTTTTTTTGCGCTTGGAAAAATGAAACTTCCGGGAAGGCCGTTTGTGTTATTGACCTCCCGCATGATTGATATTTAAAAACAATCTCACCGTGTGCACCGATGGTCACAGTGAGTGATGGCTTCCGCCACACCGATAACCAAGCCACGCCCCAAGCGCCGCATGGATGGTGATGCTTTCCCCGGCGAAGCAGGGCGGACCGCGACCAGGTGGCGGCCAATAGGATCGGCAATCTCTCTCTGATCCAGGGCCAGGCAACCGCGAAACTTTCCTTTTTCTGGCTGTTGATTTGGTCTGTGACCTGGCGGTTCTGGCCGGTCGCTTCCACCGGCTTACCCGGGATCTCTGGGTTACATACCTCGCAAAAAAAACCGCCGGCCGTGGCGTAGATAAAATTTCTGCCGCCGCAAAGAAGGCACGGTTTGAGAAATGACAGCTTTTCCGGCTTGGCATGGGGTGTTTTCTGATTCTCACCCCTAGGCGGTTGCCTGGCTGCATCGTTTTGATGGCCGTTTTTATGGTTTTCACTGATTTTTTCATTTTCCTGGCTTTCACCTACAACGGGCTTTGGTTGGAGATCTCTCTTGATCCCTGTATTTTCAGACGTTCCGGCTGTGTCGAGTATAGTATCGAAGAAGCTCATTGAGATTCATTAAAGAGTTAGATGGTGCTGTCTGAGTCCGGTTTTACTGTTGCCAGGTGTAGCCTGAAAAATGGGCTTGCTGTTGCCAGAAAATTCATGAGTCTGTTTATATATGTATTTAATAATATTATATATTATTAATATTAAGAGGATGGTGTAAACAGCGTCAACAGTGGCAACACTAAAAATCAATACGCACGAGGCGTTACCGGGTTGAGTGTAATATTTTTATATATAAGGTTTTTTACTGTTGCCACTGTTGACGCTGTTTCCACTTTATAATATCAATATGTTGTGTGTGTTTTCTGCTGTTGCCATGCTGTTGCCATGTGTTGCCGATTAAGCAATTTTACAGTTATCCCGGAACCATTCGAGGCTGAAAACCCATGCTCTCTTTGGTTTGGTTCGCCCTAATTTATCCTTATCGGGGTCGTCGGGGAACCGGAAGACAAGGCAATTTCTGATATATGCCGGGTGTTTCTGAAGGGCCTGGCTTAGAGCCTCATTCACCTGCAAACTGATCCCCTTGTTGCGAATGAGATTTTCAGCTCGTGGTAAGTTGATGTAAATCCGTCCCTTTTTTTGTCGGTATGCCAGGTGCCAACGGCTTTGTCCTCTTCGATAGTGTCTAACAATTCAAAAAAATGATCAGCGATGGTGGTTTGACGGACCGCCGATGAAATGCATTTTTTTCGGCAGATTTCGGCGAAAAACTGTAGTACGGCCTCATCTTGGTCAATGCCGAAGCAGGAACAAAACAGCCGATGGAAGGCGAGAACCAGAGCGTGGTTCTCGAGTATCCGCCGTTCGTCTATTGGGTTGAGATCGGCAATTGCCTTTTCAAATTCTTCCCACCAGGTCTTGAAATGGTTGCGGTTGATGAGCACCTGGCGGATAATTCCGGCTAACTCGGTCTTGTGGGTATTCCTCAGCGTTTCGTAAGCGGCCCGGCTGGTGTCGGTGATGTGATCGGTCTTGAAGTGCAGGCTGATCACCCTCTGCTTTTCTTCCATTTTGTTAAACGGCTCGGTGTTCTGGCAGAAGAGCAGGGAACCTAGGAAAGGATTTTCCTTGGTCTGCAGGTCGTTGCTGAAAGTCGCTTGCACCTGGAGTGGGCCTTTATTGTATGCCGTCAAAATGATGCCCCAGTCAAAAGCCCGGTCGTTGCGCTCACTATCCTCAAGTAAGGCGGTGAATAGACCCGATAGCTGTCCTATGGTGCGTGAGAGGCCCTTCTTGCTGTTCAATTGGGTGATAGGCAAACACCTTCACCTTCGCGGCCTTGGATGGCATTCAGGGTGAGTGTGAGTGCTGATTTGCCGCTAGCGGGAAGGCCATGTAGGGAAAAGTGAGGAAAGAATTTGATTGCCTCTTTAATATCGGAGACGAACCATCCGGCGATGGTCCATGCAAGCGCCGTCACGCCATTGAAGCCCCACGCCTCTTTGATTAATCTGTATATCTCGCGAACCCGTTCCTTTGATATATCGGCCGGGAGGATGGCCTTGCCTTCGCCATGCACCGGTGGCCGGAAATACTGATTGTGGCCGATCTGGAAAAAACCACGCTTATCCGGGGTAAGCGGTCTGCCGGAAATATCAACCGCCCACTTGGGAAAGACATAAGCGCCGGTGTCCTGTTGGTGGCCGATAAACAATAGCTGCTTGACTTCGGGGGCGGATTTGTTGCCGGTGATCATCGTTGAAAAAGCGGTGCATGCCTTAGCGTCACCTTCCCAGGTGATTTTGAAGGATGATAGGAAAAATTCGTTCAACCTTCTGTTGCTGGCCAGGTCTGGGCCGATGGCGGTGGCCTCGATGGTTCGGCCCTTTACCGGTTGCACTGAGAGGTTGTAGAGATATTCCGGTCTGGCCGGGTTCGATCTATCAAGAATGAAACTTACCACTTTGACCACACCTTTCAGGCAGCGGGTTACCGAAACGTATGGTTGACCGTCACCTCCCCGAGTGGTTTTCAAGCTGGAAAAATAAGTGCAGCTCTGAAAAACAAAGAGGCCTGGAATGTGCTGGTAGAATTTATAGAAAATATCGGCATACTGACTAGCTGATTCGGCAAGGGCCAGTTCGCCGTTGAGCCGGTAGCGGGGTAAGCTGATTTCAAACTGTTTCCTTGTCTCTTCAAAATTCTTTTCCTGTAACAGATCATTCCAGTCTTGGTCGGGGTCACACAATACGACCTCCGCTTCTGGATAGGCTGGTTTCCATTTCCGGCAGGCCCGATACCCGGCCTCGTCGTTGTCGAAGGCGAGAACCTTGTTTGTGAAGTCGGGAAGGTTGAGTTTCGTCGGATCTTGGCCGGATGAGAGAACGGCTATTGCCTGTTTACCGATTTCAACCAGGGACAAGGCATCGAGAATACCCTCGGTGATCCAGGTTTTCTGGCTCGGATCGTAATTGATCCCGGGATGGCGCCAATAACGGCCGATCGTACTGCCGATATTATGGGTCTTACCTTCTCCTGGTGGCGGATTGAAGAGACGACCGTTTAGGATTTCTTTACCCTTCTCATCCTTGCCGACAAGAAACAGAACCGCACCGCTGCCGGTTTTTCTGGCGTTTTTCAAATAGCGAAAGTCGAGCCCAACAATGGATGAATGCAGCCCCCGAGAGTGCAGGTATTCTCTGGCCGGCCGATGAGGATCCTCTTTGCTGGGTGGAAAGTCTCGCTCGATATTGCGGCGGACCTCGGGGAACAAATCAAGAGTCTTGGTCCTGGCGCCACAGGTGTTGGCTTTGTTGCAGTTTATTGCCATCGGACTGTTGGTATATGCCCAAGCGGATCCGTCGCCACAAACCGGACAATTCAGGGATTGAATCGAAACATTGTTTAACCTTGTCCTGGAGGTCCAAAACCGTGACGCTTTCAAGGCGACCATTATTCTTTCCGTTAAGGTCATATAGTGGCGCTCCTCATACTTGGGGATTCCGATTCGGTGCAGAAGGGGGGAATCTCATGTCTCTTTTTCCTCTTGTTGTTTCCGGGCAAACAGATCTGAACCATCATCTGTCTGCCTCCACAGATTTGATACCAACTCCGAGGGCTGAGAGCGGGCACTTTTCGTTTGTGCAGCGGTGGTATCGGATCCTGGTAGTGTTTTCCCATGGCATGGTCCGATAGATGCGGGATCTTGCACCACAGTGCGGGCAAGGAGCGCCAAGCCTAGCTGTGTAGTTAACCCCGGCAGCCGCCTCACGTTTGGCCAGGGCTATTTGCTTGACGATAGCGTTCATTGTTCCCCCTTCGACCAGTATTTAATCTGCAGCAGATCGGCGGCCACCAGGTTCATAACACCGCAATCCCAGAAATGATTAGCCTTGCCGTCTGGACACTGCCAATGGTTGCGCTCGTCAACATACTCCGCGCACATTTGCCGGGCGTAGTCGGCGCCGTGCGGATTGTCATCTCGGATAGATGCGAGTAGGTGCCAGGCTCCGGGGTCATCGTTCTTGACCTGCAGTTTCCCGGCGAGAAGGTCTTTGTAATGATGGGTATCGATAGTCACCAAGCGAATTCCACCCGGAATCTGAATGGATGTTCCCGGGTAGCGGTCAATATTGGTCCATGTCTGGGGGTTTGCTTTACGGCCCGAACCTCCCCTATAAGCTTGACAACGGCCCGGCAATTTGCGGACAAAATCGTATACCTCTCCGGTTCGGTGCCCCATCGCATCTATTACGCAAAGATGCACCGGATAGTATAGGCCGGCTGCATCCTTATACGGTGTGTTGAAAATAACTTCGGCCAGCTCGGCAAAGGATTGCACGAAACCGAATCGGATCTGCCAACTTTCCATTGATAAGCCCCAGCCCCAAGCGCGTATTTCGTAATAGAGGCCATTGTCCTGGGTGTCGGCAGATGCCGTAAGTGCGGCGATTGTGCCGCTACCTGGAACAAGTTTGTCCGGCCGATCGTCGGCCAGGGTGTAAATGATGTTTTCTTTGCGGTCTTGCCGTTCAGGAACATAATCGATTGCCTCATATCCGTTGGCCCATGCGATTTTTTCTGCCGGACCTCCCGTGAGTGCGGCCTTCCTGGCTTGGGCAATTTCTGCAAGGCTTATATCTTGGCAATCCCAGCTTCGATGATGGAATCCGATCGTGGAGGGTCTTACGACTTCCGACCCTTTTCGGCAGTGCCATCGACCCGCACGAATCGCTTTTTCACGGTCTTGCTCATTCCAGATTGCTCCGCAATTATTGCAGGCGTATCGAGTTTCAGGGTTTTCCGGCTCTGGAAAGAGTAGGCGGTCAGCTTCCATGCGGATCAATTCTTGGCAATGCGGGCAGCGGTTCCGCCACTCATAAACCTGGTGACAGGATTCCATCCCGCGATGAATAAAGCGTCCGGCCGGCGTGCTGGCAAAGAATCTTTTATATCTGCCCTTATAGGTTCGATTCCGTTTTTTGATCAGTGTAATTGGATCGGTCTCTTTACCGGCTAGAAGGGGATACTTGTCGACCTCATCGCCGAAGCAATATTTCGCCGGCCAGGTGGCCATAGAGCTGGCGCTATTGGCATGAGCCGGAAAAATGGTAACTCCGTGGGTAAGGTGGATACGCGATAACGCTGTATCGTCCTGCCTACTTGACAGGTATTTTCTGAGTTGCGGTGTTTGCGACAGCATCGGTTTGATTTTGCCGTATGTGATCTTGCTGGCAGTGTCCTCAGTGGGCATCAGGTAGTAAACATTGCCGGGTGAGACGTCGATGGTCCAGGCCAGGCAATTAAGCATGGTTCGTGTCTTACCGGACTGTTCCACCCCGCAGAACCAAATTTCTCGGGTCCATGGCTGAGAAAACGCCTTCATGACAAAATCGGTGTGCGGTGCATATTCAAGCCGGAAATGACCGGGATGTGCCCCGTCTGTTACCTGGATATGCTTTAATGACCATTCGGTAACCGAAACCTTATCGGCTGTGCGCATTCGCTGTTGAACGACACGGGGTATGCGAAGAAGATGGACATGCCGCCCCGATAGGGCGGGGCGATGGACCGCGGGAATGAAAGGAGGGACCGGCATCGTTTTTCGAGTGAAGAGGGATGATTGCATCAAACCTCCTTTTCGAAAACGACATCGATTTTCGTACTGGCAATCTCATTGAAAGCTTTGTCTATCAGACTGTCAGCATGTTCAACAAGCTCCTGGCTGCGATTTTGATCGCCGCCAACTACATGGGTGAGTTCCCGTTGTGAGGTAAAGAGATGGTGGCGAATGGCATCCCGCAGGGCGCCTATCAGGGCGGCAATTTGCGCCCAGGCGTCTTCAGCGTGTAACCAGTGCCGATCTTCTTCGCGGCGTAATCGCATCGCTTTCAGCTCTGCTATCTCCGCCTCAGCTTTTGTTTTCTTTGATTCATGGAGCCGTAAATTATCCCTGCTAGCGAGATCTTCAGTTTTTGTGGATAAATCAATTTGTTGGGCGTACATCAGGATCTGATAGCGTGACACTGTTCCGTCACGGTGAATCATTGGGAATCCGGCGCCACAATCTTGATAAAATTTACCGGTGCTGACTTTGTAATTTTGTGAATGTAGCCAGTTAAGGGCTTCCTTTCTTGAAGAAAACCGATCGTTTTCGGTGGGAGGGTTTTCCGTGCCAGCTTTTTTTCTGGTCATCGTTCTTTCCGTTGAGGGGCTATTCTTCTGCAGGCCATAAATTGCCTATATTCGGATGAATCAGAAAAAATTAAGGGGAAATAGTTGTGAAGAAGCCAGATCTCCCGCTTGGCCTCTATGCCCGCTTTGCAGGTTTCTTCGCCTTTCCGTCGATACCGTTTCGTACTAGTTTGAAAGGTGATGTCGGTCAAAATATTTCTGGCAAAACTGAGGAAGAGACCAGGGTTACGATTCTCCCCGAAAAGACATGTCAGCCCGAAAAAAATCGCTAACTCTTGACTGATGTTGTGGTATTCCTCCCTGTTTGGTGGAGGGATTGATTTGCAGAGGGGGTTTTGTTCCATCTTCTCGCGAAGATTTTCTAGGGAGGAAATGGCTCTGTCTATTTGCCGCGATGCTTTTCTCCGTAAGTGCCGGTTCTTGATAAATTGGCAACGGAAGGATATGGCCTCAAGCAACTCATTCAGGTAAAACAGGTACCTGAATGAGGCGTCTAGTTCTGATTGGAGTCGCTTACTCATCGGCTGGACTCCCGCTATTCTCTTGTTCGCTCTCATTCATTACGGAAACGCTTGTTCGAGTATTTCCTTGAACAATAGCCGGATTTCTTCGATCTTTTCCTCTATACCACTATCGGCTTCTATGGCGGCAGTGATCTCCGGCTGTGCTGCTTCAAAAAAACGCGTCAAATGTTCTTGGATTTTCTTGAGCCGGCGTTCTTGCTTCCTGGCTTCATTGCGAATGCCTTTGTCAAGCAGCGGACAGCGCGGATATTTTGCCAAGTGCTCAGTCTTAAAGTTACGGGCGTAATCAAGAACATCATGGCGAGATAGAGATCCGTCTCTTGCTATCGGTAGTAGGCCATTTTCACAATCCCTGTAAAATTGGGAGTTACTTTTTTTGAATCCGCTGTTGACGAGAAATTGATGGGCTTCAAGGCGGCTCTTGAAGCGATCTTCTTCAAAATGGTTTGTATGTTTTGCTGTTGTTGGTTGTGGCTGCTGTGTTTTCGTCATGCGGCCCTCCTCTCGGTGTGCTGAGTTGGGTCGTATATTTTGATTTCAATTCCTTCTGCCCATTGATCGAGCCATTCGATTGTGTAAAAAATGCGGGAAATTATTTTCTTGTACTTGGGGCCACGCGATGTACAGCGATACACTTCCAAGCTGCTGGGCGCTACCGGCAGCCCCTTGGATTTTAGGTAGGCAGATGCCTGCTTGGTTGTGAGGTTGTCAGGATTAACAACCCCAAGATTTTGGAGGGTTTGTTGAAGCTGGGGAGAAAATTTTTGAGGTTCCATACATCACCTTTGGAATAGGTTTTTTAAAACACAGGAGAATTAAATTGTCCTGTATGCCTATTGCGAAGGTAGATGAATTTTGTTGTGGTATCAGCTCTTATAACTGTTGGTGATGGTGAAACTTTTCCCGTTTTTGTTCGGTTTTGGGATTTTTGATGATATTTGCTGGTTATTGTTGATATTTTATAGCTGCAAGCGGATCGCCATTTATTGCTGCTTGAATCATTCTTTCGGCAAAAGATATTGCTAGTGTTTGGCTCGATGTGCTTTGGTTAATGGTCCACCACTTCTTCCGACTGAATGATGTGAATATCTTTTTTGGAGGCCAACCAAGGGTAGATCTGTGATAATTTCTACTATGTTGTCTATCGGTGCGAAAATATCCACGGACAGGTGTGTTCGGAAATGCGTAGCGTAATATCTCCTTCGGGCGGAATAGATGTCATCAAGGTGTGATGGTGTTTTAGGCAGCTCGCCAACTTCTTCGAGGTAACCTTTTTTTTCATCCAGTGTGATTTTTCTTACAGGCGGTTCATCGACAAGAGAAAGGCTATCTTCCCATGCTGTTCGTAGGTTCGAGAATATTCGAAATGTAATTTCTAGGCGATCGTCCTCTAAGTCGATTTTTACTTGTACGAGATCTCTTCTGATCTCATCAAAATGACCGTCGTTACAATGACCTTCGAATTCTTTCCAGTCATTATTGACAACTCCTTGAAGACAAGCGTCAAACTCCTTTGAAATAAGAATTGCCATTGCAGAAAGGAGTGACAGGATAGGTCGAAGTGCCAGTTCGTTTAGCTTGAATTTTGCTATGTATCCATCAAGACGATTTGACAGCACCTCTTCAATCGCAAATTTTTTTGCAGTTCGCCAGGAAGATAACGTATTTTCTTCTGCAAGATTTTTCCAACCTGGATACGGATCCAGAAAGAATAGAAATTGAATGTTGGCAAGACATGACATTTTTTTGACCTGATAGATGTCTGGTGGTCTGGTAGGCGCAACGCTCAAAGTCAATATCCTCTTCAAAGTTGAGGGTGCAGACATGGATTAACTATATTTTTACAGAAACATTTTATAGTCAGCTTTCAATGCCTTGCCCAATCGTTTGGCCATTTCTTTGCCGATAACTCTCTTGCCGTTTTCCATTTCGCTGATATGCCGCTGAGGAATTCCGGTCATGGTGGACAACTGCCGCTGCGTGATGTATTCCCTGTGACGGTATGCCCGGATAGCCGTTTGCTGCTCTTTGCCGATATACTCGGGGAAGGTCTCGGCAACGCTGTAATTGCGCTCGCTGCCGGTCTCGATGCTTCGAGCATACTCCTTAATTTTCTCGGCATTGTTTGGATGAACGCGAAGCCGAATAGTAACAAGGCCTTCGTCAATATGGCGCTTTTTCGTGGGTTCCTGCATAGGTTACCTCTATTAATCGTATTTCTTCGTGGTGTTCTCGCCAGATTGCCACATAGGTTGGTTTCCCTTTCTTTAGGTGGCAATGGTGCTCGTGGTTGGAGAGTTTCGAGTAGTTGGGCCAGTCGCCGCGAACGGGCCCGGTTGATTCGATATCCCGGACCAACTGAAACAGAGCTTCTCGTACCCTGCCGGGAAGATTGCCGGTCTGCTTTTTGGCCTTCCCGGTAAACTCAACTGTCCATTTCATATGGTATACCAATTAATAGTATCAAGCAAGATGTGTCATTGTCCGTTTCGAAAATTGACGATCTTTTTTTTCTTGTCGGTGGCCGGTGCCGCCTGGTTGGCGATGATTTCCGCTGCTCGGTCAGATGCACGCTGTTGGGCTTCCGGGAGAAAATGGGCATATCGGCGAGTAACATCACTACTCTTGTGGGTGAGAAGCTGGCCGATCTGGTCAAGGTTGAATTCTCCGCTGCTGGCAAGGAGTACGGCGAAATGGTGGCGCAGTCCGTGGAATGGTCGAAATTTCTTAGGGAGACCTGCTGTTTTCTTTATCCTGTCAATTGCTGTACATTCATTTCTTTGTTCACCATGAATTCCGGGAAAAATATAGCCGTGATCCGTCCATGTCGGTACTTTCCCGGCTGTGTTTCTATAACGTTTGCCTCGCCGTCCCTGCTCGTTTGTTAGGAATGCAAGTTGCTGTTCTAGTATTTCCCGGACCGGTGGTGACATTGGAACGGTAACGTCCTTTCCTCCTTTTGGGCCTGGAATGGTGATGAGGTTGTGCTGAAAATCTAGGTGTTCATTTTTCATTCGGAACAATTCACCCCGGCGTAAACCTGAGAACATGGCGAGTTTCACCATGCGGGCTATGTCTTGTCTCGGCCACTTGTCAAGGGTATCGAGTAAGCGGGCTGCTTCTTCCGGTGAAAGGAATTCTGTCCGCGTGTTGTAAACCCTCGGGCGTTGAATTTTGAAAGAAAGGCGGGGACAAAGGTTATGTTCAGTACCATGATTTATAATGCGTTTGAGCAATCGTAGGGCGTGGTCAATAGTTGCCGGGGCGAGCCCTTTTTCTTTCATGTTTTTTTTGATACTTTCAATGCTCAATTGAGAGAGTTGTTTAACGTTTTTTTCTTCAAAAATTGAAAGATGATTTTGCCATCGGTTAAGATCTTGTACCTTCCCCTTGATCGCCGTTCCTTTGCTACTGTTAAAGTAGTGTTCTTTTATTTCTTTCAATGTCCGGTTAGTCTTCTTCTGTTCTGCTAAGATATCCTTTGATGTTTTTAGCTCCCCTTGGTGTCTCGCATCTCTTATCCGTTTCGACCTTAGCTCTGAGGAAAGCTGTGGAGTGTATCCCTCGGAAGCCCACCCAATTTTTTCCCACACTTTTTTTCCGTCATGAGTTTTGATGGTGATGTAATAGCATACATCCGTCTTACCATTGCAACGCTTGCTTGCCGAATCGTAACCGTAAACACCCTCAAATTTTTTTATCCGGTATCTCGTTGCGCTCATTTTTCTGGTTTTCCATGGTAAGAAAATTGTTTTAATATGTTGAACCTTTTGGGTCTCCATGGTAAAGAAAACCGCTTAATATAGGTTGAACCTATAAAGCTTTGGCCTACAAGAATTTGCTACCCTATTGCTACCCTAAGAGCCAAAAAACATCAAATGTTATAGGTAATATAGGAAGAAATATAAACAATAGGAAGTCAAATAACAAGGTAATAATAGATAGTTAAATAAACTTAAAATATATAGGCGACAATAACTATTTGGCCTCCGAAGCCAAAGGTCGCGGGTCCGAATCCCGCCTCGTCTACCAAAAAATACAGCCACTTGGAATAGATTTTTCTGAGTGGCTTTTTTATTTTTGCTATCCTGAAGCTTGACAGGTGGTTTTCCGATTTAAACCCGGGGAGGAGAGACTGAAATGGATCGTGGAACCAAACCGGTGCTGGTGTTGGGAGCTACGGGCTATGTGGGTGGACGGCTGCTGCCCCTTCTTCTCGAAGGTGGCTGGAAGGTGCGCGCGGCCGGGCGCTCCGACCGCAAGATCCAAGCCCGGCCCTGGGGCAGCCATCCCAACCTGGATATCGTCGTGGCCGACGCGCTGGATACCGCGGCTCTCACCGAGGCTATGCGCGGTTGCCGGGCGGTCTTCTACCTTATTCACTCCGTCAGGCCCGGGGAACAGGATTTCGCCACCCTGGACCGGCGTATCGCCTACTCTACGGTACATGCCGCGCGACAAGCGGGCGTGGACTGGATTATTCATTTCACCGGTCAAGGCAACCCGGCGCATCTCTCGGAGCAACTGCGTTCGCGCTACGAGGTGGGTGAAATTCTGGCCCTGGGCGGCGCCCGCGTGACCCAGCTGCGTGCGCCTCTCGTCCTGGGCTCGGGCGGGGCCTCTTTCGAGATGATCCGCGCCTTCTGCGGGAATCTGCGGATCATGTTCGCTCCGCGCTGGATGGATACCAAGTGCCAACCCATCGCCATTGCCAACGCGGTCGAGTATCTGGCCGGCTGTCTGGAACACCCGGAGACCGCCGGGCAGGTTTATGAGATTGGCGGTCCGGACGTGCTCACCTGGCGTGAACTGTTCCGCATGTATGCCGAGGAGGCCGGACTGCCGCACCGCCTGGTCCTGGTTCTGCCCTTGCGCATCCATCAGATTTCCATCTGGTGGATGAACCTAGTCACCCCGGTGTCGGTGGCTCTCATTCGGCCTCTTGTGGAGCGTATGCGCGATGAAATCCTTTGCCACGATGAAAGCATCCGTGAGATCATCCCGCAAAAGCTCCTTTCCTGCCGCGAGGCCATCATCAAGGCCTTGGAGGAAGTGCACCAGGACGAGGTGGCCTCCAGCTGCTTTGACGCCGGTTCCACCCGTCTGCCGGAATGGGCCGGCGGACAGGCCAAATCCAAGACCAGGGTCTTCCGAGATACCTTCTCCATAATCCTGGATGGTCCGCCGGAACTTGCCTGGAACGTGGTCAAACGCATCGGCGGCAACACTGGCTGGTATTTCGGCACCTGCCTCTGGCGGCTGCGTGGCTTGGTGGATGAACTGCTGGGCGGTCCGGGCTTGTCTCGGGGCCGCCGGCACGTCGATTCAGTGGCCATGGGCGACCACCTGGATTTCTGGCGCGTGGTGGCGGTGGAGGAATGTAGCCGTCTCCTGCTGCGAGCGGAGATGCTGGCCCCGGGTGACGCCTTTCTGGAGTTCCGAGTCCAGGTGCTCCCGGACGGTGCAACCGAGCTGCGCATGACCCCAAGCTTCGAACCACGGGGGGCCTGGGGCAGGGTCTATTGGTGGATCATCGCCCCTTCCCACTCCCTGCTCTTTAGATCCATGCTCAAGCAGATGGTCAAAGCCGCCGGCGCCCGCGTCCTGAGCGGTCCGTCCTGCGTCGCGGAGGGCTGACCGGCAAGGTTCGGCATTTTACCTTGGTGTTATCGTTGGCAAATGGACTACAGATACGGTAAAGTTCCACAAGCAATTATGTAATATGCGTCGGACGAGGAGAGTTAATAGGGTGCACTGCGCCCTTTTGATTACCTTGGAGGCGCATAGCGACGAGACAGACTAACGGCCCGCCAACAAGGAGATAAGTGATGTCGGAAAAAAACACGAAAGTCGGACAAAGGATCAAGGCCCTGAGGATTGCTAAGGGCTTGTCAATCGAGGATGTTGCCAAGAAATCCGGGATACCTGAAACAGCTATTGCCAGCATTGAAAGGCATCTGATCTCCCCGCCTTTGGGTAATCTCGTAAGTCTGGCGAAGGTTTTTGAGGTCTCGGTCGGCGATTTTTTCGGGGAGAAGGGCGATTCTTCCTATTGCATTGTCAGAAGCGATGACAGAAAAACCGTGTCGCGCTTTAATTCCAACGATGGCAAGTCTTCCGGTTATAGTTATGAGTCCCTTGGACAACAGAAGAAAAAAAAGCAGATGGAGCCTTTTCTTGTAACCCTCACCCCGTCCGATGTTCGGCAAGTCGAGCCGAATCAGCATATCGGGGAAGAGTTTATTTTTGTGCTGGAAGGAAAGGTCGAAGTCAGGCTGTTGGATCATACCGACATCCTTAACCCCGGCGACTCTATTTATTATGATTCAACCATGCCGCATATCGTTGCCTGCCATGGGGATCAACCGGCAACCATCCTCGCGGTAATTTATGCCAAGGAAGAGATGATCATCCTTTAATCCCCCGATTACTGAGCAGAGGGCCTGACCTGCAAGCAAACCCTCTGCTGCGGGGTGTCTCATTTAACCGGCATATTCCAGTGAAACGGGTCGGCGGCCTTGCCGTACTGGATGGCCATAAGATCTTTAAAGAGCCTTGCCGACAAATCCCCGACCTTGCCGTCGCCGACGGTAATTTCCTTGCCGTCGAATTTAATCTTTCCAACCGGCGAAATTATGGCGGCGGTTCCCGATCCGAACACTTCCTTGAGAAATCCCTTGGCGTGCGCTGCAAAGACCTCGTCGATGCTGATTTGTCGTTCGACCACCTTGACATTCCAGGATTTTGCCAGTTTTATCACCGAGTCGCGGGTAACCCCGGCTAATATACTTCTGTTCAGCTCGGGGGTGATCAGTTCGTCGCCAATACAGAAGAAGATGTTCATCGTTCCCACTTCTTCAATGTACTTCTGCTCGACGCCGTCCAGCCACAGCACCTGGGTGTAGCCTTCATTGTAGGCAAGGCTTGTGGCGTAGAGGCTTGCCGCGTAGTTGCCGGCAGTTTTCGCCTGGCCGACCCCGCCTCGGACGGCGCGGACGTATTCTTTAGTTACCCAGATTTTCACGGGGTTAAAACCTTCCGGGTAATATGCACCAACCGGCGAGAGAATGATAAAAAGACGGAAGGTGTTTGAGGAACGCAGCCCGATATAGGGGTCGGTTGCAATAATCGTCGGACGGATATAGAGCGATGTGCCGGGTGCGCTGGGAACCCAGTCCTTTTCAATTTTCAAGAGTTGCAGGAGGGCTTCAAGAACGAATTCTTCGTCAAAGGCCGGGATACAGAGTCTATGTCCGGAAATATTGAGACGTTTTATGTTATCCTTTGGCCGGAAAAGTTGTATTTCGCCGGAATCGGTTCTATATGCCTTGAGGCCCTCGAAAATTGCCTGGCCGTAATGGAGAACCATGGTCGAGGGATCCATGGCAATCGGGCCATAGGGTTCAATGCGCGGGTTGTGCCAACCATCCTGGGGGTTGTAATCCATGTTAAACATGTAATCGGTGAAGATGGTTCCAAAGCCAAGAGCGGAACCGTCAGGATGGTTTTTTAATGTGCCTGCTTTTTTGTATGTAATTTCCACGGCAGCCTCGTTAGGGTAATAATTTGTTTTTACAATGGTTTTAGAAAAATCAATAATGCTTATTGAAAAAAGCACAGCATTCTGTTTGCTAAGTTATTATGATGAAATCAAGTATAATCCCAGCTTCAATGTTTATTCAACCTCTAATACTTTTTAAGCAATGTTTACAAAACCGTTTATGCTGCTCTTCGCAGAAGTGTGAGTAATTCTAGAGAATATAGCAATTAATTAAATTTCGGTGGAAAATGAGAAAGGACATAATTGAAATACGTTGGCATGGACGTGGCGGGCAGGGCGCTATTACCGCGGCAAAGATTGTCGCCAATGCCGCTTTTGTTTCCGGATATAAAGGCGTTGTCATGGCCCCGACCTTCGGAACGGAGCGGCGAGGTGCACCGGTCTTTACTTCGCTGAAGATCTCGAAAGTGAAGATCTACGATCTCTCGCCCATTACCACCCCGGATATGGTGATTGTTTTGGATCATACTCTCCTGGAGGAGGTCAATGTTGTCGCCGGCTTGAAAGAAAATGGCCTGGTGGTGCTCAATAGCCCGAGACCCCTTGCGGCTTACTCCTTTCCGGGGATGAGGGTCGCTGTTTCCGATGTAACCTTATATGCCGTCGAGGCCGGCCTGCCGCCGGGGATAGTCAATTCCGGCATAATCGGCGCTTTTGCCAAGGCGACCGGGCTGGTTGATATCGATGTCCTGGTGCAGGCGATTGAGAAGGAATTTGTCGGCAAAAAACCTGAAAAGAATGCCAAGGCTGCACGCCTTGTCTTTGACAATACGGCTATCGGAGGTTGATGAATGGTTGAGAGAAAATATTGTGACATGATTTCCCGCAGTAAACCCGGCCCCGGCGATGGCGGCAATACCGGCTCATGGCGGGTAATGCGGCCCATCATCAACCTTGAAGCCTGCATCCCGGCAAAGACGGGGAAAAAGTCCTGTTTTAACTGCTGGTTGTACTGCCCGGACTGTGTTGTCACCAAGACCATACCGCCGGTTATCAATTATGAATACTGCAAAGGTTGCGGAATCTGTGCCGAGGAGTGCCCTGCCGGCGCTATCAGTATGGTTGCCGAGGCAACGCCTATCACGGAGGACAAATAATCCCATGCATATTATTGAATCCGGAAATGTAGCGGCAGCAACAGGGGTGAAGCTTTCTCGGGCGCAGGTTATTGCCGCATACCCAATCACGCCGCAAACCCCTTTGACGGAAAAACTGTCGGAATTTGTCGAATCGGGAGAGCTTGCGGCCGAGTACATTCCCGTTGAGAGCGAGCACAGCGCCATGGCGGTCTGTATCGCCGCCTCCTCGGCAGGCGCCAGGGCCTTTACCGCCACCAGTGCCAACGGGCTGCTGTATATGGTTGAGCAATTGCACTGGGCCGTGGGGGCGAGGCTGCCGGTTGTCATGTGTGTTGCCAACAGGGGCATCGGCGCACCCTGGACCGTCTGGAACGATCAGCAGGATACCATCTCGCAAAGAGATGTCGGCTGGATACAGTTGTATTGCAATGATCATCAGCAGATCATCGATTCGGTGATCAAAGCCTTCAAACTCGCCCAGACAGTCAGTATCCCGGTTATGGTCTGTTATGACGGCTACCTGCTGTCGCACACCTATATGCCGTTTGAGCAACCCGAGCAAGGCAAGGTCGATGCCTTTCTCCCGGCTTTTGCACCAAAGCATTTTCTCGATCCGGAAAATCCCGGGAATTTTAATACGGTTACCCTGCCCGACGTGCGACTGGATGTGGACGGCAACATGGCCCCCGGTTACATCGAGATCCGTCATAATCTGCAGGAGGATCTGCGGGCGGCCCTTCTAACCTATGAGAATATTGATAGAGAATTCGAAAAAGAGTTCGGCCGGGGCGGTAATCCGTTTATCGAGGAGTATAAGTGTGCAGATGCCGAGTTTGTTGCGGTCTGCATCGGGTCATTGTCCTATCAACTGCGGGATGTAGTGGATATGATGCGCGAGGACCAGGTGAAGATCGGCGTCATGGGTGTCCAGATCTACCGGCCGTTCCCGGATGAGGCCATCATCCGTGCCCTCGCCGGCAAAAGATGCGTAATCGTTTTTGAGAAGGCACTCAGTTATGGCAATCAAGGCGCATTGTACGCCGACATCAAGTCGGCACTGTACAGCAGCGAGAGAAAACCCCGCATTCACAACTACATCCTGGGCCTTGGCGGCAGGGAGATAAAAACCCAACACCTTGTCGATGCCTTAGCTAAGTCATGCGCCTCCCCCGATACCTTTGGCGACAGTCCCCGCTGGATCGGTTTAAAACTACAGGAATAATTATCATGGAAAAAGCGACTACTATTTTAAACCTGACAGAAGATGAATTTGTCCATTCGGGAAACCGGGCTTGCTCGGGCTGCGGACTGTCAATTGTTTATCGTATGGGCTTGAAGGCACTCGGCAAGAACACCATTCTCGTCGTGCCGCCAAGTTGTCTTACCGTCCTGCAGGGCCTGTACCCGGTGGCCTCGACCAAACTTCCCTGTGTCAATGTAACCTTTGCATCGACCGGGGCGGCGGCCACGGGCGTTCGCGCCGCAATGCGGGCGCTGAAAAAAGCTAACGTCAACGTTGTGGCCTGGGCAGGGGACGGAGGTACGAGCGATATAGGCATCCAGGCCCTTTCCGGGGCATGTGAAAGGGGAGAGAATATCATTTATATCTGCTATGACAATGAAGCCTATATGAATACCGGTGTTCAGCGGTCAGGCACCACTCCCCAGGGTGTTCTCACCACCACCACCCCCATTAAGGGTAAACTGCAGGAAAAAAAGGACGTTCCGTCAATTATTGCGGCGCACGGAATCGGCTATGTGGCAACCGCTTCGGCAGCCTATCCGCTCGATTTATATGATAAGGTTAAAAAAGCCACAACCATTTCCGGGCCAAGATATATCCATGTGCATACGCCCTGCCCACCGGGGTGGAATTTTGATCCAAGATATACCATCAAAGTTGGAAAACTTGCCGTTAAAACTGGTCTTTTTGATCTTTATGAAATTGAAAATGGGGTCTTTAAATTGACCGGGGCATCACTGCATCTTCTTGGTAAAACACGACTGCCCGTATCGGAATATTTTGCTACCCAGGGAAGGTTTAAATCGCTCGATGCAGAAAGTGTTGCAAAGGTGCAGAAGCAGGTCGATGCCAAGTGGGCGAATTATTGATTGTGTAAAAATTCCTCAAAGCTATACTCCTAAAAAAGGGCAGAGCGAACTGGGAGGAGCATACCAAATGGATGATGAAAAACTGGATATTCGTTGGAAACAGCGATTTGCTCACTATAAAAAGGCCTACGCCTTGCTTGAACAGACTATTGCCATCAAAGATCCTTCAGAAGCAGAGCGCGCCGGGTTGATTCAGTTTTTTGAAATGTCGTTTGAGCTGGCCTGGAAAGTGTTGAAAGACTATCTGGAAGAGGAAGGTTTTAGTGTAACAAGCCCAAGAGACACGGTGAAACAGGCTTTTCAGATAGGTTTGATCGTCGATGGTCATACTTGGCTGGAGGCCTTGAAAGATCGCAATCTGACGGTTCATACCTACGAGGAAAAGATTGCGATTGCAGTGGAAAAAAAGATACGCGATGCCTATTTCCCGGCTCTGGCAAAGCTGTTTCGAAACTTTAGCGAAAAGGCCGAGCAATGAAATATGGCCTTTCGCAACAGGATATAGAGGAAATACTCAAGACGTTCAGACACTTTCCGGAAATTGATGAGGCGATATTATTTGGCTCCCGGGCCAAGGGTAATTATAAAGCCGGTTCTGATGTCGATATTGCCATAAAAGGCCATAAAATTGAGCATTCCTGTGTGGCTGGTCTTTCGTATATCCTGAACGAAGAATCCTCCCTGCCGTATTTTTTCGATATAGTGCATTTTGAGCAGATTGCCGAACCGGAACTGGTTCAGCATATTGAACGGGTGGGAAAACGGATGTATGCGCGCAAGAGTGATGACGCAGCATAGTTTAATTAATAAACGGAAGATGGTCTATCAACTCAATTTCCTCAAAATGGCTGTCTCTGGTAAAGAGTGTCCCGCCGATATCCATGCAGCAGGCGGCAATCCATACATCATTGATTGGAATTTTTCGTCCCTTCGTTACTAGATGGTGATAAATGAGTGCGTATTTTCTGGCTACATTCCTGTCGATGTCGATAATTCCAATCTGAAGCTTGGCAATAATTTCCTGAAGCTTTTTCTCGTTGTACTCTTGTCTTGTGCCTTTTAAAAAACCGTAGGTTAGTTCAGCTATCACAATGGTCGGGAGGTAAAGTTCTTCACCTAATTCTGCAAGAGTATTGACAACTGCCGGTATACCTTCAGCAAAATCGCAATAAATATTAGTATCCAAAACCAGTTTCATTCCCAGTCCCCTTCATTGATTTGGTCGAAGTGTTGAAGGGTTATTCTGATTTTTTGAGCCTCTTCATGAGATAGCCAACCAGCCATGTCATGGATGAGTTGTTTTCTGTTTTTGTTGGTCCCCAGCTTTTCAGAAATCGCTTCCAGAATCACCGCAGTTTTGGTTCGTCCTGTTTTTTTTGCGAGTTTGTTGATTAATTTTTCTTCGTGCTCAGGTAATCTTAGGCTTATCGGCATTGGTTTGCTCCCCAGCATGTTAACGATGACGAGATTGCTGTATCGCATTTTCTGTAATTGTATTCTTGCGGGAAGAATTTGTCAATAACATAACTCTAAAGAAGGCTCAAACGAACCCGAAGGAAATTCGCTTGGTGCATGGAGAAGCTGATGCTCGGCGGGCGCGGGCCCTGGCGTTGGGGGTTTTACCCCAAACCCTGCCTTCAATCCGCGGGATTAGCCGAGGCTATTGTCATATGAGAGACTATCGCTTGTACCTGCAAGTTAATCTTGCCATAGGTGGCAATAAAGAGGAAATTTAAAATTTGAAATTGCCCTTCATGGGTCTGGGCTTTCTTGAGGGATGGTTGGCCATTTTGTGAAGGAACTGAATAAAGTCGGTGAATTGATTTGTTGCCTGGATTGTTCCGGGATTCTCCGCGAAAATCTTTCTCTCCAAGGATTTGAATTCGTCAGTATGGGAGAAACTCAGCAATTCTTTCTTGGTTTGATCGGAAAGTTTCATGAAAAGTCCTTTTTCAGGGTGGTCAGCAAAGCTTGTTTATCAAAGAGTGAAAAATACTCATCCAGAAGTTCCCAGTCAATAAGCCTTTTCCTTTGCAGCTGATATTCAAGCAACAGCCGCATGTCATATATATCGGTAGCCTCCCTTTGCGCATCATTGGCTATGGCCTGGACCTTGAGGCCGATTATATCCTCTGGAGAAAGCACGGGGATCATATATTTATTGGGCATTTGTCGAGATTAGGTATCTAAACTATTTCCGGTGCCACCCAGCCAAATAGACTACCTGTTTTTGACCCATGCCCATATCGATCATATCGGCCGGGTGCCGGAGCTGCTCGATGCCGGGTATCGCGGCGAGATCATCTGCACCCATGCCACCAAGGCCCTGCTCTTGCCCATGCTTCGCGATGCCAATGCCAGGGATTCCGAGTGATTTTCTCCGGCGACCTCGGCTGTACCGGTACTCCCATCCTACCGGACCCCGATCCGCCCGAAAGCTGTGGTCTCCTTATCCTCGAATCGACCCACGGCGACAGACTGCAATGTGAAGGCAACGTGGAGTGAAATGCGCCTTATAAAAAGGAATTTGACAAGTTGGAAGCCTGGCCCTAATTTGCGTCCCGTTTTTTTGCCCCTCAAGTATACTTGTCGATATACTTGACAAGTGCTGAGATAGGAAGTATACATAACTAAAAAGGAAAGGAGGATCAATATGCCACAGATATCACTCTATATAGACGAAAAAACCCTCAAAAAGGTTGAAAATGCCGCAATGCGACAGCGTGTGTCTATTTCGAAATGGGTGGCGGAGCAAATCCGCGCCAAGGTCGAACCAGTGTATCCCGTGGATTATGAAATTCTTTTTGGATCCATCTCGGATGATACCTTCGTTAGACCTGCGGTGCCTTCCTTTGGGTCAGATATAAAGAGGGACGGTCTTTAAATGTATTTTCTTGATACCAACACCTGCATATATTTTTTAAATGGTAGGCATGAGTCCATTAAGACCAAAATTTTATCGACACCACCAAACGCAATAGCCATCCCAACTATAGTGAAGGTGGAACTTCTACTAGGGGCATATAAAAGCAAGAACAAAACGGTGAATATTGAGAAAGTTGAACAGTTTCTTGAACCCTTCGAAATTATCCCGTTCGTTGACATGATGACATATGTCTACGCTGAAATACATACTTCAACAGAAAGTGTCGGCATTAACATCGGTCCTAACGATTTGTTCATTGCATCTATTGTCAAATTTCATGAAGGGGTTTTGGTAACCAATAATGTCAAGGAGTTTGAAAGAATTGACGGATTGCAGATTGATAACTGGGTATTTTAAATTTTGGATTGGTAGAAACCCTTCCGGGTTTCCCCGACAGCGTCAATATCCTGGTCGACTGCGGCACCGCCTCCGGCGATGACCTGGCGTTTGCCCAATTTCCCGTACCACCCGACAAAATAGACTATCTATTTTTAACCCACGCCCATATCGAGCACATCGGGCGGGTGCCTGATCTGCTTGATGTCGGGTTTCGTGGCGAGATCATTTACACCCATTACACTAAGGCACTGCATTGTCTATCTCCTCGCTTCACCCTTGGAAGAATCCAGGAGCCCATTCCGATTAGCAGGTGCTTAGCGACAGGGTGCATACCCGAGCTGCCAAAGGAAATCTGGTTGGTCCCTGAGGAAGAAGACGCTCGACGGACACTTGCCTTAAAGGTAAGCGCCATATCAACCGCACCTTGCCGACGCGACAATTCCCGGTTTTTCCGGAGTAACATTCCAGGGCAAGAGCGCCTCGTAGTCCTCCAACATTGATGCCAAAGGTAATCTGTCGAAGATGTATCGCAAGTAAGCGTAGGGCTCCAGGTTGTTGGCCTTGGCCGTTTC
>Ga0209697_10002352_pt1 | contig 27419 bp, 26 predicted proteins | sample AliMusrvi5mmetaG_FD_184115 | JGI IMG/M metagenome (GOLD analysis project Ga0209697, IMG submission 184115) | Freshwater lake bacterial and archeal communities from Alinen Mustajarvi, Finland, to study Microbial Dark Matter (Phase II) - Alinen... | ecosystem: Environmental > Aquatic > Freshwater... | reverse complement strand
GTACGGATGTGGGCAGCGATCCAGCGAATTCCAATTTCAGACCAATTCCCTTGCCTTCGGCCCGCACCCGCATGAGCGAAACCACTTCGGCCACGACCGCCGCCGGGGCGCAAGCCAGTCGCTCGACCTGGAGTTTTCCGGCCTCGATCTTGGAGAGATCGAGGATATCGTTGATGATGGCGAGGAGGTGGTCTCCGCTGCGGCGGATGACGTTCAGGGCCTCCAGGTGTTCGGGTTTGTTCAATTGACCGGCCAGGATCTCGGCGTAGCCCAGGATGGCGGTCATGGGCGTGCGGATTTCATGGCTCATATTGGCCAGGAATTCGCTCTTGGCGCGGGTCGCGGATTCGGCGGCCCCGTAGAGTTGCTGTTGGATGAGCCGGTGCTCCTGCTCGTGGGCGAGTTGACTTTGCAGCCACTGGTTGTCGCGTTGACGCCAGATGACGACTGCACCCAGGAGGTTCACCAAGGTGAAAGCGACAATCAAGAGGCCGGTTGTCCAGACCTGCACGCGCAGGGGAGCAAAGATTTCCGCCTGGTCCACTTTGGCCACGATGAACCAGGGCGTGTGCGGAATTCCGCGAATGGCTGCCACCACCGGTAGATTGCGATAATCGCTTCCCTCGACAATCCCTTCCTGGCCCATCACCGCCATGGCGGCAAGCGAGTTGGGATATTGGTCCAAGGGCCGTCGCAGAACAAGTGCCGCATTCGCTCGATGACGCAGTTCATTCAAGAAGACAACGTCGTTCCCTTCCCGCCGGACCAACAAACACTCCGCCGTGCGGCTCGTCGTCGGCCATTCTTGAAGACGGGGATAGAGAGATAGGCAAGGGTCGATCTCCAGCACCATGACTCCAAAGGGTTGTGCCGTGGAGCGATTAACCTTTGACGCGCCGGAATCCGACGAGGTGCGGACGGAAATCAGAGGAACCGTGACGTCGAGATGGATTTGACCGGAGAACTCGCTGCGGTGCAGATCGGAAATCGCCACCTCGCCGGAATGAATAGCTTGCGACGCGCAACTCAAGGCGATGGGACCGAGATAGGTCTTGTCCTCGGGAAGCGCCAGACGCACCTTGAATTCCGAGTCCAAAAGCAAGATTCGCAGGCATTCATTGTGCTCCTTAATCAGCCTGAACCAGGCCAGCAACCTGGCGCGGCCCTCGCCGCTGGCCATGCCCGCGAGGAACTTCCGTGCCTCTTGGCTTGCAAAGGGATCTTGCATGATGGTCTGGGCGTCGCCCAGTCTTTCCGTGCGCCAGTCCACGATCTGTCGCACCTTGGCATCGGCAATGGCGGAAAGTTCCCTCTCTTCCGCCTGGCGGGATGCCTCAATCTGATGCGTGAGATACCGATATCCGCCGCCCGCGAAAGAAGCGAGCAGGAGGATGCCGCCTCCCCACAGGCTGAGGGTAATCCAACGCGATGGAGCGAGCGCGCGGGTCTTCTTGGAGATCAGGTCTGGTTTCATGCTTTCCTCAGGATTTTGCATGGCTCATGGAGTGACTTGTGATATTCTGTGCATGTTGCGTGAGTTCTTTGCGCAGTCGCAGGCGGGCATCCCGAATGGCATGCATCAAGTCGTGCCGCGTGACAATGCCCACCAGAATGCCGTCGCGGAGGACCGGCAGTCTGCGGACATGCTTTGCGCGGAAGAGGTCCGCGACGGTAACCCAACTATCTTCCTCGCAGACGCCGAAGAGGCCAGCCGACATGTAGTTGCGAACCTTGAGGTCGTCGTTCTGGCCTTCGCAAATCAGTTCCAATAGGTCGAATTCCGAGATAATACCCGTCGGTCGGCTATATTCGTCGACCACCGGCAGACCACTGATGCGGTGCTTGACCATCAGAGAAATTGCCAGGTCTACGCTGTCATCGATATTCACGGTGACAACATGCTTCGTCATGATGTCTTTGGCCTTCAACATACGGTTCTCCTCAATTTGCGGCAGCGGCAACCGCCACGCCGGCGTTTATCTCGCACAGTCCGACTTCCAAGCAAATATCTCCCCAAGGAGACGAGAACGGAATGCAGATCGGCGTGACCTTCGACGGAAATTCGACGCAGTGGTTCTTGCCGGTGATGACGGTTGGCAGGCTCACGCTCATGCTGAGGTGCTCGAGCTTGGCTTTCGCGCTGCCGGCGATCATGTTCACGAGTTCGCCGATGGCATCCGTAACGTCGCCATTGATTTCCGCGGGACGCTCCTGGAGCATCACCTCGGTTGCGCTCAGGGCCGCTTCCCGGCTCAGCTCCAGAACCACCGTGCCTTGTGCCTTTCCTGAGAGTCCGATCACACCGCTGACCTCGTGCTGCGGTTGGACGCCGTTCTTGAGGTAAGGGGTTCCTCGCTCCAGCTTGCAATCCAGCATCGTTTCAAAAACCGAGATCGTTGACGTCAGAAACGGATTGATATATTCGACTTTCATGATATTCCATTCATACTAGGACGGGTTCGGCGGCTATCAGTTTACAGGTTTTTGTTGGGACTCAGCTCAGCTCGGCCCACCCCACGGCTTCATCTATGTGGTGACGGGTTCGGCGGCTATCGGTTTACAATACTTCGTGACTTTCTCGCGGAGGGCCGCCGGCTCGAAGGGTTTGACTAGGTAGTCGGTAGCACCGGCCTGGATGGCCTCGATAACCCGCAATTTGCTCGCTTCTCCCGTGACCATGATGATCGGCATGTTGTATCCCTGCGAGCGGACGATCTTGAGGACCGCCAAACCGTCGGGGGCGGGCATGTCCCAATCCAGGAGCAGGAGATCCAGGTCGGCCTTTTTCAGCGCGCTGAGGGCCTCCGCGCCGTCGCCGGCCTGCCGGATTTCCGCAATGTCCTGTAGACACATGGCAACCAGCGTGCGCATCAGGCGATCATCGTCGGCGATTAGGATTCGTAAGCTCATGGGGGCTTGAGGCTTCAAGTGCTACTATTGGGAACCATTTGTTCCAGGGTGGCCTGGAGGTTTCGCTTGTCGAATGGCTTGGCGACGAAATCCGAGGCGCCGGCCTTGATGGCGTCCTTGAGCACGCCCCGTTGCTCCAAGGCGCTGACCACGAGGATTTTGGCCTCGGAATCGAAGGCCATGATGCCGTGCAAGGCATGCAAACCGTCATGTTCGGGCATGACCAAATCGAGGGTCACGGCGTCGGGCTTTAGTTCCTGGTAACGGTCGATGGCCTCCTGGCCGTTGGCGGCCTCGCCGACCACTTCCCAGCCCGCATTAATAGCCATGTCCTTGATAATTTGCCGAATGATCATGGCGTCATCGGCGACTAATAGTCTGCGTGTCATGGTTCAAGCCTCCTGGTACGTGGGACAGGTTTTCAACCTGTCTTGAAATGTAGGTTATTAACCTGTCGCAAGCGCGGTGTTGAAGATTACAAGATTTTGGTGGGTTGGCCGGCGGATTCGACGATCATGGCTCCGCTTTCACATTCAAAGGTTACGCGTCGTCCGCGAGTTCCGCCGACATCTTGTCCCGCGACGCGAATCCCGACGGCGCGTAGCGATTGGGCAACGGCCTCGATGTTGCTATCGCCGATCTGCAAGGGACCGGAACTGCCGAACATGGCCGCGCCGCCGGCAAGTTTTGCCGTCAAGCAAGGCGCCGGCGCGTTCAACTCCTTGAGCAATTCCAGCATCCGGGGAACCGCCGTATCGGCAAATTTGCCCGGCGTGCCATCGCGTCCCGCCGAGACCGGCAAGACGATGTGCGCCATCGCGCCCCGTTTGAGGCGCGGGTGATAGAGTGCCAGGGCAATGCAAGAGCCGACGACCGCCTTCAATTTTTGGGGTGGCCCGCCAGCGGCAATTTGTCCCATGCCGACCAAGGTTTCCTGCGTCGCGCTCATCGTTGTGGTAGCCATTTTGTGAGTCCTAATGCCGAAAAATTCGCGGAGATTTCATGTCTTCATCCGTTAGGCTGGAAAGCCTGACCTACTTTGGAACCGAATGCCAAAAGTCCCGAGGTTCTTTCAGGGTTGGGGCGCTGCATGGAGCGACCGCTCGAGCGACTCTTGCAGTCCGGGCGTGGGCACGAAGACCACGCGCCAATCGAGTTTTCCACCATTGCGACGGAAGGCGATGTCGCAGAGCAAGAGGTTGTCGCCGACGGCCGCCTGGGTCATCAGGGCCTGCTGGAGGACGCTGGCCCCAAAATCCTGGATGAAGTAGGGCGGCGAGGGCCGGAGGTCCATGCCGACCAGCCGCGTGAGTGCGTTCACGTAGGCGCATCCGAGGATGTTGCCCGTTTCCATGAGGGCTGACTTTTCGAGTTCGCTCCACTCGGGATCCGTGCCGGCTTCGCGTCCCAGCAGCGAGGCCGCCAGTTGCCGCCCATTCAGGTCGTCGAACATCAAGATGATGCTCCCGCCGCCGCACTGTCCCTCGAGCGTCATGACGACCATCGTCATCGCCTCGTCGCCGATGGCCAACTCGACTGCGACATCTTCCAGCGCAACCTGTCGGACTTCATCGAGCGTGACGGTGATGATTCCGTCGGTCCAGCGGCACATGGCCGCCGAAGCATCGTGCGTGGCCGACCCGAACAGTTCCTGAAGGCCGGCGAGTGTTTTTACGTTATCGTTAGCAGTTGTGATCATGCGGTTACTCCTTTAGTTTGCCCGGCCAACTATCTAGTGGCGCTGGCCATAATTGGTGAAACAAATTCAAGGTTCAATGCGTGTTTTCCCGTCCCGGAGGGACGTTTGAAAATAGCCCAGCGATTTATCGCTGGGTTGGAAAAGCGACTGAACGGATAGTCCCGGAGAGACGACTGAATTAGCGTGACGCAGGACATTTCAGCCGTCCCTCCGGGACTGGAAATGGCTTGATGAACTCCGCTCCCAGCGATAAATCGCTGGGCTATTCTCACGTGCCCCTCCGGGGCAAAGACACGCTTCGAATTCATAAACGATCTCCATGTCTTTCCCTTTTCGTGTCTTTTGAGTGTTTCGTGGTTAACCTAATTGCTCTCGTTCTTTTAGCAAGTTGCGTTGGCGGCATTTTTGGATACAATTCCAACGAGGCCGGCGATATCGAGGATCAGTGATACGCGTCCGTCGCCGAGGATGCTGGCTCCGGCGATTCCCAGCACATTGGCGAAGTTATCGGCGAGGGACTTGATGACCACTTCCTCCTCGCCGATGACGCGGTCGACAACGATGCCGACTTCTTCGCCCGCTTCGCCCACGATCACCAGGGTGGTTTCCGAGGGCTGGGACGCCGCGTCTCGGTCGGCGCCGTGGAAGCTGAGCAGATCTCCAAGACGCAGGAGGGAGACCGTTCGGCCTCGCACGCACGCCATCTGATGTCCGTGGACCGCATTCACCTGGTTCTGGGCGACACTCACGATTTCCACGACGGCCTCCATCGGAATGGCAAAGACATCGCCGCGGATTTCGACCAGCAGCGAGGGCAGGATGGCGAGCGTCAGCGGCAGTTTGATGGTGATCGTGGTACCCTGTCCCGGTACGCTGTTGATATCGGCGGTTCCGCTGAGTTCGTCGATCTTCGACTTGACGATGTCCATTCCCATTCCGCGCCCGGAGACTTCGGTCACCTTCTCGGCGGTGCTAAGTCCAGGTTCCCAGATCTTCTGGTAGATCTGTTGCGTCGTCATTTTCTCGGCGTCGGCCTTAGTCACGAGGCCCTTCTCCAGGCACTTCCGCAGAATACGATCGGCATCCAGCCCCTTGCCGTCGTCGCGGACCTCGATCACGATGCTATTGCCGCGGTGGAACGCATCGAGCGTGACGGTTCCTTCGCGGGGCTTTCCGGCCGCCTCCCGGACCTCGGGCGATTCGATGCCGTGGTCGACCGAATTCCGCACGAGATGCACGAGCGGGTCTCCCAACTCGTCGATCATCCGCTTGTCGAGTTCGGTATTCTCGCCGCGAATCACCAGCCGGGCCTGCTTGCCATTCGAGCGGGTAATGTCGCGAACGACGCGCTTGAATCGTGCGAAGAGGGGTCCGATGGGAACCATCCGAGTATCCATGACACTCTGCTGAATTCCGTCGCTGACGCGCCCCAGTTGATGAATCGCTTCAAACAGATCCTGGACAAAAACGCGGGTCTGGCTGAATGCCTGGACCTCGCGGCGGAGAGGTTCCAACTCAATCTGGATCCGTCGCACGTAAGTTCGGATTCCTTCCGCCACGGCGGCCGAGTGTTCGCCGTCGAGTCGCAATGTGATCTGGCTCCCCATCCGGTCCAATTCGGTCGATACCTTGTTCAATGCCTGCTCCGAGTACTTGCAGCCCATCGCGCCCCTGAACTTATCGCCGATTTGCACGAACTGCGCCTTGTTGATGACCAATTGGCCGGCGAGATCCATGAGGTGGTCCAGCCGGTCGATGTCCACGCGCACCGTCTCGGTGGGCCGCTGCCCGGCATCGGCCGTTCGTGATTCACCCTCCTGGACGGGTTTTGCTTTGGCGTCTTGTGGTGCGGGCGGCGCGGCTGTAGGGAGGGCAGGCGAGACGCCTGCGCCACAATTGGCTGTGGTTTGTGGTGCGGCCGTCCCGGCTGCAACCAGCGGTTCGACCTTGGCTTCCAGCACGCCGGAAATCCGCAAGCGGTCTTTGATGGTTTCCAAGGGCTTGTCGGTGACCAGTCGAAATCGAAAACAATCGAGTTGCTCGATATCGTCGAATGTCTCCGGCTGCGGATCGCACTCGGACATCTCTCCCAGCTTGGCGAGTTTTTCGTAGACCAAAGTGGCTTTTAACCCGACTGCGGGCAATGAGGGCTGGAATTTGACTTCGCCCAGATAGGTCACCCGGCCGCAAGAGTCCTCGGTGAAACTTCCCGACAGTGCCGTCCGCAACTCATGCGCTAGTTGGCCGAAATGGTCTGCGCGCGGCGTTCCCTGTTTCAGTGCGGCCACGTTCCGCTGTAGCGCGTCGGTGCATTTCAAGAAGACATCGGTCACACTGGCCGACAGGGAGCCGTGCGTCTCGGTTAATTCTTGCAGCACATCCTCCATCAGGTGGGCCAGTTTGGCAATCCGGTTCAGGCCGATCGAGGCAGCCGAACCTTTGATCTTGTGCGCGGTGCCCATCAGGTTCTTCAGATCGTTGCCATTGCCGCCGCCGTCCAGTGCCAGCAAGGTGCTGGTCAGCCCGTCCAGGGCCTCCTCGCTCTCGCCGATGAAGATCGATAGGTATTTTTGCGGAATTTCGGCCTCGTCCTGGACATCGTCCAGAGAATCAACCTCATTTGGGAGAGGGGCAGACAAATTACTCCCCTCGCCCGTACTCGGGAGAGGGGCAGGGGGTGAGGGCAAGTTGCCCGGCAATTCCTCCGACATGAGCCTCTCGGCCTCGGCTTGCGACGACTGCTTCTTCTCCACGCCTGCCGTCTGAAGCAGTCTGCGGATGGCGTCCACGACCGCGCTGCAATCGACCGGCTCGTTCCCCGGCTCCTTCAAGCGCTCGATCAGGGCGGTCAGTTGGTCGAGACCCATGAAGACCAATTCGGTCACATCGCCGTTGACGGCCAATTCGTTCTTGCGGGCGGCGTCGAAGACGTTTTCGATCTTGTGCGTGAGATTGTTGATGTCCGTAAGCCCCAGCATGGCGGACAGTCCTTTCAGACTGTGGGCTGCGCGGAACATCTCGTTGAGAACCGTGGCATCGCATTGCTCGTGGTGGTCTTCGTCGAGCGCGCGGACCCATTCGTCCAATTGCAGCAACCGCTCATTGAGTTGCGTGAGGAGTTGGTCCGACTCGTCGAGGAAGTCGCCCAGAAGGCTGTCGAGCAGTTCGTTTTGACCGTCGGATTGCATGTCGCTCATGGTCTGATCCATCTATCTTCTTGGCTGTCTTCCATGTTTTGAATGTCGATGCCACCGGCTTGCCCGGTGGAGCTTCACGCTTCTCGCTACATTCGATCCACCCTTGGAAGATTTTCTTTTCCCCATTTCGCAGCGACGGCGTCGCCGTCGCTGCGAAATGGGGAAAAGAAGGGTCTTGGGCGGGCCTTTGTAGCTGGGAACCTAACAATCCACCGGGCAAGCCGGTGGGATTTTCTGCCCAAATCCCAAACTCTTCTTGTCTTCTAAATGCAGGTGTTGTCGGGAGATGGCGTCCGCCAATTCAACCAGGTGCGGCCGTTGTTCTGGCGGCAATCGATCGATCCTCGTGCGAAGCCTGCTCAGCTTCTGCTCGAAGCCATCATCTCTCTTCATCTCTTCGGACATGTTCTTCTCCTTGTAGGGTGGGCCGAGCGCACTGAGTCCCACCATCTTCTGGCATTCTGTGGTGGGACTCGTGTCACTCGGCCCACCCTACAATTACGCAACTCTACCTAAATACCGCTCAGGGCGGCATCCATGGCCAAGGTCGCTTCCTGGCCGAATAGGTGATCGACATCGAGGAGGATCAACAATTGCTCCTCCAGCCGGACGAGACCGGTGATGTACTGGTTGCCTAGGCTAGCCACGGTCGGCGGGGCGGGCGAAATCTGGTCCTGCGAAACTCGCAGCACTTCATTCACCGAATCGACCACGATGCCGATCGTCCGGCGGCCGACGTTGAGCACCATGATGCGGCTCTCTTGGGTCAGTTCGTTCTCGGCAAGCGAGAAACGAGCACGTAGATCGATCACCGGAATGACGGAACTGCGGAGATTGATCAACCCCTTGATGTAGTGCGGAGTTTCTGGAACCCGTGTGATCTGGCCCACCAAAATAATCTCGCGAATCTTGGTGATCTCGATCCCGTAGGTTTCGTCGCTGAGCTTGAAGCTCACAAGTTGCATCGAGCCGTTCGCGGCGGTGCGAGTCTGCTCTCGAAGCGTGCTATCCGCGATGCTGACGGGCGGTTCTTGCATGACGGTGGACATAAAATATCTCCTTGTAGGTGATGTGTGTTAAGGAAGTGTCGGGCAAGGGCGGCCTCGGCGTGCCGAGGCCGCCCCTTACCTTACGTTCAATCTCAGACGGCCATGCTCCTGGCGTCTGCCTCGGACTCGCTGTTGGCCGATTGGCTGCTCTTGGTCCGGAAGGTGCTCACCAGGTCGCGGAGGGCCTGGGCCTGGGCGCCGAGTTCCTGGCTGCTGGAAGCCATTTGCTCGGTGCCTGCGGCGGTCTGCTCGGTCACCTGGGCAATCCCCTGGGTGGCCTTGGAGACCTCCTCGGAATTGGCGGCCTGTTGGACCGTGGCCGTGGCAATCTCGGAGATCTTGGCCGCCGTGGCCTTGACGCTCTCCACGATCTTCTTCAGGGCCTCGCCCGTCTCGCCGCTCAGTTGCGCGCCTTGCTGCACCTGTTGCGTCGATTCCTTGATGAGGCTCGTGATCTCGCCGGCTGCCTTATTGGACCGCTCGGCCAGCTTCCGGACTTCGTCGGCCACCACGGCAAATCCACGCCCATGCTCGCCTGCCCGGGCTGCCTCGATCGCCGCATTCAAGGCCAGAAGGTTGGTCTGGCTGGCGATCTCGGAGATCACCTGGATGATCTCGCCAATCTGGGTGGAACTGGTGCGGATCAGCTCCATGGCCTCGACCGACTGCTGGACGGCCGTGCCGCCTTGTTCGGCTAGAACGCTCGTTTCCTTGGCCAGCTTGTCGGCACCATGTGCGGCATTCTTGACGTTATCCACGGAGCGGCTCAGCTCCTCGATGGAAGCCGTCACCTGCTGCACCGATGCGCTTTGCTGCTGGGCGCCGGAGGCGAGGGTCTGCGAGCTTTCGGCAATCACGCGGGAGCCTTCGCCGAACTGCGCTGCGCTCTCGGTAATCTGGCCGATCGCCGAACGGACGTTCTCCACCACCGAATTCACGGCGTTCTTCAAAACCTTGAAATCGCCGGCATAGTCTGCCTCGATCGGCCGGGTGAAGTCCTTGGCCGCCATCGACTTCATGGCCCTCGCGACGTCGTTCACGGGACCGACCACGGCATCCAGGGTGTCGTTGACGCCCTGCACGATCTTGCGGAAGTCACCCTGGTGCTTCGCGGCGTCGGCGCGGGTGGCCAACTTCCCTTCCACGCCTGCCTTGGCCAGCATCACGGCGTCGGCCGTCAAGGCGTTCACCGCGTCGATGCACTGGTTGAGGTTTTGCTTGATGAGGTTGAAGTCGCCGTTGTAGCTGTCGGTGATCTTGGCGGGGATATTCCCCTTGGAGATGTCATCGACGTACTTGGCGGCCACGTTCAAGGGGTTGATCACGGCGTCGAGGGTCTCGTTGACGCCCTGCACGATCTTGCGGAAGTCGCCCTGGTGCTTCGTGGCGTCGGCCCGAGTGGCCAACTTCCCTTCCACGCCCGCCTTGGCCAGCATCCCGGCGTCGGTCGTCAAGGCATTCACCGCAGTGATGCAGGCATTCAGGTTGTTCTTGATCTCGTTGAAGTCGCCGTTGTAGCTGTCGGTGATCTTGTTCGGGATGTCGCCTTTGGAGATCCGATCGACATACTCGGCGGCCACGTTCAAGGGGTTGATCACGGCATCCAGGGTGTCGTTGACGCCCTGCACGATCTTGCGGAAATCGCCCTGATGCTTCGTGGCGTCGGCCCGAGTGGCCAACTTCCCTTCCACGCCCGCCTTGGCCAGCATCCCGGCGTCGGCCGTCATGGCGTTCACGGCGTTGATGCAGGCATTCAGGTTGTTCTTGATCTCGTTGAAGTCGCCGTTGTAGCTGTCGGTGATCTTGTTCGGGATATCGCCCTTGGAGATCCGATCGACGTACTCGGCCGCCACGTTCAAGGGGTTGATCACGGCGTCGAGGGTTTCGTTGACGCCCTGCACGATCGTGCGGAAGTCGCCCTGGTGCTTGGTGGCGTCGGCGCGGGTGGCCAACTTCCCTTGCACGCCCGCCTTGGCCAGCATCCCGGCGTCGGCCGTCAAGGCGTTCACGGCCTCGATGCAGGCATTCAGGTTGTTCTTGATCTCGTTGAAGTCGCCGTTGTAGCTGTCGGTGATCTTGTTCGGGATGTCGCCCTTGGAGATCCGATCGACGTACTCGGCCGCCACGTTCAAGGGGTTGATCACGGCGTCCAAGGTGTCGTTGACGCCCTGCACGATCGTGCGGAAGTCGCCCTGGTGCTTGGTGGCGTCGGCGCGGGTGGCCAACTTCCCTTCCACACCGGCCTTCGCCAGCATCGCGGCGTCGGCCGACATGGCGTTCACGGCTTCAATGCAGGCGTTCAGGTTGTTCTTGATCTCGTTGAAGTCGCCATTGTAGCTATCGGTGATCTTTGCCGGGATGTTTCCCTTGGAGATCCGATCGACGTACTCGGCCGCCACGTTCAAAGGACCGATCACGGCATCGAGCGTGGCATTCACGCCCTCCACGATGGGACGGAATTCGAGAGTTACCAATTCCGGGTTGCCGCGGGTCTGGAGTTTGCCAGCCACGGCCGCGTCGGCAAGTTTCTTCGCTTCGCCGATCAGGGTTGCGAGCATCTTGGAAATGCTCTTGGCAAGGAACACGCCCAGGACGAGCATCAGTGCAGCACCGATGCCGATGGCGGAGAACATCGTCACCATCGCCGAAGTGCTGTTGGCCTCAGCTTGTTTGGTTTCCGCCTCGGAGTACTTGACATTGAGCTTGATCACTTCGTCCAGCTTTTCCGTGAACTTGCGGAACGGGGTGCGGACCGCATCGGCGGCCTTATACACTTTGGCGTCAAGCTCCGTGAGCTTAGCGTCATCGGGTTTTACGCCGGCCTTCAGTAGGGCGTCCTTCTCGTGGCACAGATCGGTGACCGGCTTGCGAGCCTTGGTCCATTCGTCACTGAGACCCTTGAACTCCTTCCACAGTACCGCCTCTTCGGGCTGTTGCTTCAGGGGTTCATAGATCTTAAGCCCGTCGTCGATGAGCTTGAAGCCCTCCTCGATTCGCGTGTACTGACTGTCACGGGTCGTTTTGTCACTCATCTCTGGATTGGTCAGACCGCGATCCGCATAGCCCACGCTGAGCTGTCCCTTGGCAATCAGGTTCAGTCCGCGGATGCTAGGCAGATAGTTTTTGCCGATCTCTTCCACATTGCCGCTGAGCTTGCTGATTCCTTGGTAGCCGACGAAGCCGACAACCACGGTGATCAAAATAGCGAATCCAAATCCTCCCAGGACCTTAGTCCCGGTCTTCATCTTTGCAAACATGTTCTGTCCTTTCGGTGTGAATAAAATACAGGTAGGTTTGCCGGGCGGCGTCAACGGCCCGACAATGCATGGTGGGCGGCGCCACGGAGCGGCAGTGGTCTGTCTTTGGACAGGCCGACGCGATCTGCCGTACCGGAATCGAAGCGGCAGACGTTGGCCGCCGGGACTTCGATCTTTCGATAGACTTGGGCGTGGGGCGCTACCTGCTCCAGCAGGGGACGCAACGCCTCGGGAACCTTCTGCGTGTGTTCCATCACCAAGAGTCCGTCCTTGCGCAAGGCCCCATGAAACATTCTCAGCACCTCGCAACGCTGCCGTTCATCGAAGTGCAGCAGAACGTTCTTGCAGACAATCAGCGACAGATCCTGTCGCACGGGAACCAGCGAGAGCAGGTCGTGCAGGGTGAACTCGATGCGCGACCGCACCTCTTCCACTACCTGGAATCGACCCCGACCCGGAGTACCAGTTGCCCCGTCGGCCGGCCGGAAATACCGCTTGAAGAGATCCGCCGGAACGCGGCGAAGTTCCTCTTCCGGATAAATGCCCGTGGTGACCTGTTCCCGGAATTGCGACTCCATGTCGGTAGCATGGATCCGCACATTGCGGTAGAGCATCTCGGACATCTGCTCGCGAAGCAGGATGGCGAGCGTGTAAGGCTCGGGGCCATGCGCACAGCCGGCGTCCCAGATCCGGATGAAGGCCTGCCCTTGCATGACGGGCAGGGCGTGCTCGAGGAGCACTTTCAGTGTTTGTTCATCGCGGAAGAAGAACGTGAATGCCATTTTGCATGTCCCAAACAAAGAAGGCACCGTCAGAACCCTCTCTCCATGACGAAGAAAGCGATTTCAACGGCGCCTTCAACTGGCAGGCCCTGGTCCTGCTCGCTAAGGCGGCCGGCTGTCATTCAGCCGGCCCCAGATCCTCGGGCAACCTGCCTGAAGGAACCTGTGTACGCAACCGTAGCTTGAAATTTAGCACAAGCAAAAAAATCTTCGGATTTTACCCAGCCTGTCAGATTCCGCGCTGAATATTTCGCATTTTCGACCTCTTTTCGGCGAGGTCAGGAGGCCCGCGACGAACAGGTGGTGGGATCAGGAGACCCGCGCCGAACAGGGGGCGTAGGGAAATGAATGGGCCTTCGGCCATTGTTGGTGGGTATGGATACAACCGAATATGTGGTTGTGGCCCGGGTCCATCCCGAAGTTGGGCTGCAATTAGCCGGTGGTGCGGAGCGTCAGCGACGCCACCACCGGTATCGAGGCTCGACGTGCATTTTGACCCCTTCGGGGTTCAAACCAGCGCGGCGGCACGGAGCTTTCGGACGTGGTGGGCAATGACGGAGGCGGCGTCGTCCAGGGCGAACTGGCGATCGACGTGTCCTTCCACGAAGGCCACCTTGTTCATGCCGTAGACGTCGGAGGTGGCCTCGTCTTGGCCGAGAACGTAACCACCGGCGGCGCGGATGGCACGGCAGCCGTCAGCTCCATCGCGCCCCATGCCGGTCATGATCACCCCCAGACAACTGCTGCCAAAGGCCTCGACGACGCTCTTCATCATCACGTCGACCGACGGTTTGTGGCCGCTGACGACCTCCCCGTCCGTGACCACCGCCCGCACGGCGCTGCCTACTCGGCGAATTTGGAGATGCTTGCCGCCGGGAGCAACCAGGACGCAATTAGGCTCTAAAACATCTCCCGAGGCGGCCTCCTTGACCGACAACTCGCCGAGCGAATCGAGACGCCAGGCGAGCGGTTTCGTGAAACTCGGCGGCATGTGCTGGACCACGATGATGGGCGGCATGGGCGGCCGAATCGCCGCAAACAATTGGGCCAGCGCAGGCGGACCGCCCGTCGAAATGCCGAGCGCAACGCACTTTCCGGCCAATTCCGGAGGAAGGGAGCTTGAAACCGCTTTGCCATCCACCAGCCCGCCGCCGGCCGGCTTGGTGCCTGCGGGGCCTGATCCCCGCTGCGCGACGCGGAGGGCAATGCGTTGTTTCTGGCCGCGGCGGATTTCCAGGATCCGTTGCACATCGCAACCGGCCGCCATGCGGATCTTCCGCGGGAGCTCGTCGCGCAGCGCGGTCCTGGTTTGCGCTCCGTAATCAGGTTTTGCCAGGTAGTCCACGGCCCCGCGATCGAGGGCATCCAGGGCAATTTCGGCTCCCAGTTTCGTCAGTGAACTGACCATGATGACAGGGATGGGATGTCTCAGAAGGATGGCATCGAGGGTTGCCAAACCATCTATGCGGGGCATCTGGACATCCAGCGTGATTACGTCGGGCCGCACCGTATCGAGGATTTCCAAGGCCTTTTGCCCATCCTCCGCAGTCCCGGCCACCATCATTCCAGGCGTGGCGGTGATGCTGTCGGCGATCAGCGATCGGATGACCGCCGAATCATCGACCACCAGAACACGGATTTCGCCCGCAGCCATTGCAAATCTCCCTTCGAGTAAGAGGCACCACCGCCGAAACTCTAGGTTGTAATTGCATTTGAGGCCAATCGTAAACGATATTTAGGCCCAACCCAAGGACGTGGCTCGAAATAACTTCCCTGTTTTTTGGAAAATTTGGGTGGGACCAGCCAGCCTCGGCAAATGCCAGCCTGCATAACTCTGTTAAGGGGTGCGATTGCTGTGCAAGCTTGTCCCACCTGCAAAATTATTCGCATTTTCGCACCTAGCTCTCCCTGCGTTGTGTCGATAAAGAGGGTGTTAAAATCTCGATTCGCTTCCAAACAAGGGCATTGAACATGGCTGTTGGATCGGTCCTGATTGCGGACGACGAAGAAACCTTTCGAGAATCCATCTGCAGCCTGCTGCGTCGCGAGGGCCTCGAATGCCAATGCGTGGATGATGCCAATAAGGCTCTCGAGAATCTCCGCCACGTTTGCTACGACGTGTTAATCTCTGATATCCGGATGCCGGGCAATACGGATCTGCATCTCGTCAAGGCGGCGCGGGAGTTGGATGGCCACTTGCCCATCATTCTGGCCACCGCTTATCCGTCCGCCCAGACGGCCATCCAGGCAATTGACTTGGCGGTCGAAGCGTATCTGACCAAACCCGTGGACTTTGAGGAGCTCCTGTCGCACGTTCGTGGCGCGGTGCGGAGATCACATGCTCGGCGGAGAATATCCTCCGTCGTGGAGCGTCTGTGTACGGTCGTGGCGGATTTAGAGGCCGAGAACGCCATGTCGCATGCCCGCAACGACAGGGCGGACGAGAGTTCCTTGGCGACGATCCGGACCCTGGCTTCCTGTTTGTCGGACCTGCTGGTTCTGTGGGAGAAACCGGCGGCGGAGCACGGCTTGGGCAATCTTTGTGAACTGTTGGATTGTCCCCAGCAACCGGCCCACCGGCAAGCCATCCTGCACGCGATCGAGGTTCTCGAAAAGACGAAGGACAGCTTTAAGTCCAAGCAGTTGGCCGAGTTGCGTACGAAACTCGAACGTGCCCTGGAAATCAAGTGAAGATTTTCGGCTTCCTCCTGGAACTCGTGCTAGAGTTCCGTAGCGAATTCCCGACGGCTGGCGGCCGCCGAGAAACAGCCCTGCCGAAAAGGTGGGGCACCTTAGTGGGCAGGATCAGGACCTGCTGGCTGAAGGCACAATCGAAGTTGCTTCCCTTGAACCTTGGGGCGGCCTCGGGCGTGTCTTTTTTGTTAGAGGGACGGGAGTCCAGCCATGCGGAGCGGTTCCAAGAATATTTTGATCGTTGACGACGACCCAGCCATGCTTCGCTTACTGGGGCATCTGTTGGGCAAGGACTATTGCCTGGCCGAAGCAAGCAGCGGCGAAGAGGCGCTGGCGATACTTTCTAAGTATTCTGCCGATCTGGTCATGCTCGACATCGTAATGCCCGGCATCGACGGCCACGAGACCTGCCGCCGCATCCGATCGAGACCTAACGGGCGGGCGATTCAGGTGATTATGGTCTCGGCAAGATCGTCTCACGACGAGCAGGTCCGGGCATACGCGGCAGGGGCCGACGATTACGTGGTGAAACCCTTTGAACCGCACACGCTACATTCGAGGGTGCGGCTCCACTTCCGCCTTCGCGGCGCCCTGGAGACCATTGCACAGACCAGCGGTTACGGCCGGCAACACGATGGCTGCGGCGACGCGGACAAGGCGCGCGCCCAGTTCATGGCGCACGCCCACGATGTGACCGTCGCGGCCCTGACCAAAGTGGCCGAACTGCGCGATACGGAGACGGGCGAACATCTGACCCGGATGCGTTCCTACACCCAGATCATTGCCGAAGAACTCAGCCGCCAAGGCCCCTATGCCGAGCAGATCGACGAGCAGTTCCTGGAAGATATCTATCGAGCCAGCCCGCTGCACGATATCGGCAAAGTCGGGATCAGCGACGCGATCTTGTTGAAGCCGGCGCGGCTGACGGTCGAGGAGTTCGAGACCATGAAGCAGCACACGACGATCGGCGCGAACATTCTCGATCACGTGGCCTTTGGCGCGCCGGACGCCAGTTTTCTCAGCATGGCTGCCGCGGTCGCTCGATTCCACCACGAGCGGTTCGATGGGAGTGGTTATCCGGTAGGGTTGCGCGGCACGGAGATTCCGCTGGCCGCGCGGATCGTGGCGCTGGCCGATGCCTATGATGCCATCACCTCGATCCGACCCTACAAAGTAGCGCAATCCGCGGCCGTCGCGAGGGACATAGTCCGGCGGGATTCCGGCAGCCACTTCGATCCGGTCGTCGCGGAGGCTTTTCTGCGACGCATCGATACCCTGGCGAGTGTTCAGAAGCAGCAAGACCACGCCCCGATTGCAATCGGAACGGGTTCTTTGTTCCCAAATGTAGATTGTGGTAATTTATTACCGCTTTGATCGAGCAGAATATTCTAGGAAGTCAACAGGAGCCTATCCGCAACCTCTTCTTCTTCTAACGTCTGGCCATTCATCTGGAATCGTCGGAGCATTGAACGTCCACAATTCACGAACGCCTCACGCTCAAATAGCCCCTCCGGAATTCGGATATTGCAAAGCATGTCACCGGACTTCTTGCTACCGTCAATACTCAAGGCCACATATACCCCGCGAGACTTAGATCGTTCAATCACGGTAAACAAGCGTTCTAGGCTGAATGACTGTGCCCCGTAAAGAATACTTTGTGTAAAACTATAGGGTGGGTCACAATAGACTACGCTTCCTTTTTTTGCCCTCTCCATTGCCTCCTCAAAGTCCATCGTGTCAAAACTGGTTCCCTCAATTCGTCCGTGCCACTCATCAACGCGTTTTCCAAAGCTAGCTGGTGAAACGGGATTGTGAACACCGCACGGTGTAGACATGTAACCATCGGCCTGTCTAAATCGGACCACCCCCCCGTAGCAAGCACGGCAGAGGAAAAGCAAGTCGGCGCCATTGGGATTGGCGTTGTAATCTGCTTTGACCATCTCGTATGCCTCCACCTTGCCGAGCTTCTTGATAGCGTGCCAACGATTGGCATACCACGCTTTCAGAGTCTCGGGAGAATCCTTGAGCGTTCTCCAGATTTCAACGAGCGGCCTGAACACATCGGAACCAAAGCCCTTCTTAGGCGCAAGCGTTCCCAATACGGCCCCGCTTCCAATGAAAGGCTCGTAGTATCCGTCATACTTAACCGGGAAATACGAGATTATCTCATGTGCAAAGCGTTGCTTATTGCCAATCCATTTGAGTAGCTGGAGCTTGAACGGCTTGCTGTTGGGTTCTGCGGCTTCTCTAAATAGAAGATGCTGGCGTTCCATGCATGAATCTCTGACGTGGTGACTTAGGCAATCTGTGTAATATATTCACGAGACTCAGTTCAAGCCTCTCGCTTACAAGAATATCCGATTTTGGGATATTCATCAAGTCCGTGTATAGTTTTCCCATGTCCAAAAGAAATTCTCTTACCCACCAGGTTAAATTGCAAGACCTTTTGCGCGAGGTGCGCACGGAAGCGGGTCTTCGGCAGGCAGACTTGGCGGCAAAATTGAGTCAACCTCAGTCATTCGTCAGCAAATACGAGTCTGGAGAGCGACGATTGGATATTTTGGAACTTCGGGGGGTATGTCAGGCGATTGGTTTACCTTTTGAGGATTTCATAAAGCGACTTGCGGATACATTGAAATGAAGCCAGACCCACGCTTTTTGAAGCAGCCGAAGCGATTTTGGGCGAATGTTCGCACGATTAGCCAGGAAGTAGGTTATACGGTCACTGCCGACGGTTATTGGCCAGTTCCACCTGGATTGACAATTCCAGACAACTACAAGAAACACGGCGGTCCTAGAAAGAACTCCGTTCTAGCGTGCGACCTAAACACGATGAAACGGGCGTATGAGAATCTTGAATTGAATCCTGACCACGTTATAGGGACAACCGGTCATCCGACCAAACTCGGGCAACTACTCTGCGATTACTTCCAATATCGTGCAGATATTCTAAATACCCAAGTTCAGCCGAATTTAATGGATGCAAAGGCAGCCAAGCAGGTATTTTTAGAGTGCAAGAAGCGATATCCAACTCGGCGTCCGTTTGCAATGAATAAGCAAAAAGGCAACAAACGGGCGGAAGCGTATTTGACATGCATGGTCAATATGATTATTGAGTCTCGGGTCAAGGAGTACGGTTGTGACTTGGATCCTCATAGCCTCACCACGGTAACCAAAGGCGATCAGCCGCTCAGAACGCTTTCCCGTCGTTTGGATGGTGCGTTTCCTTCAGTGGTCAATCCGATTGCAGTATGGGAAATCAAGGAATACTACTATACAGCGACCTTTGGTAGTCGAGTGGCAGACGGAGTATACGAAACGCTGGTGGATGGCATGGAGCTTGAGGAGTTGCATCAAGGCGAAAATATCAACGTCAAGCATTACCTCTTTGTGGATTCGCACTTTACATGGTGGGCGTGCGGAAAGTCCTATCTCTGTCGAATCGTTGACATGCTGCATATGGGATATGTCGATGAAGTGCTCTTCGGACGAGAGGTCTTGCGGGAACTTCCGCGAATTGCAGACGAATGGGTTGGCCTAGCGGCGCAAAGGATTAGTAAATAAAGAACCTGAAGACGCACTCAACCCAGCAACGAAAAATTCTCCAGGTGATCGTTGATCGCCGGAAAAAGCGGTAGTAAATTCCCGCACTCCAAAAGCCGATCCTTATCGCACGATGCAGCGGAAACGGAAGACACCGCCCTTGCCCGCTGGCAGCGGCTCGCCGAGCACGCAGCGCACGATCAGCGATTCGCCTTCGTTGGGCTGCGTGGAGAACTGGGCCTTCAGGCTGCACTGGGCACTGTCGGGTACATACTCCAGCCGCGTCGTCAGGCTGTCGATAATCTGTACGCTGCCGATGGGCTGATTGCCCACGTTGTCGAAGCGGATCGTGAAGGAGACCTCGTCGCCCGGCTCGGCAACCGGCGTGGAAGCGACCTTAACGATCCGCAGCCGCGGATTGGGCGCCGAGCCGATCCCGTAGGTCTCTTGCGGCTTCTGGCTGACCACCGCGGCGCCGGCGGCCTGCTGGTCCAGATAAATCTGCACGGCCTGCTTGTGGCTCCAGGCGACGGCTGCCTGGGTGCCCTTGGCCAGGATTGGTTCTTCGTGGCCGACATAAATGCCGGTGCGGATGACCGCCAGGTTCTCGTAGACGCGATAGAAGTTGTCGAAGGCCCTGGGCCGCAGCTCGGCCAAGAGCGTGGAGTGTGACTTGCGACCGCGGAGTTGTAGGGCTGGGTTCGTGCCGATGCCGCGAACGGCCTGCAGGTTTTGGGTGTTCAGCCCCACCGGCTCGCTCGTGCGGGGGCCGAGTGGTTTGACCGGCTCCACCACGCCCGTTGCGCGGTTCCGCTGCTGGTTGATCTCCACGTCAACGACCTGCCGTACGGCATGGAATCGCGGGCTGTAGAGGCTTACCTTGTTGCTGGGTTCGACCAGGGTGCGGCCGTCAAGCGTGCTATAGCGGGCGACGGTGTCTTCCATTTCAAGGCCCAACAGCTCGCCCTTGAGGCCGACGCGGATCGGCGGACCAGCGTTGCCGCCATCGTGAAGGTATTCGTCAGCCGGCCAGGGCGGAATAATTCCCGGCGGCGTCCAGGGACCGGAAGCCGTGTAGGCCAAGGGGACGCCGGCTTCCATGCCCGGAGGGCCGATGGGGCAGGGTGGTCCCGGTGGCAAGACGTTGTATGCTTGTGGTGGCAAAGCGGCATATCCGCCTTGTGCGGTTTCGGGGACGGACTCGGAAGTCCATCCTACAGGTGTGACTTCGGGGGCGGACTCGGAAGTCCATCCTACGGGTACCGTTGCAGTTTGTATCGAGGCTTGGCTGGGTGAATGCGATGCCGGAGCGCGGCAGGAGCAGAGAATCAGCGTGCCCAGCACAATGATCGCCAACCGCCAAGCGCGAATCGATTCTTTGTTGCTTCGTACCTGTCCAACATTAACACCGCGTTGTTGTGATGCGGCCGTCCTGGCTGCATGCGCAGGCGAAACAACCGCACCACAAGTTGTTTTTGGACGACTACTTATCGCTTGCTTCATGGCTGTGGCTTCTTTTCCGCGGGTACGGCCGGTCGGGCCAGAGCAGTCTCACGGATGGGTTTGGCTTGTGCGGCCGTGCGCGGCGGATAGGCCACCCAGGGCGGCGAGCCAAAGTAGAAGTTGGGGTCTTGTCCCTGGTCCGGCACGCGGCCACCCATGCGGACAATCGCAACCGGCCGGCCCAGTTCGTCGGCCACCGCCAGAGGGTCGCGGCCAGTCTCGACTTCAAACCACGACTGGCCGTTGTCGCTACGCGTCGGTAAGACATTGTGCGGATCTTCCAGATATATCACCCGCGTCACGAACTTGCCTTGCAGGGCCAGTTCGATGTCTTGCTGGGCAAGCTCCACGGGAATCGCGAAACGGACTTGCTGATCCGTGGGGGCATAAGTCCGATCGATAATCTCGATCGTGGGAAATATTTCCATCCCTTGGGCCTGCGGAAGAGGAATGTTCGTCACGCGGAGCCGATAGACCGAGCCGATCAGCAGCCCGACGCGGCACGGCGCCTCCCGCGGTGGGCTAAATTGATTTGCCGCGGCCAGCGAGATCGAGACCCCGCCTGGGGCCTTGATCTCAACCGGTTGGAAAAAACCCGCCAATGGTCCGCCCCGCTGGAGCTGCCGGCTTCCAATCGCTCCCGGTGGCATCGCGCCTGGATGCCAGTAGTGTACTGCCGGCTCCTGGGCCCAGCCGTGAACGGCTAGGCAGAGGAACGCAAGCAAGGCACCACCCAGTTTGCCGGCAACTCGGCTTTCCTGATGTCGCATCCGAGTTATCAAGCAGCGGAGCTTATGGACCATTGTCGCGAGTTTGAAAAGGGTCAAGGTCATGGGCAATACGTGCGTAGCACGGAATTCATTCCGTTCCACGGATTAGTTCGCCGGAGCCGCCTCAGTCGGGCAAGGCGCCGTGCCGGTCTGGTATCTTTCGACGGTTGGGCAGGGCGCTGTTCCGTCGGTTGGGCAGGGAGCCGAACCGCGAGGGCCTGCCGATGTTCTCTCCACGATGCGGACATGGTTTGCCGGCACGGGGTAGCTGATTCCTGGCTCTTGCCGCACATCAATCCGTTCACGTGTGACAGGCTGCGGCAGCGATACTCGCGTATGATTGACCATCACGTGCTGTTGCAAGCCGGCCGGCACTCCCAAGGGAATGTGCGGAGGTCCGGCCAGTCCGATCGGCGTACCGCTGATCGGCATGCCGTACTGCGGTGAGGTCACGCCGGCCACAAAGCCCGGCGGATAGGGGCCTTGCATTCCCGCTTGCCCACCCGGCATCTGCTCGGCCGTAACCGAGGCGATAGCCAGATCCTTATTGCCCAAGCGGACGATTGCCATGATGGCTCCGCGGCGGTCGGCTTCGATGATCGGGTCAACACCCGGATCGAGTCGTGTGCTGACCAGGGTACCGACGCCAGCCAGGGCCATTTCTTGGAACTCGGGATCGGGCAGGTAGATCACCTTGGTCACGAAGTTACCTGTCATCACCTGGTCGAAGTCCTCGTCGGTGAATTCGACGGGGATGGCGTTGTGCGCCAGGAATGCCTCGGAGCGCGGCGTGGCCGGGCCAACTTCCAATGTTGGAAAGAGTTCCACCCCCGGACGGCTGGGGATGTTAGCCAGCTTCAGCCGATACAAGGCACCCTGCGGAAAGTTGTAGCGAGCGGGCGCGACGAGCTGCTGGGAGTCGAATTGACCCGGAGCGGTCACGTCCCACTGCACCGTGAGCCCATCCGGACCCACAAAGTAAATTTGCGACGCGGCCCCCACGGTTGGACCGGCCGGCTGGTACGAAAGCACGCCGGGTCCCGGACCGTCAACGCCTGGCCCGGGATGCGCCAGCATCTCTGATGGCGGCAGGTTGTTTTTGACCGGTTTATGGCAGCCAACCGCAGCCATAACCATGACGAGCAAACAGACTCCCGTAATCCTCATGGTTTCTCCCCCTCAATTGACCTAGACCCTAGTGCAGGGCCGTCTTACAATACGGACCCTATTTCCTGCGACTGGACCAGTCCGGCGAGAGTATCAATTTCTCGTGGAAAGGCCGCGGCGCACAGTTCGACAAGTTATCTAAGGTCTATTGGTCGTCCTGTTACAACGCGAATCTTTGGAAAATCCGGCATATCCTGTAAATTAGCGTTATGACGAACAAACTGCCCATTCTGCTCGCCTTGATTCTCATGGCCGCTGCGGCAATGCCGTGGCTGCGGTCGTTGGAGTCGCAACCGGGTATTAAGAGTTCAGCGTCCGAGAGTGTGATGCCTCGGATTGCCGAGACTTCCCAATCTACGCTACCTGAACCTCGGGTACTGTTGGATAGTGCCGTGATGGCCGTCGAAACCCGACACTTCATTTCCGCGCGCATCAAGCAGCAAGGCGAGTTATTCGGTCAGCAGATTACCGGAGAGGGGCGTTATTATGAACTCCGCCAGGGACCGATTCCACGGATCCATCTTGAATTGACGGTAGAAGTCGGTTCGGTTTCCACCAGTCTCGTGCAGGTTTGCAATGGCGCGACCTTTTGGACCTATCGGAAGCTATCCAATGGGGAATCGTTGTCCAAGCTCGATGCAGTACGGGCGATCACCGCACTGGAACAGGCTGCCGTCAAGCTGCCGCGTGAAGCCATCGCCTCGTCGCCGGGATTGGGGGGTCTGGGTCGATTGGTGCGCGGGCTGAACGCCCAGTTCGAGTTCACCTCGGTCGTCGCCGATCAACTCGGCGGCCTGCCAGTCTGGAAACTTAGCGGCGGATGGAAGCCGGCGCAATTGGCCAGACTACTGCCGAAACAGAAGGAGGCGATCGAAAAGGGCCGGCCGCCTGATTTGACCCGTCTACCTGCCCACTTGCCCGACAGTGTGGCGCTGTTCTTGGGTCAGGAAGACTGCTTTCCCTACCGCATCGATTACCTCCGTAGCGCGCCGAAGTCGTCGCCGAGGCGTTTGATGGGCCTGGAGTTCTTCGAGTTGAACTTCAACGGGCCAATTGACTCCGGCCAATTCCTCTTCACGCCGGGCAGCCTGGAGATCATCGACCGCACCGAAGAGTTTGTCCGCTCGCTCGGCTGCTAAATGGCTTTGCCCGCAAACTTTGCCTGACTTGCCATTCTCCGATTAAGCCTCAATTGCGGTCCATTTCTAGGCCGATGACTAGGCATGTCATAAACCGGTGCGCCCCCATGCTTATAATACTCAGCGACTTACATCTGAACGACGGCACGACTGGCGAGACGCTTTCGCCGGAGGCCTTTGCTCTGTTCGCTGATCGGCTCAAGGAATTGGCGATTACCGCCTCCTGGCGGAGCGACGGCGCTTATCGGCCGATCGAACGGATCGACTTGGTGTTGCTGGGCGATATACTCGATCCGTTGCACTCCAACCGCTGGCAGGTCGCGGGGAGCGTTCGTCCCTGGGACGATCCGCAGTCACCGGGCCTGGTCGATCAAATCACCAGGATCACATGCGATATCCTCTCGCAGAATCAGGAGTCGCTCTCCACGCTCCGCACCCTGGCGATCGAAGGCGAGATTGCCATTCCGCCGATGCTTCGCGCGGCTCGACCTGCCTCGAATGCCGACGATCAGCCGGTGCTGATCCGGACCCATTACATGGTTGGCAACCACGACTGGTTCTACCATCTGCCCGGTGAGGCTTACGACGCCCTGCGGCAGAAGTTGGTTGACCAGATGGGCCTGGCCAACCGCTCGGATCACCCCTTCCCGCATGATATTACGGAAAGCGACGAGTTACTACAGACGATGCGCCGTCACAAGGTGACAGCCCGGCATGGCGACGCCTTCGACTCGTTGAGTTTTGAAGGCGACCGCGATCTTTCCGGCCTGACCGACGCCGTGACGCTGGATCTCGTCGGTCGTTTCGTAATCGAAGTCGATCAGAACTTGGGGCACGAGCTACCCGATGCAGCGATCCTTGCCTTGCGTGAAATCGACAATTTCCGTCCGCTGCTATTAGTTCCCGCTTGGATTGAAGGTCTGCTGGAACGGACTTGCCCGCACCCGGCCGTACGGAAGCGCGTGAAGCAGCTTTGGGACCGGCTGGCTGAAGAGTTGCTTTCCAGCCGCTTGGTCCGCGAACGAGATGCGTTAAGTTCGACGAGCCTCGTAGATGGACTCTCGCATGCCCTGCGGTTTAGTAAACGACGTTCGTGCGGTTGGGCGAAGGCCACGGCCGAATGGTTGCGGACGATTCGCGGGGCCGACAGCGATTCCTTTGTCTCTCATGCTTTGAGCGAGCCTGACTTCCGCAATCGCCGCGCCAAGCATGTGGTTTACGGTCACACGCACGCGGCGGAAATTGTACCGCTGGACGCCAGCCACGCGGAAGGTTACGTGCTGGATCAGGTCTACTTTAACGCCGGCACGTGGCGGCGGATTTATCGCCCAGCTAGTTTCGCACCCGCCGGCCACGAGTTCATCGCCAGTGATGTGTTCAGCTACCTAGCCTTCTTTCAGGGCGATGAGCGGAAGGGCCGGACCTTTGAGTCCTGGACCGGCACACTCGGACACATGCCCACCGAGCGCGTCATTCATCGCATCGACGCCGGACGCGGGCTGCTCTCTGCCCACATGGCCCCGCAAGCACCGCACTTCGCTTCGCTGATGGGCAACGCGACCAGTTCGGCCATGCGACGGAGGTCGTAGGGGAGTGATCTCCACTTATATCCAGGTTGTTACCACAACCGCTCGGCGCGAGGAAGCCGAACAGATCGCCCGCGAACTGGTTGAAGCTCGTCTGGCGGCCTGCGTGCAAATCGTGGGACCAGTCAGCAGCACCTACCGCTGGCAGGGGAAGATCGAGACGGACGAAGAATGGCAATGCTGGGCCAAGACGCGAGGAGACCTGTTCGCACGCGTTGAAGAGGCCATTCGCCGAATCCATCCGTATGAAGTGCCGGAGATTCTTGCCTTGCCGGTGGTCGCTGGCAGCGCGCGCTATCTGGCCTGGCTCGATGCCGAAACGGCATGCCTGTAGTTACTCTTCGATGGCTTCCTTGACGATTTGGACAAAGTGAGGCGACTTCTGTGACTCGGACAGTTCGGCTGCCTTCTTGTCGGCCTCGGCCCGCTGGCTGTAGTCGAACAGGGAGATTCGCCGCAGAGTCTGGTTAAAGACACCCCAGAATGCCTTCAGGTGGACTTCCTTGGCAGCCTTGGCACGGCTCTTGCGCTTGACTGGGGCCTTCTTCTCTTTGGTCTTGGGAGCGGCGCCTTCTTCCGTGCCTTCAGCACGTTCTGCCGAATCGGACTCCTCACGTAACGCTTTGCGGTTGAGAATCTTGCGAGCCATTTTCTTCCTCTAAACGACAAAAACCAATTCACCGGTGCGGAATACACACGATTGCCCCATTTTATCGGAAATCTTGGAATCGAACCAGAGGGGCCAAGCGTGGGGGGGAAATCGGCGAAATCAGTGCTCCCTCCCCCTTCTTTTCTGCTTCTCATCCCGTCGCCAGTTTCAGAGCAATTTCACACGCCCGGCGGAACTCACCACAATCGAGCCGTTCATCTGGCGTGTGGGGGTTCTCCTGCCCACAGCCGAGGGTTACCGTGGGAATATCTCGGTCACTCATCCAGTTGGCATCCAGGCCACCGTTGGAAATTGCGCGGACCGGACTGCCGCCCAGCGAGCGGATCACTTCTTCGGCCACGAGGATCGAGGGGCATTTGTCGGGCAGGCGGAACGACTCGTAGTCCAGGCGGCCGTCGATTTCCACAGCACCGCATTTACCCTCCGTATTCTTGACGCTCCGCGCGGCCTTCTTGAAGGCCCCCTCGATCGCCTTGATGATCTTCGCCCGGAAAGTCGGGGAGTGGCTGCGGGCTTCGGCGGAGAGGTGAACTTCCGGAGTGATGACATTCGTGGCCTCCCCACCCTGGATTACCCCGACGTTTGCGGTGCCGCAGCCCGAGGGCTTTTCGATCTTGCCGAGCCAGCCCTCGTGGTGCAATTCGGTGATTGCCATTGAAGCGATGGTGATTGCGCTGACGCCTCGTTCGGGCGCGGCTCCGGCATGGCTGGCCGTGCCGGAGATGCGGATCTCCATGCGATAGCCGCCGGTGGCCCCGATCGTGACCTTGTCGGTCGCTCCGCCGTCGAAATTAAAGGCCAACTTTGGCCGGCCAAGCATCCCGAGCGCGGCATAGCGAGCACCGTAGAGACCGAGTTCCTCTTGCACGGTCCAGAGGAACGTCAGCGGCCCATGCGCCGGCTTTTCGTTTAACACGTACAACGCGGCCGCCAAGATCGCGGCCGTGCCGGCGCGGTCGTCGGCGCCAAGGGCCGTCTTCTTGTCGGCCGGAACGATGTATTTCCCTTTCCTCACGGGCTTTGCGCCTCGGCAAATTGGCACCGTATCGACATGGGCCATCAGCAGTCTTCGCGGACCCGGCCGGGTACTAGGTAGTTTGAGAACCAGATTGCCGACATCACCGCCACGAGGGGTTTTGCGCTGGGCCTGGTCAAAGCCCAACACGGCGTCGGTGGCCCCTGCCCGCTGGAGCCGATCGACGAGAAACGCCATGATGGCCCCCTCCTCGCCACTGAGACCGGGAATGGATAGCACCTGAAATAGTAACTCGTCGGCATCTTGCAAGTAAGTATTGGACATTTGAAATTTGCGTTCCAGGGGAGCTTGCGTTGGATAGGTAATAGTGCGTATGCTGAAGGCTATTCATGCTCGATCGCGAGCTATCTGGCGGTGGAAATTCCACGCCATTTGCCCATTATCGACAATCGTCGCTGGTTTATCAATATTCCCGGT
>Ga0209697_10002350_pt1 | contig 27424 bp, 29 predicted proteins | sample AliMusrvi5mmetaG_FD_184115 | JGI IMG/M metagenome (GOLD analysis project Ga0209697, IMG submission 184115) | Freshwater lake bacterial and archeal communities from Alinen Mustajarvi, Finland, to study Microbial Dark Matter (Phase II) - Alinen... | ecosystem: Environmental > Aquatic > Freshwater... | reverse complement strand
CAAAAATTCATCCGATGTTTGCTTGGTTGGTTATTTTAGCCGGCATGGGCATGGCTGTTTCGTTTATATTTATGTGGGCGACTTCGCTATTAGAAATGTGGCTGTTTACACCTGTTTTCATTAACGGTTTAGATTCTCGCTATCTGAAATGGCGCGATAGCACCGAGGCCTCTGCTGTTGATAAGTTATGGCTGCTAGTAAAGGCCCTACCTAGCAAAATAAGACCGGTTAGCGTATTGATCATTGATCTATGGTTACAACATGTTTGGCCTGTTGTTGTCGGTTATTTTAAAAAATAACGGCTAGCGAGTGAGTCGGGTTAATTTCAACCCGACTATATGCTTTATTTCCTATCTACACATAAGACATGACCGAACCGCTTTCCTCGCACCTCATAGAATCAGCATTAAGTCACTGTAAGCCTCCTAAACATATTTATATAGGCTACAGTGGCGGCGTTGATTCGCATGTATTACTGCATTTATGTGCAACTCACCCTAAGCTTAAACCATTAATCACCGCTGTTTATGTGCATCATGGTTTACAGTTAATGGCTGATGACTGGGCAAAGCATTGCCAGAAAACGGCAAGTTTATTAGGTGTTCATTGTCAGGTGTTACGCGTAGATGCTAAGCCCATGCTTGGAGAAAGCCCTGAAGAAGCGGCCAGAAATGCCCGTTACTCGGCACTCAAGACCTTAATGAATAGCGATGATGTGTTGCTGGTTGCGCAACATCGAGATGATCAATTAGAAACGGTTTTATTACAATTGCTACGAGGTGGGGGTCTACGTGGTTTATCGGCTATGCCTGAGAACACTGCTTTCGGCCTAGGTCGCTTATTGAGGCCGCTACTCAATGTCGCAAAACCCGATATTGATGTTTATGCACAAATTCATGGCTTAAGTTGGGTAGAAGATCCCAGCAATCAAAGTCATGACTATGATCGCAATTATCTGCGTAACGCCATACTGCCTCTGTTAAAGCAGCGTTGGCCTGCCTGTGATAAAACAGTGGCGAGATCAGCGCGCCATTGTGCCGATGCTCAAGTCGTTATATCAGCAGTTTCTGAACAGTTGTTTTTGCAAGTGTTTAACAGCGACGACCAAACCCTGTTTATTAGCCAGTTAACGACTTGCCCTGTACATGAACAAGCACTTATTATTCGACACTGGTTAAAACACCTTAAGTTGAAAATGCCCTCGTCAGCCTTTATTGCAAGGGTGCAGTCTGAGATATTAAACGCTAGGCTAGATAGTGACCCTATCGTAGCTAGGCAGCATTATTGTGTAAGGCGTTATCGCGATAAATTATATTGTTTGCCCAGTTTGGTTCCTGCTCAGTTTGAAGCGGTAACTTGGCTTACAGGACAGCCATCACTCACGTTAAGTAATAAGAAAACTTTAACTTGGCTACCGTCTTCAACAGGCATTAATCGCTCACTATGGCAAGATGCTACTATTAAAGTCTGCATTAGGCAGGGTGGTGAGAAAATACGATTGCCAGGACGTAGCGGACACCACACTCTGAAAAAGTTATTTCAAGAGGCCGACATTCCGACATGGGAACGAGAAACCTTGCCACTAATATACTTAGATGGACAGCTAGCTGCAGTGTCTGATCTATGGGTTAGCGCTGATTTTTATAGCGAAGAAGTTGATAATTGCCTGACATTACGACTACAAAGTCCTCATGAGTAATAAACGATTGCGTATTTTAAATTAAAACAGTACAAAACTTGAAGTGCTGAGCTTCAGCTATTGCTTTGTAAAACAGCTAAAGCAGTTTTACTCCAAACCCACAGATGACTTAACTGTGAGCTGTGACTCTTCGAGTTGAAATGCTATTGCTAGGGTTAAATTTTGCAAATGAATACATCAAAATCAGCGAGTCCCGCACGGTCAGAAAACATCATTATGTTCTTGAGCTTATTATGTATCAGTAGTTATTTACTACTACTTGCTTTGGACCAAGGTCGTGACATCTATAAGCTATCACTAGAAGGTGATTTAAGCTCAGCGCTTGCTAGACTTTATCAAGGCGAGCTACAGTTTTCATTTAGTTTAATGCAGCTGCCTTTGTTGGCTGTGTTGATCTTATGCGGTCTTCCATTACTTTATAAAATGACTGTAAGAGTCTGCCAGGGTGATTTTGGTGCTGACTTACTAGCAGGCCTATCTATCGTTACCTCGTTGTTATTACATGAATACCTAGCCGGCAGCTTAGTGGTATTAATGCTGTCTAGCGGCGTAGCGCTGGAAAGCTATGCGGTGCGCAAAGCCTCTTCTGTACTAGATGCATTAGCAAAGCGTATGCCGTCTATCGCTCATCGAAAGCTAGATAAACAGCTCATTGATATCAGTATAGAGCAGGTTAATATTGGCGATAGCTTATTAATCTTACCGCACGAAATCTGTCCGGTTGATGGTACGGTCACTGACGGCTCAGGGACTATGGATGAGTCTTTTTTAACCGGCGAACCCTATAGCATGTCCAAAACTAACGGATCGCAGGTCATATCCGGTGCTATTAATGGAGACGCGGCCTTAACCATACGCGCGGATAAATTAGCTATCGATTCGCGTTATGCCAAAATCATGACTGTGATGCGCTCCTCAGAACAGTATCGCCCTAATATTAGGCGCTTAGGTGATCAATTGGGTGCGTTATACACACCTATCGCAGTCATATTAGCTTTAACGGCTTGGGCCGTTAGTGGTGATGTAGTCAGGTTCTTAGCGGTATTGGTGGTCGCAACACCTTGTCCTTTGTTAATTGGCATCCCGGTGACCATTATTAGTTCTATTTCACTGGCCGCGCGGCGAGAAATTATCATTAAAAACCCTGCCATATTGGAAACCATAGGGACTTGTCGTACGGCTATTTTTGATAAAACCGGCACGCTGACTTATGGTAGGCCGGTGCTGACAGCAATAATCCCAGCAAGCTCTTATCAAGAACAACAGCTATTAACCTTAATAGCCAGTTTAGAACGTTATTCTAAACATCCGCTATCCAGCGCCATACTTCAAGCCGCAGAACTAGCTAATTTATCGCTATTAAGTGTTACAGAAATGACAGAATTACCTGGTGCAGGCCTTAAAGGTCAGGTATCAGGATTTCAGTTGCAGATTACCAGCCGTAAGAAATTGGCTGAGCAGCACCCAGACCAGAATGATCTGCTACCCCCTATGTCTGGTGGATTAGAATGTATCGTCTTGATTGACGATCACTATGCAGCGACCTTGCAATTTAGAGATGAAGTGCGCTCAGATAGCTCATCTTTTATTAATCATTTAGGGCCGAATCATCTGTTTGATAAAGTTATGCTGGTATCGGGCGATAGAGAATCAGAAGTCCGTTATTTAGCTGAAAAAGTCGGCATTAAAGATGTGTTTTTTAATCAAAGTCCTGAGCAAAAATTGGACTTAGTGCGCGCAGAAACTAAAGCCGCAAAAACTATCTTTCTGGGTGACGGTATCAATGATGCACCGTCATTAACTGCAGCGACCATCGGCATTGCCTTTGGTCAAAACAGCGACATTACCGGCGAAGCCGCAGATGCGGTGATTATGGATAGCTCGTTATTAAAAGTAGATGAGTTATTTCATATCGGCGCAAGAATGCGAAACATCGCCTTACAAAGTGCCGTAGGCGGTATGGCGCTGAGTTTGATCGGCATGGGTTTTGCTGGCTTAGGTTATGTAACACCTGTCGCTGGTGCGGTTATTCAAGAAGTCATAGATGTTCTGGCAGTTTTGAATGCCTTAAGAGCGGCATTGCCGCCTAAGAATTTGTCAGATTTTTAAGAATGATGACCTAGCGTTATAAAAATGATAATCAATATAGCTGAATATTAGGTTAATGATAGTTTAACTAGCAAAGTTCTTGTGTAGATTAATAGTCGATTCATGTTGCTTTGGGTCGCTCTTGATTTTTATTGCAGCATTGCTATGTTGAGAGACAATTATTTCATAATTGAATGAGAGTATTCTTACTGAAACAGCAAACAATTCCTGATTGGAGTAGAGCGTTGTTATCTCAACAGAGATTGCTAGTTGATTGGAATAGATCGTTGCTATTTCAGCAGGGAATACTCCTTGATTAGAATGGATCATTCTATCTCAACTATAAAAGGCTTCCATTTTCGATTTTAATTAGTCGACAGATTCAGTTAACAGAATCTTTTGCCACTCAAACGAGGGCCCCGGATCTAGTTTGCGTCCTGGAGCAATGTCACTATGTCCAGTTATTCGTTGTCTTGATAGTTTAGGGTAGGTGGTTAATAAGCTATCAATAATGATTTTCAGTCTTGAGTATTGTGCAGCGGTGTAAGCGCAAGTTTCAGTACCTTCCAGCTCTATACCTATAGAGAAATCATTGCAGCGCTCTTGCTCGTTATAGCTAGATTGCCCTGCATGCCAAGCACGTTTGTTAAACGCTACATATTGCACGCAGTCACCATCACGTTTAATTAATAAGTGCGCCGATACTTTGAGCTGATGTATTTCCTTAAAATAAGGGTGGTCGTCTGGATTAAGTGTGTTACAAAATAACTGATCTATGTAAGGTGTATCAAACTCACCGGGCGGCAGACTAATGCAATGTATGACTACTAATGAAATGTCGCTAGCATCTGGGCGGTCATCACAATTAGGTGAGGGTATTTTAATGGCATCAGTTAGCCAATGCTGAAGGATAGGCATAAGTTTTAATCACCGAAAAAACGCAAATGAAATCATATTGAGATAAAATACAGTCTTTATTAGTTTGGTATTAATACAATTATTTATTTCATCAAGAGTAAGCATGATTCATTCTTTAAAAGCACCGACCAAGAGTATAGCAATATGAGTAGTTTAGTAGTTAAGCGTTTTGTTAAGTTAGTTATTATTGCAATGCTTGCTGGGTGTGTCAGTAACCCAGAGAAAATTGCTGTTGATTCAGTGCCTAGTAGTCTTTCGCAAATTCAGGCGCCGGCAGTTGATAGCGAGGCAGCATCTAGTTTAGCGAAAGTGCCTAATGGCGATCATTATGCAGCAAAACAAGTAACCGGTACTTATGCTAATTCAATTGCACTGCAAAATTTTATTTCGCGTATGGTGCATAAGCAAGGCTTTTCAGTAAGTTATTTAAATGGTTTGTTTTCGCAAGCTAATCGTCTTGATTCAGTGATCCGTTTGGAAAATCCTGCGCCTCCAGTTTCTGGACCTACCAAACCTGCTATAGGTAGTTGGACACGTTATCGCGATAAATTTATGACCGAAGCGCATATCAATAATGGTGTGGAGTTTTGGCGTAATAATGCTGAAGCTATTCAAAAAGCCAGCACGACTTATGGCGTTGATCCAGAATATATTGTCGGTATTATTGGCGTTGAAACTTATTTTGGTAAGAATTTTGGCAAAACGAATATTTTAGATGCTTTAACGACCTTATCGTTTGATACGGTTAGGCGTTCTAATTATTTTATGTCCGAGCTGGAGAGTTTTTTACTGATGGCGCGTGATGAAGGCTTTGATCCTAGGCAACCACAAGGTTCTTGGGCAGGCGCAATGGGCTATGGTCAATTTATGCCTAGTAACTTTCGTACCTTAGCGGTTGATTTTAATAATGATGGTCGTCGTGATTTATGGCAGGCAAAAGATGCCATAGGGAGTGTCGCTAATTATTTTGCACATAGCGGCTGGCAATTACATAATCCTGTGACTAAGCGTTCAAATCCAGAAACTGATGCGGGAGTTATTGAGCTAAGTACTTATGTAGGTAGTGAGTTTTGGCGTATCTATCCAAATTTTAGTGTGATTAAGAAATATAACAATAGTAATAAATATGCAATGGCTGTGCATCAGTTAGCTCAGGGTATTAAACAACGTTATATGCAAGTTGTTGCGCTACAAAATAATTAAATGGAATATTTAGAATGCGTTAGCGAAAGTCCTCATTAACTTGGCGCTATTAGTACAGCTATGTCTATGTGATAATGAAGCCATTAGTTTAGATAGTTAATATATTTTGAATCAACAGGGCAATAATAATGGATGAGAACAAAAAGAAGGCATTAGGCGCAGCTCTGATGCAGATTGAGAAGCAGTTTGGTAAAGGCTCAGTCATGCGCATGGGTGATGTAACCGCTTCTCGTGATATTGATGTCGTATCTACCGGCTCTTTGGGATTAGATATTGCTCTGGGTTGTGGTGGTTTACCGCGTGGTCGTGTCATTGAAATTTATGGCCCTGAATCATCAGGTAAAACGACCTTAACCTTACAAGTTATTGCCGAGATGCAGAAATTAGGTGGCACAGCCGCTTTTGTTGATGCAGAACATGCTTTGGATCCAGGTTATGCTGAAAAGATTGGCGTTAATGTTGATGAATTGCTGGTTTCGCAACCTGATACTGGCGAACAAGCCTTAGAAATAACCGATATGCTAGTGCGCTCAGGTGCAGTTGATGTCATTGTTATTGATTCGGTTGCTGCATTAACGCCTAAAGCTGAAATTGAAGGCGATATGGGCGATTCCCATATGGGCTTGCAAGCGCGCTTGATGTCACAGGCTTTAAGAAAACTAACCGGTAATATTAAACGCTCCAATACTCTCGTTATTTTTATTAACCAGATACGTATGAAAATTGGCGTGATGTTCGGTAGTCCTGAAACCACTACCGGCGGTAATGCGCTTAAGTTTTATGCTTCAGTTCGATTGGATATTCGTCGCATTGGTGCGGTAAAAAAAGGTGATGAAATTATCGGTAATGAAACCCGAGTAAAGGTCGTTAAAAACAAAGTCGCGCCGCCTTTTAGACAAGCTGAGTTTGAGATTTTGTACGGCGAAGGCATTTCCTTTTTAGGTGAAGTAGTTGATTTGGGTGTGACCTATGGCTTTATTCAAAAAGCCGGTTCTTGGTATAGCTACGGGGATGATAAAATCGGCCAAGGCAAAGAAAATGTAAAGCTGTTCTTAAAAGAAAATCCTGAAAAAGCTAAAGAAATTGAAGCTAAAATAAGAGCAGAAGCGTTCAAGAAGGTTGCGCCTGTCACTGAAGTTCCTGAGGATGATATTTAAGATCAGAGACTTTTTTTGTTTTTTTCTCTAGTATGAATGAAGACCAAGCGATACAAAGTAGTGACCTAAAGTCCATCAAAGACTATTGCTTGAGCTTGTTAGTGCGTAGGGAGCATAGCCAAAAAGAATTGCTTAATAAATCATTGCTAAAGGGTTGGGGCAGTGATGATATAGTCATTGTTATTGATGAGTTGGCTGTGCAAGGTTGGCAAAGTGATACCCGTTATGCGGAAAGCTTTACCAGATACCGTATTAATAAAGGCTATGGCCCAGTTTGGATTAGCTATGAGCTTCGTAAAAATAACATTGATGGTTTTAATGTTGGTGATGTTGCTCAGCAAACAGTAGGTAGTTGGATGGATCTTCTGGAGCAGGTTTATAGTAAAAAATATAAACAAGCTTCAGTATTAGATCGAAATGAATGGGCAAAACGCAGTCGGTTTTTAATGCAACGCGGTTTTTCCAGCACGATGATAAGTACTTTATTTGATCATTTAAATATTAAATTCTAGGGTGCACTTAAAGCATCTTTTTAAAATCACAGATACCATGAAAAAAATGACTAGCGCTGAGTTGCGCACCGCCTTTTTGGAGTTCTTTCATCAACGCGGACATTCAATTGAGCCTTCAAGCTCATTGGTTCCGGGAAATGACCCGACTTTATTATTTACTAATGCCGGCATGGTGCAGTTCAAGGACGTATTTTTAGGTCGGGAACAGCGCGATTTCAATAAGGCAGTGACTTCGCAGCGTTGTGTTAGAGCGGGCGGTAAGCATAATGATTTAGAGAATGTGGGTTATACCGCAAGACATCATACTTTTTTTGAAATGCTGGGTAATTTCAGCTTTGGCGATTACTTTAAAAAAGACGCCATTCATTATGCGTGGGATTTTTTAACTAAAGAATTAGGCATCCCCGCTGAGAAATTATGGGTCACGGTTTTTGATGAAGATCCTGAAGCCGAAGCTATCTGGATTAATGAAGTAGGCGTATCTCCAAATCGATTATCAAGAATAGGCGCAAAGGATAATTTTTGGTCAATGGGTGATGTAGGTCCCTGTGGTCCTTGTACTGAAATATTCTATGATCATGGCGAGGATATTCCTGGCGGTCCTCCGGGTACCCCAGAAGAAGACGGTGATAGATATATTGAAGTCTGGAATCTGGTATTTATGCAATATGACCGTGCTGCGGATGGTACTTTAACGCCACTGCCTAAGCCGTCTGTTGATACTGGTATGGGGTTAGAGCGAATTAGCGCCGTATTGCAAGGTGTGCATAACAATTATGAAATTGATTTATTTCAACCCGTATTAAAAGCTGCGGCAGAATTGGTGGGTACAACCGATTTAACGCTAAGTTCTTTACGAGTCATTGCCGATCACATTCGGTCTTGTTCCTTTATGGTGGCTGATGGCGTCATGCCTTCTAATGAAGGTAGAGGTTATGTGTTACGTCGGATTATTCGCCGTGCTATTCGCCACGGTTATCGTCTCGGTATTCATGGGGTTTTCTTTTATAAATTGGTAGCGCCGCTAGCCATAGAAATGGGCGTGGCTTTTCCTGAGCTTAAGGCCGCACAAGCAAACGTTGAGCGAATCTTAAAGAAAGAAGAAGAACGTTTTGCAGAAACACTAGGGCAAGGTATGAAAATACTGGAAGCTTGTGTCGCTAAAATGCAAGGCACAGTCATTCCTGGCGAAACAGTCTTCCAACTTTATGATACGTATGGCTTCCCCGTTGATTTAACCGCTGATTTTGCTCGTGAAAACCAGCTGACAGTAGATCATGCTGGCTTTGAAGTCGCTATGAACGCACAGCGAGAAAGAGCGCGCTCTGCTAGCAGTTTTGGTGCGGATTATGATCAAGATATCAAACTAGATAGTCAGACTGAATTTACTGGTTACGAGCATTTGGATGATCAAGTGCAGATTGTCGCTTTATATAAACAGGGGCAGTCGGTCGATAGTTTATTAGCTGGTGAAGAAGGCTTAGTCGTTTTAGATAAAACACCTTTCTATGCTGAGTCCGGTGGTCAAATTGGCGATAGCGGACAAATTACTGCGACAAATGCTGTGTTTGATGTCAAGGATACTCAAAAGCAAGCAGGTACATTGTTTTTACATAAAGGTAAGGTGCTGTCAGGCACTTTGACTACAGGACAAGCATGCACCGCTAGTGTTAACAAAGTAGATAGAGTTGCCACCGAGCTCAATCATTCAGCTACACATTTATTACATGCGGCTTTAAGACAGACTTTAGGTGAGCATGTCAGTCAAAAAGGTTCTTTGGTCAATACTGAACGTTTACGCTTTGACTTTGCCCATTTTGAGCCTGTGACGCCAGAAGAAATTGAAGTGCTTGAGCGTCTGGTTAATGAACAAGTCCGGATTAATAATTCGGTAAGCTCAGAAATCATGGCTAAAGAGGATGCCGTGCAAGCCGGTGCTATGGCCTTGTTTGGCGAAAAATATGGCGCTGAAGTTCGGGTATTAAAAATAGGTGAGTTTTCAACTGAGCTTTGTGGTGGTACGCATGTGGTGCGGGCAGGGGACATTGGTTGTTTTAAAATCATCAGTGAAACGGGTGTTGCTGCAGGTGTTAGGCGTATAGAAGCAGTAACCGGAGCAGGCTGTATCGATTGGATAGCTAATCGTGATAAAGCCTTGAATAAAATTGCTGGCTTATTAAAAAGCGCGCCCGAAAAAACAGCTGAAAAAGTCGAACAACTGTTAGAAAAAACTCGCACATTAGAAAAACAACTGGAACGCTTAAACTCAAAACTAGCCAGTTCTGCTGGTGACGAATTGGGTGCTCAGGCAATCGATGTGGCTGGTATCAAAGTATTGGCGGTTAAGCTTGATGGCGTAGAGGCTAAATCTTTGCGTGAGATGGCTGAACAACTGAAAAACAAGTTGGGTAGTTGTGCCATTGTTTTAGCCGTCGTTGAGGGTGAAAAGGTTAATTTAGTAGCTGGTGTCTCTAAAGATAAAATGGCCCATATTAAAGCCGGTGATTTAGTTAATTTTGTTGCCACACAAGTAGGCGGTAAAGGCGGTGGTAAACCGGATTTAGCGATGGCAGGAGGCAATGAGCCTAATAATTTGGATGCCGCATTAGCGGGTGTTTCAGCTTGGGTACAAGAACAGTTGGGATAGTCGCGTAGGTCGGGTGACAGCTTTATCGTCGCCCGACCCACTATTCACATAACACAGTCTTAAGTTGATAATCTGTTTCTAACCTAGCAATGACAGCACAGCCATCAATAAAAATATCATCAGCAATATAGGCCAGAAAAACGGCACAATAATAAATATCCCTAGTAAGGCAAAAAATACTGCGCCTATAAACAGAAATACTCCTACCCCTAAAAATAACAGAACCATTAACAGGCCTGTTATTAACATAATTACTAATACAGTCGGTAGTGCTGCAAAACGTAACCATGGTGTTGCGACCGGTTCACCATTCCACATCAAACTAAATTGTCCTACGTCAGGATGAAACAAATAACTGCCTATTGCGATAGCCAAGCCTACGATGAGTACTTTGGTAATTAATTTGTGATTGCCTTGAGTTTTCATTCCGGCCATTCCTTCAGGGTGATATTAATAAGTTCGTTTAAATATAAACGTATGCGATTGAAGCAATGAATAAGAACACTAACCAAGCAGCAGCTAAGCCTACTGATTTATTTCTTGCCAAAGCCACTGCATATGCGCCTTTTAGTAAATTATTGCTCCCGCTAGCTAAGATAATGGCGGAAACTAAGTCGCTATTCGAAACAATAAATTTACCGCTGAGTAAGGAAAGAATGAAAGGATCAATGTCGGTAAATCCGACAATAATAGCCAGAGATTTAAGGCCGTGACTGCCAAAATTGCTAGTTACATATTGCGTTAAAAAGGCAAATAGCATAAAAAATAACGCAAAGAGTATGGCGGTAGATAATTCTAGCGGGTTTTTTACTTCGCTGATATTTTTAGCTTCAACTGCGTTATTTTTAATAGTGAGTAAGGCAATAATTACCATGATGGATAAAGCAACGGCAAAGCTAAAAGGAACTAATAGCTCTGCTGCAACATGACGATTGAATACAAAAATAATGGCTAACAAACGCAGATACATCATGGTAGTTGCCATAATGAGTGCTGACGAAACTGTACGTGCGGATAAGGCATTCAGGCCATGAGCACGACGAGCAATGACTACGGTGGCCGCGGTGCTGGAATATAATCCACCTAAAAGACCGGTAATTAACATACTGCGGCTTTTAAAAATATAAGTGTTTATCAAGTAACTAAAGTAAGAGAAACCCGATACGATAATCACCGCCAACCATACTCGGTAATAGGTAACGGGTAGCATAGGCGCGATCTGTTGATCAGGTAACAATGGCAGAATGACACTAGAAATAATTAAAAATTTAGCTAAGGTGACGATTTCTTCATTGGCTAGTTGTTCAGAGATGCGATGAATCAGTGGTTTTTCGCCGAGTAATAAAATTAGTACCACAATAAAAAGTACTAAAAACCAATTAGGGAAGATGCTAGCAATAGGGCCTATTAAATAGATCAGTAGCGCAAATAAGGTACTAAACATCGAAAATAATCTTTCTGCCGATAAGCGCCAGTAGAAAACTAATAGTAAAGCACCTAATAGCACTAAGCCTGTAGCAAACAAGAGTCGGCTTGGGTCTAGCGCGTATAAAATAAAGCCTAATAAACCAATAAGTACAAAGGTGCGAGTGCTGCCAAAGTGTAGCTTGTAGTTATTAGTGTAATGGTAGCTGCGAAACTCAAGACCCACTACAAAAGAAAAAGCCACTGTCATAATAAATTGCAACAGCAGGGGCGGAATACCGCTATAAAATTCTATTAACATATGTGCTTTAACTCTGAGATTAAATGATGATAGGTCATTGTTGCTATTTGGTGACTGTAACAATAACACCAAAGAAACTAACTGCCATACTATTAGTAATGATTAGGTCTGTATTAGGCCATTGACGGTTAGTCAGCTGAGCTATATTTATTCATCTCATTGCTAATATCGGATTTTAAAAAGTGACCGTTACAGAGAATTATTTATAGCTCCGTTTTATGGCTAGCCTTAGAAAGGTCTTATATAGGTGCATTAGGGTTTTTCTGGATAAACTAGACTGATCATCAGTATAAATCTGTTACAATTGCGCAATTTAGCATTTCTGGATGGCAATCCTTGCCGTAAGTGCAAAAGCAATAACGCCTTAACCACCTCATTATTTAGTTAAAACATCGTGGATTTAAAACATATCAGAAACTTCTCCATTATCGCGCATATCGATCATGGTAAATCAACACTTGCAGATCGATTTATTCAAATCTGCGGCGGCTTAAGTGCTAGAGAAATGTCAGCACAAGTACTTGATACCATGGATATTGAGAAAGAGCGCGGCATTACCATTAAAGCCCAAAGTGTTACCTTAGACTTTAAAGCAAAAGATGGTGAAACCTATCAGCTTAATTTTATTGATACGCCAGGCCATGTTGATTTTTCTTATGAAGTTTCTAGATCATTAGCTGCTTGTGAAGGCGCGCTATTAGTCGTTGATGCTGCGCAAGGTGTAGAAGCTCAAAGTGTGGCTAATTGTTATACAGCGATAGAGCAGGGACTTGAAGTTGTACCAGTACTGAATAAAATCGATTTGCCGTCTGCCGAGCCTGAGCGCGTATTGGCTGAAATTGAAGAAGTCATTGGTATTTCAGCAGACGAAGCCTTAATGATCAGTGCTAAAACCGGCGTGGGTGTACAGGATGTACTTGAACAATTAGTCATTAAAGTGCCGCCACCGGAAGGCGATATCGATGGTCCTTTGCAAGCATTAATTATTGACTCATGGTTTGATAGTTATTTGGGCGTGGTGTCGTTAGTCAGAATTATGCACGGCAGTATTCGCAAAAAACAAAAGATTACTATTATGTCCACCGGCAAATCATTCATTGCCGAAAAAGTTGGGGTTTTTACACCTAAACGTTTAGAAAAAGATATTTTAAATACTGGTGAAGTGGGTTATGTCGTAGCCGGCATTAAAGATATTTTCGGTGCTCCAGTCGGCGATACCATCACTTGGACAGATAAACCAGCAACAGAACAGCTTACCGGCTTCCAGCGTGTGCAACCCCGTGTTTTTGCTGGCTTGTATCCTGTTAGTTCCGATGATTACGAAGATTTAAGAGAAGCGCTTAATAAATTAAATCTTAATGATGCGGCCTTACAATTTGAACCAGAAACCTCGCAGGCTTTAGGTTTTGGTTTTCGTTGCGGTTTTCTCGGCATGTTGCACATGGAAATTGTGCAAGAGCGTTTAGAAAGAGAATATGACGTCGATTTGATTACTACTGCGCCCACGGTTGTTTATGAAGTCATCACTCAAACCGATCAAATTTTAATGGTTGATAACCCAGCAAAATTACCTGACGGCGGTATTGTTAAAGAAATTCGCGAACCTATCATACGTGCCAATATTTTAGTGCCGCAGATTTATTTGGGCGCAGTTATTTCTTTGTGTATTGAGAAACGCGGCGTACAAAAAGATATGCAGTATGTGGGTAGGCAAGTGTCCTTGCATTATGAAATGCCCTTAAGTGAAGTGGTGTTAGATTTCTTTGATCGATTAAAATCAGTGAGTCGTGGCTTTGCTTCCTTTGATTATGAATTTTTGCGTTTTCAACCGGCAGACTTAGTGAAATTGGATGTACTGATTAATGCCGAAAAAGTCGATGCTTTATCAATTATTGTCCATAGAGATTTAAGCAATAATCGGGGGCGTGATCTAGTAGAAAAAATGAAAGATCTCATTCCAAGGCAAATGTATGAAGTGGCTATACAAGCGGCTATCGGTTCTAAAGTGATCGCGCGTTCTACAGTTAAAGCTATGCGTAAGAATGTTATTGCCAAATGTTACGGTGGCGATATTAGTCGTAAGAAAAAACTACTAGAAAAACAGAAAGCCGGTAAAAAGCGTATGAAACAAGTAGGGAATATTGAAATTCCTCAAGAAGCTTTCTTAGCTGTTTTACAACTTAATAAAGATTAAAGCTTCAGTAAGGTGCAGGATCATGATCTTACTGCTCAATAACTCCAAACATTAGCAATCATTGGATTGCCTCAACATTGTAAATATATTATGGATTTTGATTTTTCGTTTTATTTGTTACTAGCGACTGTAATTACTGGAATTATCTGGGGCAGTTATTTATTATTTCTTAAATCGCAAGGCCAAGCCTTCGATGTGAAACATGAACCCGTATTAGTTGAATATGCACGTTCATTTTTTCCGATAGTATTAATAGTGCTGATGTTAAGGTCTTTTATCGCTGAGCCATTTAGAATACCTTCAGGTTCAATGATGCCCACTTTATTGGTAGGCGATTTTATTCTAGTTAATAAATTTACGTATGGCATTAGATTGCCTGTTATCAATAAAAAAGTAATAGCGATGAACGAGCCGCAGCGCGGCGATATTGTTGTGTTTCGCTTTCCTAAAGAACCTTCTATTGATTATATTAAGCGTGTCATCGGTCTGCCCGGCGATAAGGTGGTTTATAAAAATAAACAGCTGACGGTTAACGATGTACCTGTTAAACAAGTTTCTATGGGACGTTATCAAGGTGTAGGTCAAGGCGAAGATATGACTGGCGCAGAAGAATTACTTGAAGATTTAACGGGCATTGAGCACAGTGTTTTGATTAGAAATGGCATTTCTAGTGTAGAGTTTTCCCATGTTGTACCAGAAGGTAGTTATTTCGTCATGGGCGACAACAGAGATAACAGTAATGACAGTCGTTACTGGGGTTATGTGCCGGAAGCTAACTTAGTCGGTAAAGCCTTCTTTATTTGGATGAGTTGGGATTGGCAAGATAAAGGAATCGGTTTTAGCCGTATCGGCACTGTATTGAAGTGATGAATAAAAGACAGGACTTTGATTTATGTTGATGGTTATTATTAACAAACAAGGACATGGATTTAAAGTGTTAATGAATGATGGCGTGGGGGTAGCGTGATAAAAAAGCCCAATGAGCTATGTAAGAAATTGGGATTAAGCTTTAATAATCCAAATATGTTCACTATGGCATTAACTCATCGTAGCGCAAGTTCTAATAATAATGAACGCTTGGAGTTTCTAGGCGATTCCATTTTAGGCTTCGTGATCGCACAAAAATTATATGAGCTATTTCCAGAAGCGCCCGAAGGCGTTTTAAGCCGACTGCGGGCTAGCTTAGTTAATCAGAGATCATTAGCTGAGTTGGCTAGAAAACATCAAATCGGCGATTATCTATTGCTGGGCTCAGGTGAATTAAAAAGTGGTGGCTTTCGCCGCGATTCAATTTTATCGGATGCCATGGAAGCCATTATGGGTGCCTTATTTAAAGATCAAGGCATAGCCATCTGTCAGCAATGGATAGAGCAATTATTTGCAGAGCAACTAGAAAGCTTGTCATTGGAAAATTGGCAAAAAGATCCAAAAACTCAATTGCAAGAATTAATGCAATCCAAAAAAATGAGCTTACCAGACTATACTTTGATAACCATGTCAGGTTTAGCCCATGAACAAATGTTTAAGGTTAAATGTACCATTTCTTTAATTAAAGATGAGTGCGTAGGAACCGGAATCTCCAGAAAACGAGCTGAGCAATCAGCTGCAGAACTTATGCTCCAACTTTTAAATAAGGAAAATAAATGAATTGTGGTTTTATAGCGCTGATAGGGCGTCCAAATGTCGGTAAGTCAACGCTGATGAATCATTTGCTGAAACAAAAAATCAGCATTACTTCTCGTAAACCGCAAACCACTAGACATCGAATTCTAGGTATTAATACCACTGAAGCTGGACAAGCGATCTATATGGATACGCCAGGTATGCATAATAGTGAAAAACGCGCCTTAAACCGCTATTTAAACCGTACAGCAGAAACCACCTTACTAGGCGTAGATGTCATCGTTTGGTTAATTGATGGTTTGTCTTGGCATGAATATGATGAAGTCATCTTTAAAAAGCTAGAACAAGCCGGTTTACCGGTCATCTTAGCGGTCAATAAAGTCGATAAGGTTAAAGATAAGGATGCTATTTTAGCCTTTTTTGCCGAAGCTCAGCATCGCTTCCCTTTTGAGCATTTAGTACCTATTTCAGCCTTAAAAAGAACGAATCTGGATCAGCTAGAAACCTTAATTATGTCGCTATTGCCTGAAAGCGATTTAATTTATCCAGAAGATCAAGTTACTGATAGGCCAGAGCGTTTTTTAGCTGCTGAAATCGTCAGAGAAAAACTAACTAGACGCTTAGGTGATGAACTGCCTTATGCCTTAACCGTCGAAATTGAACGTTACGAAGAGCTACCGGGTATCACTAAAATCTATGCCATTATCTGGGTCGAACGCTTAACTCAGAAAAACATAGTCATTGGTACTCAAGGTGAAATGCTGAAAAAAGTTGGTACGGATGCACGATTTGATATAGAAAAGCTCATCGCTAAAAAAGTTTATTTACAGCTTTGGGTTAAAGTTAAAAAAGGCTGGTCAGACAGTGAGCGCGCCCTGCAAAGCTTAGGATTTAATGACGGCTAATGTCGTTCATTTACAGCCGGCTTATATATTAAGTCAGCGTCAATACAAAGAAACCAGTTTAATTTTAGATGTATTGACGCGAGACTACGGCAGAGTGTCATTGCTGGCTAAAGGCGTTAGAAAAACAAAATCTAAAACCGCAGGCTTACTACAGCCTTTTATACCTTTAACGCTCTCTTATCTGGGTAAGACGGAGTTAAAAACCTTAACAGACGTTGAGTTAATGCAGGCCTTTAAGCCTTTACCTGGTATGGCTCTGTATTGCGGCTTTTATATCAATGAGTTAGTCGGGTGTTTTTTGCATCAATACGATCCTCATCCTGACGTCTTTACTCATTACCATGACTGTTTAGAGGTATTGATGACAGGGTTAAACGTTGAACAGTCTTTACGTACTTTTGAACTTGATCTAATGGATGCCGTGGGTTTTGGGCTGCAATTAGAATATGACTTTCATACAGACCTAGCACTACAGCCTTTAGCTCACTATCACTTTAAAGTAGAACAAGGCCCGATAGCTGCTTTAAGTGGTCGCTTTGTCGGCAATACTTTATTAGCTATCAAGCGACGAGACTTCACTGATCCACAGGTATTGATAGACGCCAAAATATTGATGCGCACTGTCATTGATGTATATTTGCAAGGTAAGCCCTTAAAAAGCCGAGCCGTTATTCATAACATTATTAATTATTTATAAACATGGAAAAAACGCATATTTTATTGGGCGTCAATATCGATCACGTTGCCACGTTAAGACAAGCAAGAGGCACCTTATATCCAGAGCCCATTCAAGCTGCATTGGTTGCAGAACAAGCTGGCGCAGATGGTATTACTGCACATTTACGTGAGGACAGACGGCATATTCAAGATAGAGATATTATTTTATTAAAAGAATTGATTCATACCCGTTTGAATATGGAAATGGGTGTAACCGATGAAATGGTGGCCATTGCCCTAAAGATTTTGCCTTATGCTTGTTGCTTGGTTCCTGAAAAGCGCGAAGAATTAACCACCGAAGGTGGTTTGGATGTTGCGGGTAATCTAAAGCGTATGCAATGGGCTTGTGATACCTTGAATAATACGGGTATTGAAGTATCGTTGTTTATCGATCCAGAACTGGCACAGATTGATGCCGCCGTCGAAGTTGGCGCATCAGTTGTAGAATTGCATACTGGTTGTTACGCAGATGCTAAAAATCCATTACAACAGCGAGATGAACTAGAGCGCCTCAAGGCGGCAGCCCTTTATGCCCATAGTGCTGGCTTACAGGTTAATGCCGGCCATGGTTTAAACTTTTATAATGTCGCTGCTATCTGTGCCATACCCGAAATTGTCGAGCTTAATATAGGCCATGCCATCATTGCTCAAGCCTTATTTTCAGGATTAGCGCAAACCGTTAAAGATCTTAAACACATCATGAGACAGGCAAGGGCAGAGGCTTATTATTTAAATAATACTGAGTGATGAGCTACTACGAGTAGCATAGCTTTGTCGTGTGGATAAAAGCTAGCAACTGATTTTACAAAAGAAAAAAACTATCTCAAAAAATTGATTTTCTAAAACATTGGGTTAAGTTGAAGACATATCTTAATTTACAACCTAAAGGTTAATGTTATGTCTATACCCTCTGATTACAATAAAAACAATGAAGTTATATCACCACTTAATTTAGAAGATACCTTAGCGCCTACAAGCAGCCCAACTAGATCTATATTACTAGGCTTGGCTTTTTTAGCGTTTATTGTCTCAATATTTGCCTTACTACCGATGTTTTTTACCTATTTATCAGAAGGCGATATTAGAGCCCCTTCAGAGTTTCATGCAACGGATAGTGCAATTAAATTAAGTCTTCAAAACTCTTCTTATAGCCATAATCCTGTGGTTTTAGAAAAACAAACCGTTCCACCCAAAAAATATTACAACAAAGTACCGATGGAATAAGCTATTTTATCGTTCACACGCTCAGGAGCTTATCATGAGCGTGTTTATGTTTTTTTACGCACTATAAATCACATAGTGCCAAAACTATTAGACTACTGTTTTTTCTGAGACCCAAACAGCATATGTGCCATTTTTTTTGCTTTAGTTTTTAAATAGGCGGCATTATCATCGTTAGCGATGACTTCTACTGGAATACGTCCTTCGACATTGATGCCTAATTTTTTAAGGTCGTCTATTTTCTTAGGATTGTTAGTTAATAATTTAATTGATTTAACGTGTAGGCTTTCTAAGATTAATGCAGCGATGCTGTATTCTCTCTCATCAGCAAGATATCCTAAGTGTATATTGGCATCTACGGTATCCATGCCTTGGTCTTGTAAATTATAGGCTTGAAGTTTTTTTAATAAGCCTATACCTCGACCTTCTTGGCGTAGATAAATCAAAACACCTGCGCCGGCATTATTAATTAATTCCATAGCCATGGCGAGTTGCTCGCCACAATCACAACGCCTAGAGCTAAGTACGTCACCGGTAAAACATTCGGAATGTATGCGCACAGGAACTTGTTCTTTATTAGAAACATCACCTTTAACTAAGGCTATATGCTCTTTGTCATCAATGTTATTGCTATAATAATGCAAAATAAATTCACCATGCTCTGTAGGCAATGGCGTCTGTACTAAATCTTTTACTTGGGCTTTTACGTCTATCACTAATCCAAAATCCAGGTTTACACTCATGACGGGATGTTGAGTGAGGTTGCTTATTCGTCCTGACTTAAGTGGACGTTTTCGCCTATTTTACATGACAGTTAATAATAATGTTGATGAAGCTTTAGTTTGCACGGTAATATTCGTGAACTATTTTCTTTTAAAGTGCTTTATGAAATCTGATAGTCTTGCTATTAAACAACGATATGATCGTATCGCGCCTTATTTTGATGGGTTGCAAGCTATTATGGAAGGCTTTTTTTACAGGCGCTGGCGTAAGAAATTATGGGCTAAGGTTGATGGTATCCATATTTTGGAAGTGGGCGTTGGTACCGGTAAAAACTTTGATTATTATCCTGCTGATGCTCAAATTACCGCGATCGATTATAGTTCGGCTATGCTAAAGCAGGCTGAATATAAAAAAACTAGAAAAGCCGTTGCTGTTACGCTTAACCTAATGGATATCCAGTCCTTATGTTATGCCGATAATACCTTCGATGTTGTTATCGCTACTTTTGTTTTTGGTTCAGTGGCATCGCCACAAAAAAGCCTAAAAGAATTATGTCGTGTATGTAGGCCGGGTGGGCAGATTTTGTTTTTGGAGCAAGTCGTCAGTTCAAGACCGCTACTTGCTAAGTTTATGAATCTCATTAATCCAATTATGCGGGTTGTAATGGCTGCTAACATTAATAGAGACACCATAAAGCATGTCAAATCCTGTGGCTTTTCTTTCGTAAATATCGATGCCGATAGTGGCGTTTTTTTTAAATTGATTGAGGCTAGAAAGTAACTTGCTCACTAAAAATAGATAACTTGGATCCTGATGATAAAAAGACGCTTTATTAAGCAACTAGTCAGTAGTTTTTTGGATTTGGCACCGATAATTATCGTGGTATTAATTTTTCAAGTGTTAGTGATTGGAAAACCCATAGCCGATGTTGATCGCTTATTGATGGGATTGTTTTTTGTTGTACTTGGATTGTGTTTATTTATTCAGGGTTTAGAGCTAAGTTTGCTGCCATTGGGCGAGACTATGGCTTATGATTTTGCTAAAAAAGGTAATTTATTCTGGTTATTGGCCTTTGCATTTTGCTTGGGTTTTTCTGCTGCGATTGCTGAGCCTGCACTGGTTACTATTGCTGATAAAGCGGCCATGAGCGCTAGCCTTAAACATATTATTGAACCAACAGGCATGGCTAGTGCGCATTATGCCTTGGGGTTACGATTAACGGTCGCCATTTCTGTCGGTTTAGCTATATTAATTGGGGTGCTTAGGATTATCAAAGGTTGGCCCGTTTATTACCCTGTTTTCTGTGCTTACGGTGGCATTGCTTTGATAACGCCCTTTGCACCCCGAGAAATTATTGGTATCGCTTATGATTCAGGCGGTATTGCGACGTCAACCATTACTGTGCCGTTAGTGACGGCTTTAGGGGTAGGTTTAGCGTCAGCTATTAAAGGTCGAAATCCTATTTCGGATGGTTTTGGTTTGGTGGTGTTTGCATCGTTAATGCCCATGATTTTCGTGATGGTCTATGGGATAGCTTATGCTTGAATGGTTACTGCATATCATGCTGAAGCTACAAGAAGTATGTATTAATATTTTACCTATAGCGTTTGTTATTATTGGTTTCCAAAGCTTAGTTATACGTAAGGCTTTAGTTTATCCAAAAAAAATATTAGTGGGCTTTATCTTTGTATTAGTCGGCATAGTCTTTTTTCTTGAAGGTTTGGAGTTAGCTTTATTTCCTTTAGGAAGTTTGATGGCTACTCAATTGACGACCCCAGAGTTTTTAGGTATTACCGCTTTGCTGCCGATGGTGGTCTGGCAGAATTATTATTGGGTTTATCTATTTGCTGCCAGCCTTGGCTTTGCTACGGCTTTAGCCGAACCGACCTTATTAGCGATTGCCATTAAGGTTGAACATACCTCTGGCGGAGTGATACGTGCTTGGGGATTTCGTATTTCTGTTGCGATAGGGGTAGCCATAGGCTTAGCCTTAGGCACTTTTCGCATTGTTACGGGGTTTGATCTTTATTTACTTATTATCCTAGGTTATATCATAGTCATCATTCAAACCTTGTTTGCACCTAAATTAATTATTGCTTTGGCTTATGATTCAGGCAGTATTACCACTTCTATGGTGACGGTGCCTTTAGTGACCTCATTAGGCTTGGGTTTGGCTGAGTCTGTTCCCGGTCGAGCTCCCTTAATCGATGGCTTTGGTTTGATTGCGTTTGCCAGTTTATATCCCATTATTACTGTTTTAGCTTACGCGCAAATTGCTCAATGGCTGGGTAAGCGCAGCCTCTTATCTAATACTTAAAGGAAAATCATGCATTTCAAATTAATTATTGCCTTTGTCGAAGATGATAAAACCGACTTAGTGCTTGATACAGCTCGTCAGAGTGGTGCTAAAGGCGCGACGGTTATAAATCATGCGCGTGGTGAAGGCTTGAAGCAATCAAAAACATTTTTTGGACTGTCGCTAGAGTCTCCCAGAGATGTGCTGATGTTTTTGGTTGAAGAACATCTCAGTCGACATATATTAGAAAAAATTGCCAAGGTAGCACAATTTGATAACCAGCCCGGTACAGGCATTGCCTTTCAAGTTGATGTTGAAGATGCCATTGGTGTCATGCGCCAAGTAGAAGAACTAACCCAAGAACTTGAGGATACAATATGATCACAAATAACACCTTAATTCGTGTCAAAGATGTAATGAAAACCGATTTTGGAACCATTGAAGGTGTCGCTACGGTCGCTGATGCCTTGATTAAAATGAAGACACTAAAAACTGCGGTGCTTATTGTTAATAAGCGTAATGAAGATGATGAATATGGCATGTTAACGTCTGGTGATATTGCTCGCCATGTTTTAGCTAAAGATCGTGCTCCAGATCGTGTTAATGTTTATGAAATAATGAATAAGCCCGTTATCTCTGTGCATCCTGATATGGATATTCGCTATTGCTCACGATTGTTTGCTAATTATAATTTGGTGAGAGCGCCTGTTCTGGAAAACAAAAAGGTAGTTGGTATGGTGAGTCCTAACTCTTTGGTGCTTGATGGTTTGTATAAAACCTTTCAATAAATGGCGTCCTGTCACAAATACCAGTACAATTCGCGCTTAGCAGAGTAAAGATGTTGAACGTGGATGTCCCGGTTATCAATGTTGTAGTTCTGTGTTAACCGTAAGTTTTTATTTTAGGAGTTTTCAAAATGGCAACAGGCACTGTAAAGTGGTTTAACAACACTAAAGGTTTTGGTTTTATTGCACCTACAGACGGCGGCGAAGATGTATTCGTACATCATTCTGTCATTCAAGGCGATGGCTTTAAAACACTGATAGAAGGTCAAACAGTGAGTTTTGACGTAGAGTCTGGCCCTAAAGGCTTAACTGCCGTTAATGTTTATCCTAAGTAAGGATTAACGTTCAACATGAAAAGGGGCTCTTGTTAGTTAACAAGAGCCCCTTTTTTTATCACAAAAAGACTCGTTTTATTTTAAAGGACGACCCTTAGCGTCTTTATTGATATGGCCTGCGAGAAGTAATATAACTTCTATAAAGCCCCAAAGTGCACCATAGCCAACGGTAGCAGCAGTCAATGCTAACTGAGCGAGCCCCAGCTTGTAATAGCCTAAATAAAATCGATGCATCCCAGTAAAACCTAGAAATAGTGCTAATGCTACAGCCACATATTTTCGTTTAACGGCTGTAGGCGCTGCTAAATATGCCCCCACCAAATCAATTTTTCGCGCAGCAGTTTCATCGTTTTCAAAGGTGACATCATCACCAATATCGGGCGGTACTTGTGCAACCCAATCGTCTAAATGAAAGGTATAAGTCTCTGTTTCAGTTTTGATGGTTCCTGTTTGGTTGTCAGGATGGAAGCTTTCAATATAACCTATCATTTATCTACCTTAATAGTGTGAGCACTTTAATGTTTTAGTAAGTGTGCTTATTTGTTAGTGATTTAAAACGTATGTTAATTTTCTTGTAAACGTACAGCTAACACATCACAGATTGCGTGATGGATTACTCCGTTAGCGGTTGAGCCCAGCAATAAAGCCCAGCCATGGCGGCCATGAGAGCCGACGACTATTAAATCCACCTTGTTTTCTTCTGCAACCCGAATTATTTCGGTTTTTGGACTGCCCATTTCCAGCCATTGCTGGTCTTCTTTGATAGTTAGTTCTTCACCCAGTCTTGCCAGTTGTTTTTTTGCATTAGCAATGAGTTCTGTCGTAAAGTCTATGTTAAAGGGTATTTCTGCTCCATAACCGGTATCGGTTAGTGGCAAATTATCCACTACATGAATAATGCTCAGTTTGGCCTGATACTTAAGAGCTAAATCTTTTGCTCTTTGATTAACGGCGGAACAGTTTTCATAAAAATCCACTGCCAACAAAATATGTTTATAGCTGCTCATAATGTTTGTCCTGGGTGATATTAAACGGTTACGTTTCGAATGCTATTCATGCCGGGATCACGATTTGGGCGTTATCGGCTACTTAAATGTTTTATATTTACTCGCTACCATTCAAATAGAAGTATTTCTATTCCGCGTTTTCAATAGCTTCTTCTGCTTCCATCCAAGCAGATTCTGCTTCATCCAATGCTTTATCAACTTGAACTTTTCGATCTAATATTCGTTTTAATTGGTTTTTTTCTGACGCTTCATAAATCGCAGGATCAGCTAGTTGATGCTCTAGTTCACGTTGTTCATTATGATATTTTTCAACCGCTATTTCTGCTTTTTTAAGGGCATCAAACAGCGGTTTATGTTTTTTCCTTCTATCTGCATCGAGTTTTCTTTGGTCTTTGCGTGATACGGTGTCATTGCTTTCAATGATAGTTTTATCGTCGCCTTTTTTTTGTTCGGTTAGCCATAATCGATAATCATCAAGATCGCCATCAAAGGGCTGTACTTTGCCGCCAGCAACTAATAATAACTGATCTGTAACAGAGCGCAATAAGTGTCGATCATGAGAGACCACGACAATAGCACCTTGGTAGTCTTGCAGTGCTACGCTTAAGGCATGACGCATTTCAAGATCTAAATGGTTAGTTGGTTCATCTAGTAGTAATAGGTTTGGATTTTGATAGACCAATAGTGCTAACACTAAACGGGCTTTTTCTCCGCCAGAAAAGGGTCTGACGGCGTCTAAAACTTTGTCACCTTGAAAATCAAAGCCACCTAAAAAGTTACGTAAGTCTTTTTCTGTGGCCTGTTTGTCTAATTTCTGTAGATGCCATAACGGACTTTCATCTAGTTGTAATTGTTCGAGTTGATGCTGGGCAAAATAACCGATTTTTAAAGCTTCAGCTTCCTGTCTTTTACCCGACATCGGCAGCATGTCGCCGGCTAATACTTTAATTAAGCTAGATTTACCCGCACCATTCGGGCCCAATAAACCAATGCGATCACCAGGCGAAATCGATAGTCCTGCTTGCTTAATAATACAAGTATCGCCATAGCCTATGTCTGCTTTATCTAAGGTCAATAAAGGGTTAGGCATTTTGCCCGGTTTGGCAAAACTAAAGTCAAAGGGCGAATCCACATGCGCCATAGCAATGACTTCCATGCGCTCCAAGGCTTTAATACGACTTTGTGCTTGTCGAGCTTTAGTTGCTTGCGCTTTAAAACGGTCGACAAAGCTTTGAATGTGCGCTATTTCGCGTTGTTGCTTTTGATAAGCTGATTGTTGTTGCGATAATTTTTCGGCGCGCATTCTTTCAAAGGCAGAATAGTTGCCTGTATATATTTCGGCTTTATTTTGCTCAATATGGACAATGTGATCGGTAATGGTGTCAAGGAAGTCACGATCATGTGAAATTAGCAATAAGGTGCCAGGATATTTACATAACCAGTCTTGTAGCCAAATAACGGCATCTAAATCCAAATGGTTGGTCGGTTCGTCCAATAGTAATACATCAGAACGGCACATTAAGGCTTGTGCTAAATTAAGACGCATACGCCAACCACCTGAAAACGAGTTGACGGCATTGTGTTCTTGGTCTGCGGTAAAACCTAAACCATTCATTAGTCGTGAAGCTCTGGCCTGAGCAGTATAGCCGCCGATGTTTTCTAAAGCGGCATGGAGTTCAGCTTGTTTTATACCGTTGTCGGAGCTTTCGGCCAGGAGTAGTTGTGCTTGTAAGCGCCTTAATTCTTGATCGCCATCAATAACATAATCAATAGCTGAGCTGGAAACGGCGGGTGTTTCTTGCGCGACATGAGCGATTTCCAGATGCGGTGGCATCGAGAAATCACCCTCATCTAAATGCAGTTCTTTTTTGACGAGTGCAAATAAACTGGATTTACCTGCGCCATTGGCACCTGTAAAACCGGCCTTTTGGCCTTTGTGGATAGTGAAAGTCGAGTTGGCAAACAGCACCCGAGCACCACGGCGCAGAGCTATGTTTTTAAAATTTAGCATGGGTGTTTAAGGTAAAAGGCGAAAGTAAAAAGGCGAAAGGCTAAAGCAAAGGTAGGTTGGGTTAGCGATAGCGTAACCCAACATTGCAAGATTTGTCGGGTTACGCTATAGCTAACCCGACCTACAGAGCTATTTCCTTAAGCAAACCGCTCAATCATCTTTTCTGCTTGTTCGGCAAATGCTTCTAGGTCGCCTCTTTTTACCTTATCAACAGGAATAACCAAGGCAGTCGTTAAATCGATATAAATATAAACATAGCGTTTGCCATATTCGACTCTAACTAATTCAGCCCAAGCCATTTTATGCTTGCCACTAGGTGATTTTTCTAATAAATGAGTGGGGTCAGATGGATCTATACTTAATTGATAAGTGCCAAATATATTGCTTTTTTCTTTAGCGGTATATGATTTAAGTAACTTTTGTTGCCAACGTGACAGTGCCGTTTTAGGAACAAGAAATGACCAAAGTGCTGCTATTATCACGATATAGGCAGCGGTAGTCAGGTCTAGATAGTAAAAGTAATAAAAGGCGCTGATCAGTGTCATCACACCAGGCACAATCAAACGATTCATTCGTTGGTCATTTTGATAGGCTTCAGTCTTCATATAGCGCGCTGAATTAAAGTTAATCAAATCTTCTTCGCCAAATTCGTATTCTATTTCAAACATATTATTAGTCTTATTGTAGTTTAAAGGTTTTAGTGCATTTTTATTTTAGTGTAAACACTGCGCCGGAAGGCATTCGACAATGTTAACATAGCTGTCCTGAAATAGCCGTGGATAGCTACTTGGTGCATTTTATAAAGTGATAAATAAACTACTTTAGCAATAAAACCACCGATACTTACGGTCCCCATTAAATTACCCATTAAGTTACCGACCGTGGTGTATTTACCCAATGAAACCAGTGATCCGTAGTCATAATAAACGAAATCCACTGGTTTTCCGCCCTTTAATCGATGCTTAATGGTTTTCGCTAAAGTTGAAGCTTGTTGATGAGCTGCTTGCGCTCTGGGTGGAACGTTACTGTTATGGCCTTCCCAAGCGCAGGCTGCACAATCGCCCATCGCAAAAATGTTGTCGTCATTTGTTTTTAAGGTGCTGTCGACTAGCAATTGATTAATAGCATTAGTTTCTAATCCGTCCAGATTTTTCAACCAGTCAGGAGCTTTAATACCGGCTGCCCACACTTTTAAATCAGCATCGATAAATTCACCGTCATGGGTGGCGATACCCGCTTGATTAATTTCTGTGACCCGTCTACCCATTTTAAGATCTACACCTAGATTGACCAACTGTTGTTGAGTGGCAGCGGCTAAGCTAATGGGCAAGGCAGGTAATAATTGTGTTGCAGCTTCAATAATGGTGAGTTTGACAGTGCTTTCTGCATTTAAACCATATTGTGCCAGTACGTTGGTGACTTCGTGTAATTGCGCTGCAAGCTCAACCCCCGTGGCTCCTGCGCCGACAATGGCAATAGAGAGTGGTTTAATGTGCGCGCTGTCTTTACCGATATAGCTTTTTAAATAAGACGCGAATTCAACTCATAAATGCAACGCCGAGTGAATCATCAATATTAAGTAAAGCCATCTCACAAAATACTTCCCATGGTGTTTTGTAGTTTAATTTTTTTCTAGGCCTATGGTTAATCTCAGCTA